>Ga0209985_10002490_pt1 | contig 16583 bp, 11 predicted proteins | sample NOAtaG_FD_187305 | JGI IMG/M metagenome (GOLD analysis project Ga0209985, IMG submission 187305) | Freshwater lake microbial communities from Lake Erie, under a cyanobacterial bloom - NOAA_Erie_Diel6S_1000h metaG (SPAdes) (version 2) | ecosystem: Environmental > Aquatic > Freshwater > Lake ...
CAGCGCGTTGAGCTTGTCGGCACGCCAGCGCATCCAGGCCGGATCGCGAGCGTTCTCCGGCGGCTGGCGGCCACCGTGTTCGGCGGCGTAGACGCTTCGCGTGTGATCGTCGTAGCCCATGGTCACGTAGGGCCAGACGATGCGGTCGTCGAACTGCACGCCATCGAAGCCGTAGCGGCCGATCGCCTCGAGCGTCAGATCGAGCAGGAACGCCCGCGCCTCGGGGTGCAGCGGGTTCATCCAGACGAAGCCGTTGGGCGCGACCTCGCCGCCGCGGATGTCGCGCGACAGCCAGTGCGGCTTCAGGCGCCGCAGGTGGTTGTGCGTTGCGCCATGCGCAGCCATGAATCCGTACTCGAACCAGGCCACGTGGTGCAGGCCGTGCCGGCGCGCCGCAGCCAGGGTCTCTCCAAGCAGGTCGCGGGCGGGCGCTCCGGCCTTGTCCGAAGGGTCCTGCAAGGCGCTGCCAGGCCGCTGGCGATGGCCGATCGTGCGCGCCAGCACGTCGCTGGGGTACTGCGTGTAGCCGTTTTTCCAGCACTCGACGTACACCGTGTTGAGCCCGATGTCGGCCAGCGCGGCCATCGTCGCCTCGGTATCGGCCGGGGTCGCCAGCGCACGGTTGGCGGTGGTCGTCAGCCAGGTGGCGCGGACTTCGGCCAACGCGGTCGCGGCGGTCGCGGGCTGAGCCCGCAAGGGGTCTGATGGCCACGCACCCAAGGCAAAGGCCGCCGCCCCTGCCTGCAGCAGGTCGCGGCGGCCACGGAGGTCGCGTCGGGGCCCGGGGTCAGAACTTGGCACGCAGGTTCAGGAAGAACTGGCGCCCGCTCTCGTGCCAGTAGCCTGGTGCGTTGTCGGTGATGAAGTAGGTGCTGCGCACCGGATTGAGCAGGTTGTTGCCGTCCAGCGTGACGCTGATGTTCTTGGTGATGCGGTACTGGAGCGACGCCGACAGGCTGCCGTTGCCCTTGTACTTGTGCACGCCGTTGCCCGGCGTGTTGGTGCCGTTGCCGACGAAGCCGATCGCATAGTCGCTGCGTCGCGTCCAGGCCAGGCGCGCACCGAAGCGCTCGCTCTCGAACCAGCCCTGCACGTTGTAGGTCACGCGCGACGTACCCAGCAGGTCCGCGCCATCCTGGTCCCTTCCCTCGACCAGCGTCAGGTTGGTGTTGATGCCGAAGCCGCTGCCCAGTGGCAGCTCGAGCGCCGCCTCCATGCCGCTGAGCGTGGCGTCGACGCCGATGCGCGACGTGATCGTGTAGATCGAGGTCGTGTTCGTCGAGGTGTTGAACAGCGGCACCTGCGAAGTGCCGGCCTTGACGTAGTTCTCGATGTCCTGGGCGAAGGCGCTGACCTGGAAGTACGCACGCGGCGCGAAGTACCAGGCCACCGAGGCGTCGACATTGGTCGACAGGATCGGCTTGAGCAGCGGGTTCCCGCCGCTGCCGGTCAGCAGCGTGTTGTTCACCGAGATCGCCGCGGCCAGCTCGTTGTAGTTCGGCCGGCCGAGGGTTCGGCTGATGCTGCCGCGGGCGATCACGCCTCGGGCCAGCTCGTAGCGCAGGTTCAGGCTCGGCAGCAGCGCGGTGTGCGTGGTCTCGACGACCTGCGGCAGGAAGACCCCGATCACCGAAGTGGTGATGGCGTTCGGCGCTGCGGCGCAAGGCTGCAGCAGGTTCGGGCACACCACCGGCGCACCATTCGGACCGGCCGCATTGAGGTTCTGGTACGAGGTCGACGTGACCTTGGTCTGTGCGACGCGCAGGCCGACGTTGCCGCTGAACGCGTCCTTGTCGAACTCCAGCATCATGTAGCCGGCGTTGTTGGTCTCGTCGACGATGTACGAGCTGCCCCAGGTCTTGTTGCGGACCGGGTCCCAGTTGACGTACTGGTTGGCGAAGGCCTGGATCTGGGACGCGTCGAAGCGGAACAGGTCGCGCGGGAACGTGGCGTCGATGCCGCTGCCCCAGTTGGACGGGTAGCGGGTCGCCGGCACCGGCACCTGTCCGTTGGGCACGATGGGCTGGATCGTCGGTGGCGTCGTGCCCGGGTAGACCGGCAGATTCTGGAAGTTGACGAGCAGGCCACCCGTGACCGACAGGAAAGGCGACGGACTCACTGGCAGGCCGTTTGCTCCGTCCTGGGCGTTCCAGCGTGGGCTGGTGTTGTCCAGCGTGCGGTTGTGCTTGGCGGTGCGCACGCCGAACTTCAGCTTGGAGAACAGCTCGCCGTCGATCTTCCAGGTTCCGTTCAGGTGGACGTAGCTTTCGTCGTCCTTGGACACCAGCTTGGCGCCGGTGTTGCTCATCTGGTTGTAGCTCGACAGCTGACCCATCGCGATCGGCTGGCCGGTGACGGAGTCGGTGAGCCGGTAGTCGGTGGGCCGCGTGGTGTTGATGTTGTAGGACATGTTCGGGTTCACGATCCCGAACGTCAGGCTGGGCTGCGAGTTGGTGACGCCGTTGCCCTCGGTGTAGCCGATGCGGCCATCGAACACGAGCTTGTCGCCGAGGTTCCACTTGAAGTCGAAGTCGTAGAACGACGACAGCGACTGCGCACCCTGGCGCACGTTGTTGTCGAACTGGAAGCCGATCACACGCTGGTTCGGGCTCGCATTCGCGGGCCGCGAGAACGTGGCCGCGGTCATCACGTCGCCCTGGAACTGGGCGTTGCTGACGATCCAGCCGTTGGTGATCAGCGCGTTGGGCAATGCGAAGCCCGAGCTGTTGTAGTTGTCGGCGTCAAGCGTGACGCGGAACGCGCTGAAGTTCAGGTCGAGGTCGCGCGTGGGCTTGAACTGCACGCCGATGTAGCCGCCGGTGCGCTCGCGCACGCCTTCGAACAGCGCCGAGTTCAGGCTGCCCGGCAGGCGCTTGTTGACGAGCTGGTCGCGCAGCTCACGGTTCACCGGGTTGGCCGCGGTGCCGCCGCCCGAGGCGGTGAGCGCGGTCGCCGCGCTGATGACGTTGAAGCCGAAGGTCTCCTGGCCGTCGCGGCGCAGGTGGCGCTTCTCGCTGAAGGCCTGAACCAGCACGCCAAAGGTTCCGGCGTCGTTCTTGAACCCCACCAGCCCCGACAACTGGGGGTCGGTCGTCTTGGGCAAGTCGGCATAGACGGCGCCGATGGCGATCTCGCCCGTGAGCCTCTTGCGGAAGTCCAGCGGCTTGCGCGTCTGGATGTCGACCGTGCCGGCAATGCCGCCTTCGGTGATGTCGGCCTGACCGGTCTTGTAGACCACCGCGCGGCCGATCAGCTGGCTGGGCATCAGGCCGAAGCCGACGCTGCGGCCCGACGAGCCTTGGTCGCCGACGTGCCAGTCGCCGGAGGCCAGTGCATGGCCATTGAGCGTGACGAGGTTCAGGTTCGGGCTCGTGCCGCGGATGGCCACGCGCTCGGCCTCGTCCATCGCCAATGCGCCGCCGAACTGCACGTTCACGCCGGGCAGACGCGACAGCGAGTCGGCGATGTTCTTGTCCGGCATCTTGCCCACGTCCTCGGCGGTGAGGACCTCGACGTTGGTCGCAGCGTTTCGCTTGGCGGTGATGCTGGCCTGGATCGAGGCGCGGATGCCCGAGATCTCGATGGTCTGGACCGGGGCGGCATCGGCGGCGGCTCGGCCGGCCTGCTGGGCCGTGGTCTGCGCCTGGGCGGATGACACCAGCCCGAACAGCAGCACGGCGCAGGCTCCGGCTACGGGCGACAAGACGGATGGCGTGTGGGCGCGAGAGCTCATGGTCTGCTGTCTCCTGAAAGCATGGGTCAAAACGTATACCTTTTGGCACAGTTTATGGCAGCGAATGACCGCTGTCCGCCGTGCCAATCTGACAGACACCTATCGTTTTCCCGCAGCCGGACGGCTGGGGGGCTCAAGCCGACAACGGCTGGCGTGCACCCGCAACCGCATCGGCAAACCAGCCGGTGGCGACTTCAAGCCGCGTGAGCGCCGACCCCACCGTCACCGCCCAGGCGCCTGCGGCAATGGCCGCCGCGGCGCGCTCCGGCGTGTCGTAACGCCCTTCGGCCATCACGCACAGTCCCAGGTCGGCCAGCCGCCGCACGAGGTCAAGATCCGGCGCACCCGGCACCGCCGGGTCAGCGGCCGAGGTGTAGCCCGACAACGTGCTGCCCACGATCGCGAAGCCCATCCCCGCCGCGGCCCGTGCGTCGGCTTCATTGCTGGCATCGGCCATCGCCGTGCAACCGCTCGCGATGGCCGCAGCCAGCAGCGCCGCGACCGGCTCGGGCCGCGGCCTGGCGGTCACATCCATCGCCACGATGTCGGCGCCGGCCTCGGCCAGCGCCGCCACATCAGCCGCGAACGGCGTGATGCGAACCGGCGAGCCGCCGAGGTCGCGCTTGACGATGCCGATCAGCGGCACCGTCACGGCGCGCCGGACCCGGGCCAGACGCTGCGCGCCTTCGACACGCAAGGCCGATGCCCCACCGGCGACTGCCGCCTGGGCCATGCGGACCACGACACCGTCGTCGTCCAGCGGACCGCCGTCGACCGGCTGCACCGAGACCACGAGCCCCCCGCGAAGGCGTCGCTGCAACTCGGGCCAGGGGATCGCGCTCGCCACCATGCGCAGGCCCAGGGGGTCAGCGGTTTCCGGCTTCGTCCGGCGCGGCACGGCCGACGTTGACGGCGAAGCGGTAGCGGTCGGCGCGGTACAGCGTCTTGCCGTACTCGATGGGCTCGCCGTCCAGCGCCAGGACCTGACGTTCGACCAGCAGTGCGGGCGAAAACGGCGCGACGTCCAGCAATTGCGCCTCTTCCTCGGTGACGACCGTGGCGCCGATGTCCTGCGCCGCGTTGCGGATCTGGATGCCGTACTCGCGCTCCAGCACGTCGTACAGCGACTGCGTGGCCAGCACCTTGGGGTCGAAACCAGGCAAGCGGTGCTGCGGCAGGCAGGCCCACTCGATCGCCATCGGCTCGCCGCTGGCCAGGCGCAGCCGGCGGATCTCGAACACGGGCGTACCCGGCGCCAGCTTCAGCTTCAGCGCCACCTTGGCATCGGCACGCTGCGTTGCGGTGCCCAGCAGGGTGCTGCTGGGCACCAGACCGCGGCTGCGCATGTCCTCCGAAAACGACCTCAACACCAGCGGCTTGACCCACCCCTGCGGGTTGACGAAGGTGCCGGCGCCCTGGCGCCGTGCGAGCAGGCCCTCGCTCTCCAGCCCTTCCAGCGCGCGACGCAAGGTCTGCCGGGCGACGCCCATCTGCGTGGCGAGTTCGCGCTCCGGTGGCAGGCGAACGCCCTCGCCAGCCTGCTGCACCAGGGCCAGCAGGTTGCGTTGAAGCAGATCGCGCTTGCCGGCGCGGTCCATGGGGGCGGGGGACGGGTTCACAACCAAGGGACGGAGGTGACGGGACGACAGATCACGGTAGCGCTCGAATGTATACCAATTGGATTGATTCGCCAGCCCTGCATGGTAGAGTGCCTCATGCTTCGCCGGCGCACCCTGCTCCGTGCGTCAGCCGCCCCGCTGGCGGCGCTGGCGCTGTCGGCGCCTGCTTTGCCGCGCCGCGAACTGGTCCTGTGGACGATGCAGCTGTCGCCGTTCCACGACGAATTCGTGCTCGGCCTGCTGCGCGACTTCGAAGCCCGCCACCCTCGCTGGCGCGTGCGCTGGGTCGACGTGCCCTGGGCCGAGATGGAGCGCAAGGTGCTCGCGTCGGTGGCCGCCGGTACGGCACCCGACGTCGTCAACCTGAACCCGCAGTTCGCGGCCCGGCTGGCCGAACTGGGTGCGCTGCGCGATCCAAGGCCGTTCATCTCGACCGTCGAACAGCGCAGCTACCTCGAGCCGGCCTGGGCCGCCAACCGCTTTGCCGGTGTGCCGTTTGGTCTGCCCTGGTACCTGAGCACGACGCTGACGCTGGCCCACCGCGGCGTCCTGTCCCGGGCCGGTCTGGCGCGCGTGCCGCAGGACTACGCAGACGTGATCCCCGCCGCACGCGCGCTGCGCGACAGCACCGGAAGCTACGCCTGGTTTGCCCCGCTGGACGGGTCCGCGCCGCTGGAAGCCATGGTGGCGATGGCAGGACCTCTGCTCCGCGACGACGGCTGTGCTGCGGCGTTCGCCGGCGCCCGCGGCGAGGCCGTGTTCGACTGGTACCGGCAGCTGCTGGCCGAGCGCCTGATCCCACCGTCGGCATTGACCGAGGGCCACCGCGCGGCCGTGGCGCAGTTCGCGGCCGGGCAGGTCGCGATGCTGAACACCGGGATGCAGTTCCTGACCCACATCGCCAAGGCGAATCCGGCGCTGTACGCACAGATCGAGGTCCAACCGCAGTGGACCAGCGTCCACGGCGACCCGCGGGCCAACATCGCGGCGATGAACCTGGCGGTCCCCGCTGCGAGCCCGGATCCCGAAGGCGCCTTTCGCCTGGCCGCGCACATCACCAACGCGGACAACCAGCTGGCGCTCGTCAAGCGCGTGCCGCTGCTGCCGTCCAGCGCTGCAAGCCTGGACGATGCCGTGTTCACCGCCCCCGGCAGCGACGCCCTGATCGCCCGCGCGCGGGCCCTCTCGGTCGCCCAGGTGCGCAGCGGGCATGTCGCGGTGCCTCCGATGCGCCGCTACAGCAAGCTGCGGATCGCGCATCTGCGCGGGCTGCAGTCGGCGATGCTCGGCCGGCAGACGCCCGCCCGGGCGGTCGCCGAGGTGGCCGCCACCTGGCAAGCCTTGCTGGGATGCGACCGCCGGGGCCGGGCATGAAGACGGTCGCTGTGCGCTGGCGCCAGCAACCGCCCTGGGTGCCGGTGCTGTTCCTGGTCCCGGGATGTGCGCTGATCGCGCTCGTGGTGGTGTACCCGGCATTGAAGGCGCTGGCGCTGAGCTTCACCCACTTCAACATGATCCAGCCCGCCCAGGCCGCGGGTCTGGACAACTACCTCGCCTTGTGGGCAGACCCCTTCTTCTGGGGTGCATTGAAGAACACGCTGCTGTACCTGGCGGTGGTGGTGCCGCTGCTGGTGACGCTGCCACTGGGCCTGGCGATGCTGGTCGACAAGGCACTGCCGGGCATGGCCTTCTTCCGCGCTGCGATCTACCTGCCGGTGATCACGTCGCTGGTGGTCTCGAGCCTGGTCTGGAAGTGGGTCTACGAGGAAAAAGGCCTGCTCAACCACCTGCTTCTGGCGAGCGGGCTGACCGACTCGCCCGTGGCCTTCCTGACCGATCCGGGCAACGCCCTGTTTGCGGTGATGGCGGTCACGGTCTGGAGCGGGCTGGGCTACTACATGGTCATCTACCTCGCCGGCCTGCAGGCCATCCCGCGCCATCTGTACGAGGTCGCCGATGTCGAAGGCGTGCCGCGCTGGCGGCAATGGCTGCACATCACCGTGCCGCTGCTCAAGCCGCAGATGGCGGTGGTGGCGGTCATGTCGTCGATCGGCGCGATGAAGGTCTTCGAGGAGGTCTACGTGATGACGCAGGGCGGCCCGCTGGACGCCACCAAGACGCTGGTCTTCTATCTCTACGAAGCCGCGTTCGTCGAGTTCGAGATGGGGCTGGCGGCCGCCGCCGGCGTGGTGCTGTTCGCGATCACGCTGGTGCTGTCGCTGGTCAACCTGCGGCTCTTGAAGAGCCCGCTGCGTTGACACCTCACGCAGCCGTGTCGACAAGTCCAGCATGAACCTTCGCCGCGTCCTCCGCCACGACTGGCCCGCGGTGCTGTTGCGCTACGCCGCACTGGTGGCGGTGGTGACCCTGACGGTCGGGCCGTTCCTGTGGCTGTTGTCGACGTCGCTGAAGTCGCCCGGCGAGAACATCTATGCCCAGCCACCGCAGTGGTTGCCGGCCGAGCCCACGCTGGCCAACTATGCCCAGGTCTTTGCCAGCCAGCCGTTCTGGCAGTACCTGGGCAACAGCGCCATGGTCGCGGCCATCGCGGTCGTGCTCAACGTGACGCTCGCGTCGCTGGCGGCCTACCCGCTGGCGCGCATGGAGTTCCGCGGCCGCGGTGCCATCTTCGGCGTGCTGCTGGCGACGATGATGGTGCCGTTCCAGCTGTTGATGATCCCGGTCTACGAACTCGCCGTCGCGCTCGGTCTGACCAACTCCACGCTCGGCCTGGTCCTGCCGCATGCCTGCACCGCGTTTGGCATCTTCTTCATGCGCCAGGCCTTTCTTGGCGTGCCCAAGGCACTGGAGGAAGTGGCCCTGATCGAAGGCGTACCCCGGCTGAAGATCTGGTGGCATGTCCTGCTGCCGCTGGTCAAGCCGTCGCTGGCGACGCTCGCGGTGTTCAGCTTCGTCGCGGTCTGGGGCGACTTTCTCTGGCCGCTGGTGCTCACCGACGATCCGGCACGGTTCACATTGCCATTGGGCGTCAACCGCCTGGCAAGCACGTTCTCGATGGACTGGCGGCTGGTTGCCGCGGGTGCCGTGTTCTCGCTGCTGCCCATCCTCGCGGTCTTCGTCTTCAGCCAGCGCTTCTTCATCGAGGGCGCGATGAAAGGGGCGGTGAAAGGGTGAACATGAACGACCACGACCGCCGCCAGACCGTCGATGTGGTGGTGCACACGCACTGGGACCGCGAGTGGTACCTGGACCGCGAAACCACGCTGGCGCGCCTGGTCGTGGCCATGCAGCAGGTGCTGGCGCAGCTCGACACCGGCGCCCTGCCCTCGTTCCTGTTCGATGGCCAGACCGTGGCCCTGCGCGACCTGCTGGCCGTCGCGCCAGCGGCGATGGCCGAGCGCATCCGCCACCATGCCGCGGCCGGCCGCCTGGTGCTCGGGCCCTGGTTCGTGGCGATGGACGAATTCCTGGTCCAGGGCGAATCGCTGCTGCGCAACCTCGAGTTCGGCCTGGCCGATGCCAGCGCCTTCGGCTTGCCGCAGAAGCTGGGCTACCTGCCGGACAACTTCGGCCATGTCGCGCAGATGCCGCAGATCCTGGCCCAGTTCGGCATCGCCCAGGCCGTGGTCTGGCGCGGCGCCGATGCCGAACACGACCGCTTCGACTGGCGCGGCCCGGACCGCAGCGTCGTCGGCACCGTGTTCCTGAGCCAGGGCTACTACCAGATCCCGTTCCATGGACCTGGCTGGCCGCAGGCGGTCGACGATCTGCTGGCGTTGATCGCGTCGCGTCGCGCACCCGGCGTGGGCGGTGCGCTGCTGCTGCCACACGGTGGTGACCACTTGGCACCGGACCCTGAACTGGCCGAGCGCATGGCCCGCTACACCACCGCGCCGTCGCCGTACTCGCTGGCCTTCAACACGCTGGAGGCCCACGTCCGCCACGTCCTGGCGCGGCCCGGCCCGCGTCAGGTCATCAGCGGCGAACTGCGCGCCAACGCCCAGGCCTTTGTGCTGCCGGACGTGCTGTCGACCCGGCGCCACCTGAAGCGCCAGCATCAGGCGCTCGAGGACCGCCTGCTCGGCGAGATCGAGCCGCTGGCCGCGGTGCTTGGCGAACGAGTGCCCGAAGCGGCCCGGCTCGCCTTGCAGTCGGCCTGGCGCACGCTGGTCGAGCAGCAGGCACACGACTCGATCTGCGGCTGCTCGACCGATGCCGTGCACGACGAGATGGCGCAGCGCTTCGTCCAGCTGTCGCAGCGGCTGGACGCCATGCGGGCCGACCTGCTGGTGGCCGCCGGCCTGCGCACCCGCCACCGCCACAGCGCGCCGCCCGGGCTGGACGTGTTTGCCGACGACCGGCGCTTCACGCTCTTCAACCCGCTGCCGCAGCGGCGGGACGGCTGGTGGACACTGTCGCTGTTCGTGCGGGGCGACGTGGCGCCGACGGCCGTCCGGGTGGTTGCCGACGGCCACCGCGAGCTGCCGGCGGTGCTGCTGGCCGCCGAGCCGGATGCCGAGCTGGTCTCGCCGCTGGACGACTTTCCAGAGCGCATCACGGGTCATCGTCTCGACGTCGCCGTGCGCTGCGCGTTGCCGGCCTTGGGCGGGGTGCCGCTGCGTGTCGACATGGCTCAGCGCACCGTCGAAGTCGCGGCGCCGCAACCCACAGCCCCTGGCCCGGCCTCCATCGCCAATGGCCACTGGATCGTCAGCATGCCCTGGCAAGGCGGCCCGTTGACGCTGAAGAACCGGATCAGCGGGCTCGAGTACGCCGGCGTCTTCGAGATCCTGAGCGAGCTTGACGCTGGCGACAGCTACAACTTCTCGCCACCGCGCGAGGCCCTGGAAACGCGCGAGGCGAACTGGAACACACCGCAGGTGCGAGGTGACGCTCTGGCGCAGGAACTGCGCTGCCGCATCGCGATGGATCTGCCGGCCGGGCTGGCGGCGGACCGGCAGGGTGCAGCCACGGAGCGCGTGCGCTGCGAAGGCGAGCTGTGCCTGAGGCTGTTCGACGGCGACGGGGCGCTGCATGTGAACCTGATCTGGCACAACCGGGCGCGCGACCAGCGCACGCGGCTGGTCTTCCCTGGGCTGCGCGCCGACACCGCCACGACGGCGAGCGACAGTGCCTTTGCCGTCGTCGAGCGGCCGGTGCGCCTGGCGCAGATCCCCGACACGCCGTCGAGGCGCGAGATGCCGGTGGCCGTGCTGCCCAGCCTGTCGATGATCGCCGCCGGGCCCTGGCGCCTGGTGCACCGCGCGATGCACGAGCATGAAGTCGTGCGCGGCGCCGCGCCGGACTCATTGGCCCTGGCCGTGACGCTGGTCCGCAGCGTCGGCTGGCTGTCTCGGCGCGACCTGCGCACGCGGGGCGTGGGTGCCGGGCCGGACATCGCGACACCGGGGGCGCAGTGCCTGGGACGCGACGAGTTCGAATTCCGCCTGCTGGCGCGAGAGGAGTTCCAGCCCGCGTCGTTTGCGATGCCCGCCGCCCAGGCCTTTCGCCGGCCACCGCAGGTGCTGCGCGGCCACGGATGGGCCACCGCCGCGGGTCCGGATGTCGGAACGCCGGCCGCGTTGACCAGCAGCCTGCGCCGCCTGCCCGACGGCCGGCTCGAACTGCGCTTGTGGACCCCGATCCCCCCCGGCCACGACATCGCACTGGCCGCCGCGCACTGGGAGCCGGTGTTCGCCGATGGCCGGCCGGATCCGGTCCATGCCGCCAACCCGGGCAAGCTGTTCCCGGACCGCGTGCTGACGCTGCGCGAACGGCGTTGAGACCTGAGCGATGACCCTGCCCCGCCCGACGCTGCACCGCATCCTGCTCGGCCTGCCCGTCGATGGTCGCCCGGTCGTGCATCGGCAGGTCCAGGCGTTGGCGCGCTGCGCGGGCTGGGACTTGCGTCTGCCCGAACCCGCGGCGCTGGGCCACTTCCGCACGCCAGCCGACACCGAGGCACTGGCCGCCTGGCTGCTGGCCGAAGGCGAGGCGGCCGACGGCTTCGTGCTGTCGCTGGACATGCTGGTCTACGGCGGTCTGGTGCCTTCGCGCTTCGTGCCCGACGCCTTGCCGACGCTGCTGGCCCGGCTGGCGCTGGTCGACCGGCTCAAGGCGCGTTGGCCAGGCAAGCCGATCTGGGCGTTTGCGTCGACGATGCGGATCTCGAACAACGACGTCGCCGACGAGGAGAAGCCCTACTGGGCCCAGCACGGTCGCGCGCTCTGGTCCTGGTCGTTCCACCACGACCGTGCCGGGCAGACCGGCGACGCCGCCAGCCACGCGGCCGCCGCCGCGGCCGAGCAGCGCGTCCCGGCCTCGATCCGCGACGACTACCGCGCCACGCGGGCGCGCAACCTGGCCGTCACCCGGGCCGCGCTGGAACGGGTGCGCGACGGCACGCTGGAGCGGCTGGTCCTGCCGCAGGACGACACCGCCGAGTACGGCTTCAACATCGCCGAGCGCCGCGCCTGGCAAGACCTGGTCGCGGCCTGGGGTCTGGCCCGCAAGGTGCCGATCTACGCCGGCGCCGACGAGGTGCTGCACACCCTGGTCGCCCGTGCCGTGCAAACGCTCGAACAACGTGGCCCGCTGAAGCTGGCCCTGGCCCCGAGCGACCCCGACCACCTGGACGACCTGACGGCGCTGTACGAAGACCGCCCGCTGCGCCAGGCCCTGGCGGCGCAGGCCGAGGCCGTCGGCGCCGAGTGGGTGGATGACGACGATCAGGCCGAAGTCCTCGTGGCGCTACACACCCAAGGGTCGGCCCAGGGCGACTGGGCCATGGGCCGCCCGCTGCCCCAGCGGGTGCCGGTGCCGGACGCGTGGTTCGACCGGATGCGCCGCTGGCAGGACGCACGACGTCCGGTGGTCCTGGTCGACGCCGCCTATGCCAACGGGGGTGACCCCTGGCTGCTGGCCCATCCGGCCCTGATGCCCAAGCGGCTGGCTGCCTATGCCGGCTGGAACACCGCCAGCAACCGCCTGGGCAGCGCGCTGGCGACGGCGCAGCTTGCGCGTGATGCCTGGGACTCCGAGGCGGCCCGCGAGGCGCTCGCGCTGCGACTGCTCGAAGACGGCCTTTACCAGGCGCAATGGCGCGGGGTGCTGCGCGGCGCCCTCGACGAGTCGCGGGCCGACAAGACCGAACTGCTGGCGATGGCCCGCCACGTCGTGCTGCCGGCACTGAACGCCTGGGCCCGTGCGCGTGGCCTCGGCCACCAGGTCACCGGGCTCGATCTGCCGTGGCAGCGCAGTTTCGAGATCGACCTCCACCTCGCCCCGCTGCGGCCATGACACAGGCCAAGGTCCCGCTTGTCGTGCTCGGTGCCAGCCTGGGCGGCGTGCTCGCGGCCTGGCGGGCGGCTCAGGCGCTGCCGCGTGCCGAAGGCGCGGTTTCGGCGCCGGTGTGGCTGGTCGCCGAACAGGCCTGGATCGGCGGCCAGATGACGGCCCAGGGTGTGCCTCCCGACGAGCACCCGCTGATCGAACACGCCGGCAGCGCCAGCGCCAGCTACCGCCAGTTCCGCGCCGACATCCGCACTGCCTACCGCACGCTGCCGGGCTTCGTCGACCTCAGCACCATGACGCCCGGGCTCAGCAACCCGGGCGACGGCTGGGTCAGCCGGCTGTGCTTCGAGCCGTCGCTGGCGGCCCGGTGGTTCGAACGCCTGCTCGCGCCGCTGGTGGCGCAGGGCCGACTGCGGATCCTGCGATTCGCCCGCGCCGTTGCCGTGCGGCGCGAGGGCCGGCGCATTGCCGCGCTGATGCTGCGCGAGGCCGACGGCCGCGTGTCCTGGCTGGACGTGCAGTCCGTCATCGACGCCACCGACACCGGTGAGCTGCTGCGCCTGGCCCATCTGCCCTGCCGCATCGGCAAGGAGTCGCGCGCACAGTTCGGCGAGCCCGACGCACCCGACGAGGCCGATGCGCTGGACCAGCAGCCCGTCACGCACGTGCTCGCACTGCGCCAGGGGATCGGTGGCACCGCGACCTTCGACGAGCCGCCGCCGGGCTACACGAAGTGGCGCGCGCATCGGCTGCCGCACCACGGCCATGCCCAGTTCAGCGCGTTCATGCCGGGGCGCGGGCGCGGCGTCTCGGCCCATCTGCCGCTGGTCGCCGCGGGCACCACGCTCGACTGGTGGCGTTACCGCCGCATCGTCAGCGCGGCGCAGTGGCCGGCAGGCGGGCCCCACGCGCGGGCCGATGCCACGCTCGTCAACTGGGCGCAGAACGACTTCGCGCTGCACCCGCTGCTCGACGGCCCGCGCCCGCAGGCCGAGGTCGAGCGCGCCGCGGCCGAGCTGTCGATGTGCCTGCTGCACTGGTTGCAGACCGAAGCGCCACGGCCCGACGGTGGCGCGGGTTTTCCGAACTGGCAGCCGGCCGGCGACCTGCTGGGCACGCGCGACGGCCTGGCGCAGCAGGTCTATGTGCGCGAGTCGCGCCGCATCGTTGCGATGACGACGCTGACGCAGAACGACCTGCAGCGCCCGGCCGAGCCCGGCCGGGCCCGGGCCGACGCTGCAGCCACCGGCTGGTACAACCTCGACATCCACCCCACCTGCATCAGTGGCCACGGCCTCAACGCGCCCGTCGAGCCCTTCGTGCTGCCGCTGGGCTGCTGGGTGCCACGCGACGTCGACAACCTGCTGCCTGGCTGCAAGAACATCGGCGTCAGCCACCTCGCCAACGCCTGCACCCGGGTCCACCCGGTCGAATGGGCGGTCGGCGAGGTCGCCGGCCTCCTGGCCGCAGAGAGCCTGGCCAGCGGTCATGCGCCGGCCGCCATCGTCCAGGACCGCGACCATCTCCGCGCCGTGCAGACCCGGATCGACGCCGCCGGCATCCCGCGCGCCTGGCCCGCCGCGCTGTTGGCCCGCCGTCCGGCGACGCACTGAGCTGCAACCCCTGACACCCATGTCCGCCATCGAACTCCAGGCCCTGCACAAGCGCTTTGGCAACACGCACACGCTGCGTGGCATCGACCTGGACGTGGCCGACGGCGAGTTCGTCGTCTTTGTCGGCCCGTCGGGCTGCGGCAAGAGCACGCTGCTGCGCCTGATCGCCGGGCTCGAAGGCGCCAGCGAAGGCCGCATCCGCATCGGCGGGCGCGACGTCACCGCGCTGCCGGCCAGCCAACGCGGTGTCGCCATGGTGTTCCAGAGCTATGCCCTCTACCCGCACATGACCGTGCGGCAGAACCTGAGCTTTGGCATGGCGATGCGCGGCGTGCCCAAGCCCACCATCGCGGCCAAGCTGCAGAGCGCCGTCGCGCTGCTCAAGCTCGAGCCCTACCTCGAGCGTCGGCCGGGCGAACTCTCCGGCGGCCAATGCCAGCGGGTCGCGATCGGGCGGGCGCTGGTGCAGGAGCCGCAGGTCTTCCTGTTCGACGAGCCGCTGTCGAACCTGGACGCCGAACTGCGCCTGCACCTGCGGGTCGAGATCGCGGCACTGCACCAGCAACTCGGCCGGACCATGGTCTACGTCACCCACGACCAGGTCGAGGCGATGACGCTGGCCGAGCGCATCGTCGTGCTGCGCGACGGCGTCGTCGAGCAGGTCGGCAGCCCGCTGGCGCTGTACACCAATCCAGCCAACCGCTTTGTCGCCGGTTTCATCGGCAGCCCGGCGATGAACCTGCTGCCGGCGACCGTCGTCGATGCGACCCATGTGCGCTTCGGCAATGCCGTCGTCGACGTTCCGGCGATGACCCACGCCGCATGCGGCCAGCCCTGCACGCTGGGGCTGCGACCCGAGCACCTGGAGCTCGCCTCGGACGGCCCGCTGGCGCTGCGCGTGCGGGTGGTCGAACGACTGGGCGCCAGCACGGTGCTGCATGGCGACCTGTCCGGCCAGGCCGACGCCGCCGCCGGCACTGCGGCAAGTCTGCTGGTGCCTCGCCACGTCGCCGCCAGCGCCGGCAGCCTGCTGCGCTGCGCACCGCGGGCCGACGAAACCCAGGTCTTCGAAGATGCGGCCTCGGCGGCGGGCCGGCGCCTGTCGGCCGAGCGTCCGGTGCCTGCGGCTTGAACGAACACGAGAAACTCCCCTGCTCATGACTCCCCTGCACGGCCACTGGCTCGGCGACGACGGCACCTGGTGCGACGGTGCCTTGAGCATCGGCGCCGACGGACGCATCGCGCGCACCGAAGGCCAGGCCCTGCCGCCCGGCGTGTCGCCTGGCCAGGGCGGAGCCGCCATCCTGATCCCCGGCTTCGTCGATCTGCATGTGCACGGCGGCGGCGGCCGCGACAGCATGGAGGGCGGCGACGCGCTGGCCCGCATCGCGGCCACCCATGCCCGCCACGGCACGACATCCCTGCTCGCGACGACGATGACGGCGCCCCGTGCCGAGATCGAATCCGCGCTGGCCGCCATCGCACCGCATTGCCGGCCGGACGGCCGCGGCAGCGCACAGGCTCGCGTGCTGGGCGTGCACCTGGAAGGGCCGTACATCAATCCGGGCCGGTTGGGTGCGCAGCCCGACTTCGCCAGCGCCGCCACATTGGCCGAAGTGCAGGCGCTGCACGCCCTTGCACCGCTGAGGCTGATCACCATCGCGCCCGAGATGCCCGGCCATCTGGAGCTGATCGTCGCCCTGCGCGTGGCCGGGTTCGTGGTCCAGATCGGTCATTCGGCCGGGCGCTACGAAGACGGCGTCGCGGCGCTGGCAGCCGGCGCCACCGGCTTCACGCATCTGTTCAACGCCATGACCGGCCTTCACCACCGCGAGCCGGGCATGGCCGGTGCCGCACTGGCCCATGCCGAGCGCGCCGAGATCATCCCCGACCTGCTTCACGTCCATCCCGGTGCCATCCGCGCGGCGCTGCGCTGCATCCCCGGCCTGTACTGCGTCACCGACAGCACGGCCGCGGCCGGCATGCCCGACGGGGACTACCGGCTCGGCCGCCACACCGTCACCAAGTGCCTGGGCGGCGTGCGCCTGGCCGACGGCACGCTCGCCGGCAGCACCCTGACCATGGACCAGGCGCTGCGCAACCTGGTGCAGACGCTGGGCCTGTCGCTGGCCGAGGCGTCGCGGCGCACCTCGACGCTGGCGGCACAGCACCTGGGCCTGGCCGACCGCGGTGTCCTGCGAGTAGGCGCCTGGGCCGATGTCGTGGTGCTGGACGCGGCGCTTGACCTGCGCCAGGTCTGGATCGAAGGAGAAGCGCTGTGACCCCCCTCGACTCGACGATGTCGAAGATGCGCGCCGAAGCACTGGAGGCGCCCGCGGCCGTGGCCCGGCTCCTGGCCGCAGA
>Ga0209985_10002491_pt1 | contig 16583 bp, 7 predicted proteins | sample NOAtaG_FD_187305 | JGI IMG/M metagenome (GOLD analysis project Ga0209985, IMG submission 187305) | Freshwater lake microbial communities from Lake Erie, under a cyanobacterial bloom - NOAA_Erie_Diel6S_1000h metaG (SPAdes) (version 2) | ecosystem: Environmental > Aquatic > Freshwater > Lake ...
GCGAGCACGCCGCCCTGGTGCTGCACGACCCGCAGTGGCACCCGGGCGTGGTGGGCTTGCTGGCCTCGCGGGTAAAGGACCGCTGCCACCGGCCGGCGCTGTGCTTTGCCGACGGCCCCGACGGGCTCCTGAAGGGCTCGGGCCGCTCCATTCGCGGCCTGCACCTGCGCGATGCCCTGGACCTCACCGACCGACGCAACCCCGGCCTGCTGGCGGCCTTCGGCGGCCACGCCGCCGCCGCCGGCGCCAGCCTGAAGCCCGCCCACCTGCCCGCCTTCGCCGCCGCCTTCAAGGCGACGGTACGCGAGCTCATGGACCCTGCCGATCTGGAGCGCGTGCTCGAAACCGACGGCACGCTCGATCCCGCCCAGCTCGACTTTCCTCTGGCCGAGGCGCTGCGCGACCAAGTGTGGGGCCAGGCCTTCGCGCCCCCCCTGTTCGACGACGAATTCGAGGTGGCCGAGCAGCGCGTGGTGGGCGGTGGCCACCTGCGCCTGCGGCTGCGCCGCGATGGCGGGCCCACCGTGGGCGCCATGCTGTTTGGCCAGTCCGGCCCGCTGCCCTCGCGCATCCGCGCCGCCTACCGGCTGGAGGTGAACGAGTGGAGCGGCCAGCGCAGCGTGCAGCTCAACCTGGACCACTGGCAGTCGGCGGGCGGCTGAGCGCTGGGGTGTTCGCCATCGCTGGATGACGGCGTCGCCCGTCAGACGTTGCTCGGGCACTGGATGCGATGCAGTGCCTCCGATGGGGCGATCCGCTGCATGCCAACGAAGCTGACGAGCGAAAACACCGGATCGTCATCGGGACCGCGGTACGCGGGCCCGGGTAGCGGCGGGAGACAGGCCGTGCCGCGCTACCCGCCGCGGCCGCAATGCCGCCCCCGGGCTTCGCCGCTACACTTCCGCCATGGACTGGCTGCGAACCGCCGTGGTGGACGAGGCCCTGCGCATGGCCACGGCGCTGGCCATCGGCCTGCTCATGGGCATGGAGCGCGAGCGCAATCCCAGCGCCAAGGCGGGCCTGCGCACCTTCGCGCTCATCGCCCTGTTCGGCGTCACGCTGGCGCTGCTGGGTGAGAAAAGCGGCGCCCAGTGGCTGCCCGCCGTGGGCCTGGTGCTGGTGGGCGCGCTGCTCATCGGCGCCCAGTTCCGCGACGACAACGGCCAGTCCGACCCAGGCGCCACCACCATCGTGGCGGGGCTGGTGTGCTTCACCCTGGCCACGCTGGTGTGGTACGGGCTCGCCACCCTGGCGGTAATGGCCGCCATCGCCGCCACGGTGCTGCTGGCCTTCAAGACCGAACTGCGCACCCTCACCCTGGGCCTCGAGCGGCAGGAACTCATTTCCATCCTGCAATTCGCCGTGCTCACCTTCGTGGTGCTGCCGGTGCTGCCCGACCGGCCCCTGGGGCCCTACGACGCGCTCAACCTTCGCCAGGCCTGGCTCATGGTGGTGCTGGTGTCGGGCGTATCCCTGGCGGGCTATGTGGCGTTTCGCATTGCCGGGCAGCACCTGGGCGCGCGGCTCGCCGGGCTGTTCGGCGGGCTGGTCTCGAGCACCGCCACCACCCTGGTGTACGCCCGCCACGGCAAGCGCGATGCAGCCCTCGAACCGCTCGCCGCCACCGTCATCGTCATCGCCAACCTGGTGGTGCTGGTGCGGCTGGCGGTGGTCACCGCGGTGGTGGCGCCCAGCCTTGCGCCCACCGTGCTGCCGGTGCTGGGCTGCGGCGCCCTGGCGGGCATCGCCGGCGCCCTGCCGTCCTGGCGGGCCACAGCGCGCGGCACCGCGGCGCCGGCCCTGCCCCTGGGCAACCCCACCGAACTGCGCGCCTCGCTCACCTTCGGCGCCCTGTACGCCGTGGTGCTGCTGCTGGCCGCGTGGCTCAACCACGTGGCGGGACAGGCGGGCCTGTACGCCGTGGCCCTGGCCTCCGGCGCCACCGACGTGGACGCCATCACCCTGTCGGCCATGCGCCTGCACCACCTGGGGCAGCTCGAACCCGGCGCCGTGGCCACGGTGGTGGCGCTGGCGCTGCTGGCCAACCTGGCCTTCAAGCTGGGCGTGGTGTTCACTGCTGGCGGGCCTGCTCTGGGCAGGCGTTGCACCCTGCCGCTGGCGGCAGTGGCGGCGGGCATCGCCGCGGGCGCATGGCTGCTGGCGTGAAGGCCGCGCCGCTACCCCTTCCGGTACAATCGGCTGCTTCCTTATAGCCGCCCGAGCACCCCATCATGGAAGCCGAACGCCTCAACGCCATCGCCGCGCACCTCGAAGACCTGGGCCGCCGGGCCGCTGAACTCCGGAGGTATCTTTGACTTCGATGCCAAGAAGGGCCGGCTGAGCGAAGTCTCGCGCCTGGTGGAGGATCCCAAGGTCTGGGACGACCCCAAGCGAGCCCAGGACCTGGGCAAGGAAAAAAAAGCGCTGGAAGCGGTGGTGGTCACGCTCGAGCACATCGACGCGGGGCTCAGGGATGGCGCCGAGCTGTTCGAGCTGGGCAAGGGCGATGGCGATGACGCCACCCTTGAAGCGGTGGAAACCGACGCCGGCGGCATCGAAAAACTGGTGGCGGACCTGGAATTCCGCCGCATGTTTTCCAACCCCATGGACCCCAACGCCTGTTTCATCGACATCCAGGCGGGCTCGGGTGGCACCGAAGCGCAGGACTGGGCCGCCATGCTGGAGCGCATGTACCTCAAGTTCTGCGAGCGCCGCGGCTTCGCCGTGGAGCTGCTGGAAGAATCTCCCGGCGAAGTGGCCGGCATCAAGAGCGCCAGCATCAAGGTGAGCGGCGATTACGCCTTCGGCACGCTGCGCACCGAAACCGGCGTGCACCGGCTGGTGCGCAAGTCGCCCTTCGATTCCAACGCCCGCCGCCACACCTCGTTTGCCAGCGTGTTCGTCTACCCCGAGGTGGACGACTCCATCGAAGTGGACATCAACCCCGCCGATCTGCGCGTGGACACCTTCCGCGCCAGCGGCGCGGGCGGCCAGCACGTGAACAAGACCGACTCGGCCATCCGCATCACCCACATCCCCACCGGCATCGTGGTGCAGTGCCAGAACGACCGCTCCCAGCACCGCAACCGCGCCGAGGCCATGGCCATGCTCAAGGCCCGGCTCTACGAGCTGGAACTGCGCAAGCGCAACGAAGAAAAGCAGGCCCTGGAAGACTCCAAGACCGACATCGGCTGGGGCCACCAGATACGCTCCTACGTGCTGGACCAGTCCCGCATCAAGGACCTGCGCACCAACGTGGAAGTGGGCAACACCCAGGCCGTGCTCGATGGCGACCTGGACAACTTCATCACCGCCAGCCTCAAGCAGGGCGTCTGAGCCCTCCCCCGCCATGACCGAACCCCAGCAGCCCGCCCCCGCGCCCGAGGGCGACACCAACCAGATCGTGGAAGAGCGCCGCGCCAAGCTGCGCGCCCTGCGCGAGGCCGGCAACCCCTTCCCCAACGACTTCCGCCGCGACGCCCTGGCGGCCGACCTGCACGCCGCCCACGGCGCCGAGGACAACGCCACCCTCGAGCCCCGCGCCGTGCGCGTGCAGGTGGCCGGCCGCATGATGCTCAAGCGCATCATGGGCAAGGCGAGCTTCGCAACCCTGCAGGACATGAGCGGGCGCATCCAGGTGTACGTGCAGACCGACCAGGTAGGCGCCGAAGCCCACGAGGCCTTCAAGCACTGGGACCTGGGCGACATCCTGGGCGTGGAGGGCACCCTGTTTCGCACCCGCACAGGCGAGCTTACCGTCAAGGCCCAGAGCATCCGCCTGCTGGCCAAGGCGCTGCGCCCGCTGCCGGAAAAATTCCACGGCCTGACCGACCAGGAGCAGAAATACCGCAACCGCCACCTGGACCTGATCACCAACCCCGACTCGCGGCGCGTGTTCGAGCACCGCTCGCGCATCGTGCAGGCCATCCGCGAATTCTTCGTGGCGCGCGGCTACCTGGAGGTGGAAACGCCCATGATGCAGGCCATCCCGGGCGGCGCCTCGGCGCGGCCCTTCGTCACCCACCACAACGCGCTGGACATGGAGCTGTACCTGCGCATCGCGCCGGAGCTGTATCTCAAGCGCCTGGTGGTGGGCGGCTTCGAGAAGGTGTTCGAGATCAACCGCAACTTCCGGAACGAGGGCATCTCCACCCGCCACAACCCCGAGTTCACCATGCTGGAGTTCTACGAGGCCTACCAGGACTATGACTACCTGATGGACCTCACCGAAACGCTGTTGCGCGAAGTGGCGCAGCGCGTGCTGGGCACCACCCTGGTGAGCTACCAGGGCACCCCCATCGACCTGGGCAAGCCCTTCGACCGCCTTACCATGGCCGAGGCCATAAACCGCTACAACCCCCGCTACCCGCTGCACGGGCTGGCCAAACCCGAGTACCTGCGCGTGGCCCTTGCCCCCTTTGACGAGGAAGTATTCCCCACCGACGGCGTGGGCGTGCTGCAGCTCAAGCTCTTCGAGCACACCACCGAAGACAAGCTCATCCAGCCCACCTTCATCGTGGCCCACCCCACCGACGTCTCCCCCCTGGCCCGCGCCAGCGACACCAACCCGGCCGTCACCGACCGCTTCGAGCTGTTCATCACCGGCCGCGAAATGGCCAACGGCTTCTCGGAGCTGAACGACCCCGAAGACCAGGCCGCCCGCTTCCGCGCCCAGGCCGCCGCCAAGGAAGCCGGCGACGAAGAGGCCATGTACTACGACGCCGACTACATCCGCGCCCTGGAACAGGGCCTGCCCCCCACGGCGGGCGAGGGCATCGGCATCGACCGCCTGGTGATGCTGCTCACCGACAGCCCGAGCATCCGGGATGTGATTCTGTTTCCGTTGTTGCGGGGGCAGTGACGGGGGTTGAGTTGTAGGGCAGTGAGGTGTATCTAGCTTTTTCCGGTTCCGCGCATCGAACGTTAAGTTCAATGAAGGCGGATGGCCTGACCCGACCGTTTTGTATTCGCGGTGGAGACGGTTCCGCCTTGTTTGCGATCCCTCATCCGCTTTGGGTTGGCAATGGAACGTCTCACCGGAAATCTGGAGTCAGTTTGTCAGCCCCTTCCCGGCTTCCACGGAGAGGGCTGGTGTGAGACGTGTCTTTGCGAGCGAGCGCCAGGCAGTCCAGACTCGCTGGGCAAGTTCCCCGAACACCAGCAGCGTGGGCTGAGTAGGGAGCCGCGCATCCGCGCCTGGTTTCCTCGTGCACCCGTGCTGGCATCGCGGCCAGGCTGGGGGCTCGCACTTCAAAGGAGAGTTCTTCGACTGGCGAGCTTGCTGCTCGCGGCGAGTGTTTGCTCTGGCGGCGCCCGTGCCCAAACAGTCTCGCCGGGCGCAGCCGACCAGGAGTTTCTCCGGCAGCAGGAACGCGAACGTGCTCTGCGAGAGCAGCAGCAGCCCTCCGCCGATGTGTTCCTCAAGCGGGAGGAACCCGCCCCCACATACCGCTTGGCGCCAGAGCAACCGTGCTTCGTCATCGAGCGAATCCAGCTCGCAGGGGACGATTCGCAGCGCTTTGCGTGGTCCCTGGGCGCAGTGGACACGGCGGGCGATAGCTCGGCCGATGCTGCCCGCGGCCGTTGCCTCGGCGCCCGCGGCATCAACGAACTCATGCGCCGGGTGCAAAACGCCATCGTTGCACGCGGGTTCGTCACTACGCGTGTTCTGGCCCAACCGCAGGATCTCTCCACCGGCATGCTCACGCTCACGGTGTTGCCGGGGCGGATTCGGGCGATCCGCTTCGCGGACCCACCCGATATGCGTGCCAGCCACTGGAACGCGATTCCGGCGAAGCCGGGCGACCTACTCAACCTGCGCGACCTGGAGCAGGCGCTCGAGAACTTCAAGCGGGTTCCCACAATCGAGGCTGACCTGCGCATCGTCCCCGCCGAGGGCAACAACGCAAAGCCCGGTGAGAGCGACGTGGTCATTGCCTGGAAGCAGCGCTTCCCCCTTCGCCTGAGCCTGTCCGCCGACGATTCGGGCATTCCCACCACAGGCAGGTACCAGGGCTATCTCACCCTCTCCTACGACAACTGGTGGACGTCGAGCGACCTGTTCTACGTCAGCCTTAACCGCGACCTTGCCAACGCCGCGGGCGACGGAGGCACCAACGGCCATATCGTCCACTATTCCATCCCCTTTGGTTACTGGCTCCTGGCGTTCAGCGCCAGCGAGAGCCGCTACCGCCAGTCCGTGGTGGGCGCCAGCCAGACCTACCTCTACAGCGGTCAAAGCCGCAACAACGACGTGCGGCTTTCTCGCATCGTGCACCGCGATGCGATGAGCAAGACAGGGCTTGCCTTGCGCTTTTGGGCACGCGAATCCGCCAACTTCATCGACGACACCGAAATCGAAGTGCAACGCCGCCGTATGGCAGGGTGGGAGGTCTCGACCAACCACCGCCGGTTCCTTCGCGCCGTGACTCTTGACCTGACTCTCGGCTACCGGGCAGGTACCGGTGCCATGGGCTCCATACCAGCGCCGGAGGAGGCTTTCGGAGAAGGCACGTCACAGCCGCGAATCACCTTCTCCCAGTTGCAGTTGGGGGTGCCATTCGCCCTTGGCGGGCAACGGCTCCGCTTTGGTTCGGAGTTGCGCGCGCAATGGAACGGCACGCCCCTGGTGCCGCAAGACCGCTTCGCCATTGGCAGCCGGTACAGCGTACGCGGCTTCGATGGCGAACGGCTGCTCCTGGGCGACCGCGGCTGGCTGGCGCGCAACGAACTGAGCTGGGCCCTTTCTGGCCTTGGACAGGACATCTTCATTGCGCTTGACCATGGCCAGGTGGGCGGCCCAAGCACCACGGGGCTCACGGGCACCAGCCTCAGCGGCGCCGCGATTGGGGTACGCGGAACCTTCAAGTGGGTCGCCTACGAAGTCTTCGCTGGCCGTCCGCTCGCCAAGCCGCCGGGGTTCGTTACGGCTGACATGGTGGCCGGGTTCAGTTTCAACGCAACCTTCTAGCGGACTACCGGAAGATTCCAGATGACAGGCATGGGCTATCTCATCCACGCCCCAGCCACGGGCCGCAGCACGATGGAGGCCACGGCGGCGTTCGGTGCCGTTGTCTGGCTGGCCATGCAGGCACCGAAGGTGAAGAACTTTGCACTGCGGCAACTCAATCAGCTCGTTCTGCAGCCTCAGGCGGCGGGCTGCGAGGTGTTGGTATCCAGCGAGGATGGGCAAGGAACGGGGAAGCTGCGATTGTGGCTCTCCTATGCGAACCTGAGCGCCGTATTCGAGAGGCAGTATGTCCGCGACCCTTCCATGCCGTTGCCGCCTAAGGCGTAGCATTTCGGCGACCACCTGTGGCTGATTCACCCCATCGCGCCCAACGGCTTCGAGGCGACGCTGCGCCGCACGATTCAAGACCTGTTTTCGGAACGAAGCGCAAGAAGCCTGAGCCCCCGCAGCCGCTGGTCCGGGCAGAAGCTGATGATTTGGCGCAGGACCGGCTGCTCGCGCGCAAACGCCATGGAATTCAGGCGGCAACGCCCGATAATGGCCTGACGGAGACACCGAAACATGAACAAGGGAATCTATCGACTTGTCTTCAATGCCGCCCGCGGCTGCATCATGGTGACGGCCGAGAACGCGGGGCGCTGCGGCAAGGGCGATGGAGTACCGGCCGCCAAGGGCGCTAGCCGCCTTTCTGGGACACCCCGGTCGCTCCTGCGCACGGCCACACGGCTCGCCACCGGCATGGGGTTGCTTGCCAGCGCGCTGGTTCAGGCCCAGATCGTGGCCGACCCTGGGGCCCCCAGCGGCGAGCGCCCCACGGTGCTCAGCACGCCCAACGACGTGCCGCTGGTGAACATCCAGACCCCGAGCGCCGCGGGCGTGAGCCGCAATACCTACCAGCAGTTCGACGTGGGTACACCCGGTGCGGTGCTCAACAACAGCCGCATCAACGTGCAAACCGCGCTTGGCGGCTGGGTGCAGGGCAATCCGTGGCTCGCGCGCGGAGAAGCCCGCGTCATCGTCAATGAAGTCAACAGCAGCAACCCCAGCTACATCAGGGGCTTCATCGAGGTGGCGGGCCAGCGCGCCGAAGTCATCGTTGCCAACCCCGCCGGCATCAACGTGGACGGCGCGGGTTTCATCAACGCGAGCCGCGCCACGCTCACCACCGGCACACCAGTCTTCAGCGGCAGCAGTCTGGAGACTTATCGGGTGGAGCGGGGCACCATCCGCATCGATGGCGCCGGCCTGGATGCCCGGCTCACCGATTACACCGGCATCCTGGCAAGGGCCATCGAGGTGAACGCTGCCATTCATGCGCAGCACCTCCAGGTGGTATCTGGCACGAACACCGTCAGCGCCGACCAAACCACCGTGCGGGCCCAGGCCACCGGCACCGCCAGTGGCAGCACACCGGTTCTTGCGCTTGACGTAAGCCAGCTCGGCGGCATGTACGCCGGCAAGATTGCCCTGATCGGCACCGAAGCTGGTCTGGGCGTGCGCCATCACGGCACCCTAAGCGCCAGTGTGGGCGACGTGCATATCGACGCCAACGGATGGCTTTCGTCCACTGGCCAGATCGAGGCTCGTCAGGGGAATGTCCGGGTGCAAACCGCGCAGGCGCAGACCCATAGCGGCAGCATCACGGCAGCGGGCAATGTCTTTCTCCATGCCGGCGCGGAAGCCCACCGCTCCGTAATCGACATTAGCGGTAGCGTTCGCGCGGGACTTGAGGCCAATCTTCGTGCCAGCGATCTGTCCAACAGCGGCCGGATCAACGCCCAGCGCCTGGACGTGAGGGTGGCGAGCCTGTCCAACAGCGGCGATATCTGGCAAAGCGGCAGTCAGGCCTTGCGTGTAAGTGCCGCCGCCCTTACCAATGCCTCCGGCGCCGCCATGGGTGCCGTGCAGACCTCGCCCTCCCCAGCTCCGGCTCCTGTCCCGCCCGCACCTTCTTCGGATTCAACCCCCGCGCCCGCTACCCTGGCTGACGGTCTCGTCAGCATTAGCGGCTCCTTGCTCAATCAGGCCGCCGCCACCATCGCCGCTGCCGGCGCGCTTCATCTGAGCGCCACTGAATCCCTGACCAATGCGGGCAACATGCGCGCCCAAACCGTGCAAGTCAGCGGCCAGCGTTTTGAAACCAGCAGCGGCACGCTGCTAACCCAGGATCTTTCGGTACTCACCAGCACTGTGACCCTGACCGGCGGCGCCCTGCTGGCTAACACCGCCAGCTTTGGCGGCACCGAATACCTTCAATCCCAGGGAGCGCAGGTCTACACGCAGGATGCTCTTGCGGTGAATGTGCAGCGCTTCGTAAACGCGGGAGAGCTTCAGTCGGCCGGCAACGCGGGCATTGGCGCAAGCGACACGCTGATCAATAGCGGACGTATCGCCGCCGCGGGCAATCTCACCATCGAGGCCAGCGGCCTCGACAGCACCGGCACCCTGGCTGCGGGGCTCAATGCCGATGGCAGCCTGAAGGCCTTCGCCGCGAACGGGGCGGCGCTGACGATAACCGCCACCAGTGCCCTCAAGGCCACCGGCCGCAACCTCGCCGCTGGCGCCGTGACCCTGAGCGGCGCGAGCATCAACCTCACCGGCAGCGAAACCGTTGCCTACAGCGCCAGCATCACCACCACGGGCGCCTTCAGCACCGGCCACGCCGAACTCATCACTGTGGGCAGCATCAGTGTCACGGCTGGCAACCACACCAACCTGGCCGGTGCCGTCTACGCCGGCACCGATGCCAACTTCACCCTTGCCCAGTCGCTCACGAGCACCGGCTCCGTGGCCGCCGCAGGCAATCTCAGCGTGCATGCCGGCAGCCTCGAGAGCTCTGGCACCCTGGCCGCCGGGCTCAATGCCGATGGCAGCCTAAAGGTCTTTGATCCCGGTGGTCCCGCGCTACAGATCACCACCACTGGCGATCTGCGCGCCGCGGGCACAAACCTCGCCACCGGCGACATTATCCTGGGCGGGGTTGGCATCAACCTCAACGGCAGCGAAACCAGCGCCCACAGTGCCGCCATCGCTGCAACGGGCACCCTAAGCATCCGTGCGGCCCGCGTGGTAACCCGGGGCGATATCAGCCTCACGGCTGCCGGGGCCCTGGACAACGCCGCAGGCACTGCAGCATCGAAGGCTGGCAGTTTGAGCATCACAACCAATGGGGTGAACAACACCGACGGATTGTTGGCGGCGGCTGCCAGCCTGTCCGTCGACGCTCGCGATGCTGATCTCACCAACACCCGTGGACGAATCCTGGCCCAAGGGGACATGAACCTCGCCACCAGCGCCGGCATTGGCAATGTCAGTGGGCTGATTCAATCCAACGTCGGGGTCAGCCTGAACGGCGCCACCATCGACAACAGCCAGACCAGCACCAGCAGCCAGGGGATTGTCGGTATGGATCTGTCCCTGCGCGCCGGCGCCGTGAACAACACCGACGGGCAAGCGCTCGCGGAACGCGACCTCGCCATCATTGCCTCCACTGCCATCACCAACACGCGCGGCACCCTCAGCGCCAAGCGCACCCTCACCCTTCAGGACACTGCCTCCACGCCAAACCAGCGCGCCCTTGCCATCGGCAACAGCAGCGGCGTCATCGTGGCCAACAACGACACGAGTCCCGCCAACAGCATCCTGAGCATCACTGCCAGGAGCCTGGGCGCGGACGGCACCGCGCAAAGCGGTGGCGCCATGGCACTCGACCTGGTGGGTGACATGATCAGCGCCAGTGGCCAGCAGATTCGCGCCGGGGGCGACCTGAGCCTCCAACTCCACGGGGGCACATTCCAGAACGCCGGGCAGTGGCAGGCCGGGCAGGATCTCATGGTGCGCGCAAACCACATTGACAACCGAACCAGCGGCGAGCTGCTCAGTCGTGGCGTCACCTTGCTGGACACCACGCAGAACAGCAGCGGCACCATCACCAACCGCGGCCTTGTGGACGGCATCCATGCCCGCATCAACAGCCAGACCCTGGATAACCTTGGCACCGGCCGCATCTTCGGCAACTTCATCGCCATCGCCGCGCATAGCCTCACCAACCGGGAGGAAACCATAAGCGGCCAAACCAGTGCGGCCACCATCGCTGCACGCGAGCGGCTTGACGTGGGCGCACAGAGCATCCTCAACCGCGAAGGCGCGCTCATGTTCAGCGCCGGGGACATGGCCCTGAGCGGGGCGCTGGATTCCAGCAACCGGGCGATCATCGGCGGCAGCGCCAATTCACAGAGCCTGAACAACCACAGTGCCACTCTCGAAAGCCTGGGCAATATGGCTCTGGCTACCGGTAGGCTGCAGAACACGAACGAGCACCTTAGCTGGACACTGGTGCCGCAAACACAGACCCAGGTGACGCATTGGTTGAGTTCCGAGCTTTATCGCCAATACACCGAGACGGTGCAAGCCGTTCAAGTCACCCTAAGCCGCCCTGGCGTCATCAGTGTCGGCGGTAATCTGCAACTCACGCTCACCGGATCAGGCCTCAATCAAGACAGCCAGATTGTTGTGGGGGGCGCCATCTCCGCTCAAGCGGACGCGCTGAGCAACCAGTCGACAACAGTTGAAGCTCCTACACTTCGAAGCGGTACCGTCAATCAGTGGGGCCAGGTTGGCGAAGAGTGCGGTTGGCACAGGTGGAGATGGAAATGCGATGCCGTTTATGGCTGGATTTCAAGCCCCTACCAGGAAACTATCGCCCGCGAAGTCCCCCTGCCGGTCTTGCGGTTCGAGCAGAACGCCGCGCCTTCCGGCAGCGGGTTGATGATCGCGGCGCTGCCGGCCACCGGTGCCCTGCCCGGTGCCAGTAGCGGTAATTCCCTGACCCCAACGCTGGCCCTCGACAGCCAGAGCCTTGACGCCTCCGTCCAAGGTCCTGGCCAGGCCGACTCCGGCTCCGGCGCCTTGAGCACTCCCACCCTCTCCCCCCAACCTGCCCCGGCGCTTGTCCTGCCCAACAGCAGCCTGTTCAGGATCGACCCCGGCAGCAACGCCCGCTATGTGGTGGAAACCGATCCCCGCTTCGCCAGCTACCGCCAGTGGCTGTCCAGCGACTACATGCTCTCGGCGCTGGGAGCCGACCCGGCCTTGACCGAAAAGCGCCTCGGCGATGGCTTCTACGAGCAACGCCTCATCCGCGACCAGGTGGCCGCGCTCACCGGCTACCGGTTCCTGGGCGACTATCGCAGCGACGAGCAGCAGTACCGCGCCCTCATGAATGCGGGCGCCACCCTCGCCAAGGCCCAGCAGTTGCGCCCCGGCATCGCCCTGTCCGCCCAGCAAGTGGCGCAACTCACCAGCGACGTGGTGTGGCTGGTAAGCCGCACGGTGCAACTGCCCGACGGCACCACCACCACCGCCCTCGTCCCCCAGGTGTATCTCGCCCCCCGGCCGGGCGATCTGGATGCCAGCGGCGCACTGTTCGGCGGCGCGCAGGCCACCGGCGCCCTGATCAGCGCCAGCGACATCAGCCTCGCCCTGCAGGGCACCCTGAACAACAGCGGCACCATCGCCGGTCGGCGCCTGCTCAACATCGGCGCGGGCGACATCCGCAACAGCGGCCTGGTGCAAGGCGATGCGGTGCTGCTCAATGCGCGGCAAGACCTCTCCATCGATGGCGGCCGCGTGGCCGCCGTCACCGGCCTGGCGGTGCGCGCCGACGGGGCGCTGTCCATCACCAGCACCACCGCCCAGGGCGCCGGGGCGGCGGGCAACGGTGTATTCGCCTCCCGGCAGCTCGATCGCGTGGCCGGCCTGTACGTGAGCGGCCCGGCAGGCTCGCTGCTGGCCTCCGCCGGTGGCGCCCTCACCCTCACCGCGGCGCAGATCCGCAATGCCGGCACGGGCATCAGCCAGCTGCAATCCGATGGCAGCCTCACCCTGGACACCGTGCGCCTCACCAGCAGCCTCGATGTCACCCGCGACAGCCGCAACTACGCGCGAGCGAACACTAGCCAGGACGCCGGCAGCGACATCAGCGCCGCCGGTTCGCTCACCCTGCTCTCGCGCGGGGACATGGAGCTGCGCGCCGCGCGGCTCCAGGCGGCGGACGCCCTCGACCTGAGCGCCACCCAGGGCAGCATCGCCATCCAGGCCGGCCAGAGCAGCTTCGACATGCAGACCGCCAGCTACAGCCGCTCCCGCGGCGGCTTCCTGGGCCTGGGTTCCAGTTCCACCACCCAGCGCAGCAGCACCTCGCTCACCACCGCCGTGGCCAGCGAGCTGGGCGGGGCGCGCATTGCCATCGGCGCCGGCCAGGGCCTGGAGATCACCGCCTCCAACGTCCTCGCCGATCGCGAGGTGAGCCTCGGCGCCGCGGGCGACATCACCCTCCGCGCGGGGCAGAACACGCGCACCGAGTCGAGCTTCAGCGCCACCAGCCGCAGCGGGCTGTTCAGCGGCGGCGGCCTCTCCCTCACCCTGGGCCGCCAGCAGTTCAGCCTGGACCAGCAGGCGAGCTTCACCACCGCCGCCCCCGCCACCGTGGGCAGCCTCGCCGGTAACGTGACCATCCGCGCCGGCGGGGCCTACACCCAGGTGGGCAGCCACCTGCTCGCCCCCGGCGGCGACATCGCCATCGAGGCCCAGCGCGTGGACATCCTCGAAGCCCGCGAGACCAGCCGCCAGCAGACCGAGACGCGCTCCCGCCAGAGCGGCCTCACCCTGGCGCTCACCAACCCGGTGGTGAACGCCGTGCAGACCGCCCAGCAGATGGGCGCGGCAGCGGCCGACACCCGCGACGGGCGCATGAAGGCCCTGGCGGCGGCCAGCACCGCCCTGGCGGCCCGCGACGGCGCGCAGGCCTTCCGCGCCAACCCCGGCCAGGCCGGGGGGATTAACCTGAGCATCAGCCTCGGCGGCAGCCAGAGCAGCAGCGCGAGCCTGCAGACCAGCGACCGCGCCGCCGGGTCCACCGTGGCGGCGGGGGGTGATATTGATATTCGCGCCACGGGGGCGAGCGGAGACATCACCGTACGCGGCTCCACGCTGCGCGCCGGCGAGGCGCTGCGCCTCTCGGCCGAGGACAGCATCGCGCTGCTGGGCGCCGCCAACCAGGCCAGCCTCAGCAGCACCAGCCGCGGCTCCAGCGCCGCCGTGGGCGTGGGCATCGCCCTGGGTGGCGGCGCCGGTCCCGGCCTCACCCTCGCCGGCTCCACCAGCCGCGGCAGCGCCGCGGGCGACGATCTCTCCTGGAGCGCCACCCGCCTGGAGGGCCTCACCCTGCGCCTGGACAGCGGCGGCGACACCACCGTGCGCGGCGCCCTGCTCGGGGCCAATCGCGTCGAGGCCACCGTGGCGGGCAACCTGCTGATCGAGAGCCTGCAAGACACCAGCACCTACCAGAGCCGCCAGAGCGCCACCGGTGGCAGCCTCACCCTCGGCCCCACCCCCGGGGGGAGCCTGAACCTCGCCCGCGGGCGCATCAACAGCGACTTCGCCAGCGTCAACGAACAAAGCGGCCTCGCCGCCGGCGATGGCGGCTTCAGCGTGCAGGTCGCCGGCACCACCACCCTGCGCGGCGGGGCCATCACCAGCAGCGAGCCGGCGGTGGCCGGGCAGCGCAACCGCTTCGACTCCGGCGCGCTCAGCGTGCAGGACGTGGCGAACCGGGCGGGGTTTTACGGGGAGAGCGTGGCGGTGAACCTGGCAACCGCTGGCTCCAGTTCAGGGCTGGCCCGGCAGGACGGCGAGGCCGCGAGCCTCACCCAGGCCGCCATCAGCGGGATCGCCGGCAATCGCGGCGCGCGCACCGGCGATGCCGCCACTGGCCTCGCGCCCGTCTTCGATGCCGAGCGGGTGCAGAAGGAACTCGATGCGCAGGTGGTGATCACCCAGCGCTTCGGGTTGGAGGCCAGTCAAGCCATCACCCAGTTCGCCGCCAGCCAGCGCGCGGCCCTGCGACAATTGGTCCGCAACGCCAGCACGCCCGAAGAACAGGCCCAGACCGAGAAAGCCATCAAGGATGTGAACATGCAGGAGCGCGCCTTGAACATCCTCGCCAGCGCCCTCACCGGCAACGCCGGCAGCATGATCACCAAGGAAGCCCTCTCCACCGCCGCCGAGAAGATGCGCGATCTCATGGTCGAGGATTCACTGAAGTTCCCGGGGGTGGTGGACAAAGTCGGCAACCCCCTGTTCAGCAATCTGAGCGGCGAGAGCGCGGGGGTCAACGGCGACGGCCGCAAGATTGCCGGAACGCGGGTGGACCTGGATTTGCTGTGCGGAAGAGGGAACGAGCGGTGCAAGTTTGAAAAGAATGCGGACGGTTCGATTAACACTTCTAAGCCGGTGACCTTTCTAGGTGAGGCCATCAACAATGCGGATGGCACGGTAACCCGCAAGTCTTACGATGATTTCCTACAAACTCCAGACGGCACGAAAATGCTTTCCGCTCCCTTTGGTGGTCTACAGGGCGGCGCCAGAACATGGCTATTTGGAATGCCCTACGAAAAAGGGGGATGGGTTGACAAGCTGCTTGAAACCTTCGCTGGGCCACACGACTTGATCGGAGGCAAGGCTTCGGGCTTGTATGACGATCAGGGCAATGCCACCCGAGGGCGTTCAGATTCCACAAAGTTGGCTCACGAGATCTGGAGCGGAGTCGCCCTGGTACCAGCGGCGCCACTTGCAGCTTCCCAGTTCTTCTCCCCGGAAGCATGGAAGGCCATCAGCATCCTGCTCAAGGCGGCGCAATGATCGCGGCTCGCATTGCCTGGTGGCCTGTGTGCCTGTCTTTGCTGCTCAGCGGATGTGGCATCGGAGGCATTTGGCTTGAGCCGAGCAACAGGCCGCTCGGACCCTCTTACCCCTACGGCGCCCGCTGGGTCAAGGAAGGCATGACGCGCGAGAGCCGCAAGGCCGATTGGGTGGCGTGTGGGGGAGGCGTTGATTTGGGGGATGGGTTCAGGGATTGGATCACACCGGAGCCGCGGGCCAGCTTCATTGCTGACCTTGAGCGTCACGAGAACGCGTTGAACGCCTGCATCCGAGCGAAAGGATACGACTACAAGAACCCCGCGGTCCGGGATACGCCCGATGAATGCGATGCCCGCACGTGTCTCTACCCTTGAGCGTTCCCCCATGGCCCTTCGCCCCGCCCAGCCCGCAGGCACCCTCGGCGCGCCGTTTTCCACGGCGCGCGAGCCCTTCCCCGCCGCACCATGACGCGCAGCAGGCGCGCAGGCCCCGCACTCGCCCTGCTCGCGCTGCTGGGCGCCTGCGCATCGCCCGCGCCCGGGCGCTTCGACCCGGCCACCCAGGCGCGCCTGCGCGTCTACCCCAGTATCCCGGCCCAGGTGATCATCCACCACGGCTGCGGCCAGACCCAGACACTCCGCGGCGTGGCCAGCGACTTCTCGGTTCGGTCGTTTCTCACGCCCGACAAGACCTTCAGCGAATACACCCTGCCGGCGGGCAAGCCTGCCACCGTGCGCATCGACTATTGGTGGCCCACCCCCGCTGCGCTGCCGGACACGCCCACCCGGTGGAATCGCTGCGGACCGCTGCAGGCGACCTTCATGCCCCAGGCGGGGCAGGACTACGAAGCCCGTCTGCACAGCCCCGGGTGGTTCTCAACGCCCTGCCAGGGGCTGGAACTGCGCCGCCTCGT
>Ga0209985_10002492_pt1 | contig 16582 bp, 14 predicted proteins | sample NOAtaG_FD_187305 | JGI IMG/M metagenome (GOLD analysis project Ga0209985, IMG submission 187305) | Freshwater lake microbial communities from Lake Erie, under a cyanobacterial bloom - NOAA_Erie_Diel6S_1000h metaG (SPAdes) (version 2) | ecosystem: Environmental > Aquatic > Freshwater > Lake ...
ATTTCTGCATGGTACGGCATCACATCAATCGTTTTTATTCACATTTTTGATTGGAGAAAAAATTAAATGAGCGTAGTCACGAAGTCCATCGTGAATGCAGATGCTGAAGCACGTTACCTCAGCCCTGGTGAACTAGATCGCATTAAGGGCTTTGTAAGCTCTGGCGAGCGCCGTCTTCGCATTGCCCAAACATTGACCGAATCCCGCGAGCGCATCGTTAAGCAAGCTGGCGATCAACTTTTCCAAAAGCGTCCTGATGTTGTTTCTCCTGGCGGAAATGCATACGGTGAACAAATGACCGCAACTTGCTTACGTGACCTCGACTACTACCTCCGCCTAGTAACCTACGGAGTTGTATCTGGTGATGTCACACCTATCGAAGAGATCGGTCTAGTTGGCGTTAAGGAAATGTACAACTCTTTAGGCACTCCTATTCCTGGTGTTGTCGAAGGTGTACGTGGTCTTAAGAATGCAGCAGCTTCCTTGTTGTCTGGTGAAGATGCAGCCGAAGCTGGTTACTACTTTGACTATGTCATCGGTGCAATGCAGTAAGGCGATTTCCGAACTTTCTTAGATTGTTATCGGATTGTTCTCAAATCGATTGTATTTAAAAACAGAATTTAAGCTATTCAGAATTCTGAATCCGTAATTCAAAAAACTAATTGCAAACCTAAAAGATATACAAAAATGCAAGACGCAATTACTTCCGTCATCAATTCTTCTGATGTTCAAGGTAAGTACCTTGATGCCGCTTCTCTCGAAAAGCTAAAGGCATATTTCGCAACTGGCGAACTTCGTGTTCGTGCTTCCGCTGCTATCTCCGCTAACTCTGCAACCATCGTCAAAGAAGCTGTTGCTAAGTCCTTGTTGTACTCAGATGTCACCCGTCCCGGTGGCAATATGTACACCACCCGTCGTTATGCCGCATGTATCCGCGACCTCGACTACTACCTACGCTATGCAACCTATGCAATGCTTGCTGGTGATGCTTCGATCCTTGATGAGCGTGTTCTCAATGGCTTGAAAGAAACCTACAACTCTCTTGGAGTACCTGTAGTTTCTACTATTCAAGCTATTCAAGCAATTAAAGAAGTTGCTGCTAGCATCGTTGGGTCTGAAGCTGGTAAGGAGTTGGGTGTATATCTCGATTACATCAGCTCTGGCTTGAGCTAATTGCTTGATATGGCGTTAATTGCTATTTATTGATTTTTTAATAATTAATATTTACAAGGCGGCGGAGGTAGGTAGCTTGAGCTTCCTATCTTGCCGCCAACGCTTATATCAGTCTAGAAATATTTCTTTGAAATTAACTTCTAATTAATCTTTAAATAACTGGCTCTGAAGGAGATCGCCGCTATGCGGACTTTTAAAATCACTGCTTGTGTACCTAGTCAAACTCGCATTCGTACACAACGAGAGTTGCAAAATACCTATTTCACGAAGTTAGTGTCCTATGACAACTGGTTCGCTGAACAGCAACGCATTATGAAAATGGGCGGCAAGATTATAAAAGTTGAACTAGCTACAGGCAAGCAAGGCGCAAATACTGGCTTGCTTTAGTTTTTTTCTTATCCCCAAACCCAAAAAGCAGAAGATTCACATTGTGAGTCTTCTGCTTTTTGGGTTTAAATCGCTCAAAGCGCAGTAATACCAAAGCACAAAATGGCTAAGCATTGTGTGCTTTGGTATAGCCTTAGCCATTTGTATCAGAACAGAACCCAAATAGTGTGAGGCGGCGCGAAGTGCCGCCTCACACTGTTTGGGTTTTATGTCCTAACAAGAATGGTGACAGCTATATTATTGCTATAGACAGAAAACTCAGAAGATGGTTGAAGCGCTTTGCGCTTCAACCATCTTCTGAGTTTTAGATATATTGGCTTATAGCTGTCATAAGGAATACCTTTAGGATTTTTCATAGAAAATATTTCTTTGGGTATATCCAGAAAAAATGTTTATCATGATACAGTTTTTTTAGTAACTTTAAAGTATTGTTACGTTATGTTGACACGGTGACTAATATCTAGTCTAAAGCAACTTCAAAGCGTTAGTTATTGTCATAGTTTGGTGTCGTTGATTGATTTGTAAATGAGGTACTTATGAGTGACTTACCTGTCGAAAAGCAATTTACCCATATGATGTTTTGCCAACAGATCCAAAATATCGATATAGATGCAGCTAAGCAACTTCTCACTGAGCTACATATGCTTTATTTGGGTCAGCAAGCTCTTATGGTAAAAATTGCTAAACAAGAGTTTTTAGGGGGCTTGTAATCTGACACCTATAAATAAAACAAAAGCAGTGAAAAGCACTGCTTTTGTTTTATTTAACCCAAGTTGCTACCTATCAAAAACCGTCTCAAAACAAGTTAAAAGCAGCCTATCTAAGTGCTAAACAACGTTTTTTTTGTATAAAAATCTAGCATTTTTTATTTTGATTTTAGTTTTGGATGAATAGGTAGCAACTTGGGTTATTTATAAATCTACAACCTTATCTATTGCGCAAATTAAATTAGCAACAATTTGATTGGGCTTGTATTTTTCTAGTTGAGTGAGGTTACGGATGCCACTAAGTACAGCGATCGCTGGAACGTTATAAGTCTGAGCTGCAATAATATCAGCTTCAGTGTCGCCGATCATCCATTGCTGCTCTACCTTTGGCAGATTAGCTTGAGCAGTTTGCATTAATTTGGGTTTGTCTTGTGTATCAACTGTTTTTACATAGTCATCGTCCAGACAAAAAATGCGATCGCTAGGAAAAAAGCGTCTCAAATTATATTTATCAAGTACAGGCTCGAGTTCACTGCGGCGACGCATAGTCATCAAGGCGAGTTCGATTCTTAACTGTTGGGCTTTCTCTAATGCTGGAATTGCATTTTCGAGTAGACAATCATAGGAAAAATAGGGATTTGTATGCACTGTGGCGCGTCGCAAGTGAGCAAAAGCTACGGATTGTTTCTCATCTTCAAAGCCTGATAAACTTGCGATTTCTTTTTCAGTTACTTGCGATCGCTTTAATTCCCAAAACTCTGACTTTGATAAAGTCGTAACTACTTGTTCTGGCTTGCAAATTTTATCTAAGCAATATAAGTAAACTTGGTAATAGCGCTCAGACACGTCCATGATTGGACCGTCGAAATCAGTAAATATACGTCTTCTCATAATTTTTTAATCTAGAAAAAGTACGCAAAACGTTGATTTCTAATCTTTGGGATCAGAAGTCCAATATCCGTAATGGTTCAAGATATTTTTAATCAACAATTGGGATTGCTCAGATATTGATTGAGGGTAGGTAAGCCACATGCCCCCAATTTGACTACCTAAATAACTAAATTCAGTGCTTTCTTGCCAAAACAATTCAGCATTAACATTTTCAATTTGCTCAATGTGTGATGCTAACTCTCGATACATCGCTAAAGCAATATCGGGCTTGTAAACAATTTTGTAATGATTAATCGCTAACTCCGCGCTAGGCACTTTCTAATTCCTGTCCTAAATCTTTTACATCTAAAACACTACCAACTGTATGTGTGCCAATTATGCAACAGTTAACTTCGTCAATGCACACCTTGCCCCATTGCAAAGCCCAACGTACCAGTGAAACCCGATTATCGGTTTTCGTTTTCGTTAAAATGTTGCTGATGTGATTATCGACAGTGCGCTTGCTAATTTCTAGTTTGATTGCAATATCTTGGTTGGTTAAGCCACCAGCTACTAATTCAATCACTTGCAACTCTCTTTCAGATAAAGCAATTGATGAGTTTGTAACTACAGTTTGATTGGATTCGGCAGGGTTGGTCATGGTAACGAAAGTGATTTGCGCCAATATTTCAGAACTATATGCGTTCTGGCGGTTAACTAATAAGTATAATTTCTTATTCGAGATTGTGTCAATTAATTAAGTTTTTCCAAAGATTGTCTCAGCCATGCTGATGACAAGAAGTAAAAATTCGTTTAAATACTTATTATTTGTTGTTTAAGCTAATAAAGATTCTATCCATTTTGGAGGGCTAGGTATAGGATTGCCAAGACGAACAAGCACAATCCAAGCGACTAAATGTACTAGTAATTGATAGGCAAAATTACTAAAGATAATAGCTGCGATCGCAAAAATTTGAATTGTCGCAAAATCTGGCTGTTCCAGTGACCCAAAAAGTTGCATTATCCAATTGAGTAGCCCTGTAATCTGTGCGATTGAATAGTTCCAGACGTTTTCACCCATCAAAACTGATAAAAAAGCAAACTGAAAAGCTGTGCCAACTGAGCCAATCATTGTCGCAATACTCAGCGAACCAGACCAAGGAAAATCTCGTTTCCATAGATATCCCAATGTGACTCCGACTAGACCATGGGGGACAATATACTGAATGCTACGGGTTGGTCCCATCAAGATCGCTAAAAGTAATGCTGTTACGACCATTGACATCCATGCAGCGCGACTATTCCATCGTAAGTAGGCTAAAGCTGTTGGCAATGGGAACAGCATTCTCAGCAATGGGCCTAGGGGAAAGTAAAAATTAATGAGAAACAACATAGCGGTGGTACTAGCAAGGAATGCTGTTTCCACCATTTCGCGAGGATCGCTATGGGGCAATTTGGTCATAGGTTTTCGGACGTTATTTCCTTAGGAGTGGTATCGGGAAACCTACGGCGCAATCCGTATAGCCAAATTAAGCCAAAGATACCTGCAACGATCGCAGCCAGACTAACCATCTGTGCTGTGCGAAGCCCACCTACCATTAAGCTGTCGGTGCGTAAACCCTCGATCCAAAATCTACCGAGGCTGTAAGCGATCGCATAAATCATCGTGATTGTGCCAGTCCGAAGCTTAGGAAAGCGCAGAAAGGCAAAGATTAAAATTGCAAATACACCGATGTTCCACAGAGATTCATATAAAAATGTGGGGTGAAAGTATGCCTCATTTACAAATTCAGGAGGACGACGATTGCTGGGAATCAATAATTTCCAAGGCAAATCCGTAGGACTACCAAAGGCTTCGGAATTAAAAAAGTTACCCCAACGCCCGATCGCTTGTCCTAGGATCACTGCTGGCATGATGATATCAGCCATCAGCCATGTGGAAATCTGTTGGCGTTTACAAAATATAGTTGCCGCGATCGCCCCACCAATAATCGCCCCATGGATAGCAATGCCGCCTTCCCAGATGGCAAAAACTTTGTACCATTCTTGATTCTGAAAGCGATGCCATTCAAACAGTACATAGTAAAAACGAGCAAAGGGAATCGCTCCAACCACGAGCCAAATCGCCAAATCCCCAACTAGTTCTGGATCAACATTGCGCTTTTCAGCAAGTTTTTGGGCTAAAACCGTCCCCAGAATAATCGCCGAAGCAATTAGCAATCCATACCAGCGGATCGAAAGTGGTCCAACCTCAAAAGCGATCGGTCCCGGAGATGTAAATTCAAAAGCTAGAGGCAACAGATTAGACACTTTTTCCTTTTTCCCTTTTCCTTTTTACTTGTAACGTATTCCAGATTGCTTGAGCCGATTCAGAGCTTCGCCAAGGCGATCGCAGTCGGCAATCAAACTGATTCTGACATAGCCTTCGCCGCCCTGACCAAAAGCACTGCCAGGGGTGAAGACTACGCCTGTACTTTCTAAAACTTTTAGAGCAAAGTCAGCGGATGTCATCCCCACAGGTACAGGAATCCAGAGATACATAGTGGCGTAGGTTTTGGGAATATCCCAACCGAGTTCAGCTAGCCCTGAAATCAAGAAATCACGGCGTTCTTTGTAGCGATCGCAGACAGCCTCTAAATAAGTATCAGGTAATTGCAAAGCAGTCTCCGCAGCCACTTGAATCGCCGAAAAGATCCCATAATCGAGGTTAGTTTTGAGGGTGCGCAAACCTTGAATAATATGACGATTGCCGACCACAAAGCCAACACGCCAGCCAGCCATATTATAGGTTTTCGAGAGAGTATGAAATTCTACACCCACATCTTTGCCGCCTTCGATTTCCAGCAAACTAGTAGGGGTATAGCCATCAAAAGCAAGTTCGGCATAGCAGAGATCATGTACTAATAAAATCTCGTATTTCTTGGCAAAGGCGACTACTTCTTCAAAAAATTCTCGTGGCGCAACTGCACCCGTTGGGTTTGCGGGATAGTTGAAGTACATCACCTTGGCGCGTTGGGCGATCTCTTCAGGAATTGCCGATAGATCGATCAACCAGTCTTGTTCAGGTTTGAGGATCATTTCATAGATCTCACCGCCAGCCAGTAAGGGTCCCCGAAAATGAGCAGGATAGGCGGGACTAGGGACAAGTACCAGATCGCCTGGATCGATATAGGCGATCGCTAAATGTCCTAAACCTTCTTTGGAGCCAATTAAAGGTAATGCTTCGCCTTCAGAATCTAGTTGTACATTGTAACGATGCTTGTACCAGTCAGTGATCGCCCGTCGGAAACTAGCTGTCCCTTCAAAGGGTGGATAGCCATGATTTTTGGGATTGCGTAAAGCGGCGATCGCGGCTTCGACTACTGGTTCAGGGGTGGGTCCGTCAGGGTTACCCATCCCGAGATCGATCAAATCTAGACCTTGCTCTTTCGCTCGCAACTTCAACTCGTCTAGACGCGCAAAAACGTATGGAGGGAGTTTTTCTAGTCTTTGAGCAGGTTTGAGCCAAGTCTTCATTAGTGTTGTGAGAACGTATAAGGTTTGTTTATTGACAAGAATCGTACTCACAGAGTGTAATTCTTGCGTAATTGCTATAGAAATTTGATCTTAATAGAAATTGTCTCGCGATCGCACTTGTTATAGAGAAACTCAGCAATTCTCATTATAAAAACCGATTTTTTGAAAGTCCGCCGTTAGATGGCTTTCAAAAAACCGATTTTGTTATTTCTAGCGCCAAAGGCACTAGAAATAACAAAATCGGTTTCAAAATGAGAATCCCTGAGAGGAATTAGAACGAATACGAATTGATATTTCCAGTTTTGACGCTTAACGATAGCAAAAAAGCAATGATATTCATTACTTGGATGACAATTTGTGTATGAATCCCAGACTATATCCTAAAAAATGGCTTCTGGTATAGCTTTAAGTCTATTTGAACGATTTGATCATTTGTTAACTTTTATGTCAAAAGACTTAACACAAGTTTACAAATTCTTAATACAATTAAATCAACAAGTAAGTATTTATCCCTATCATGTCTGTTGCAGAATTTCCTTGGCTTACCACTATCTTACTGTTACCACTTGTAGCAGCCTTCGCGATTCCTTTTATACCTGACAAGTACGGTAATGCCAAGAATGTGCGATCGTACTCAATGGCAGTAGGGTCTATTGAATTATCGTTAATGGTCTATGCATTCTGGAGCCAATACAATCTCCATGAAGCATCATTCCAGATGTCAGAAAATTATGCTTGGATTCCCCAACTTGGTTTGAACTGGGCTTTGGCGGTTGATGGTTTATCGATGCCGCTAATTTTATTGACAGGCTTGATTACAACCCTAGCCATTTTTGCAAGTTGGAATGTTACTAATAAATCTCGACTGTTCTATTTTTTGATGCTTTGCTTATATAGCGCTCAAATTGGCGTATTTGCAGCTCAAGATCTGTTATTGTTTTTCTTTATGTGGGAATTAGAACTGATTCCTGTGTATCTGTTGATCTCGATTTGGGGTGGTCCCAAACGTCTCTACGCGGCCACAAAGTTTATTCTCTACACAGCATTAGGTTCAATTTTTATTCTCGTCGCCGGTTTAGCAATGGCATTTTATGGAGATACGACGACATTTAATATGGCAGAGATGGGGATGAAGCAGTATCCGATCGCGTTTGAGTTACTAGCCTATGCAGGTTTCTTAATTGCTTTCGGTGTGAAGTTGCCGATTTTCCCGTTACATACTTGGTTACCAGATGCTCACGGCGAAGCCTCTGCACCAGTATCGATGGTATTAGCTGGTGTATTGCTGAAAATGGGTGGCTATGCACTAATTCGATTCAATATTGAAATGTTGCCCAATGCTCACGTTTACTTTGCGCCTTTGCTGGCAGTTTTGGGAGTAGTCGGCATTGTTTATGGTGCAATGGCAGCATTTGCTCAACAAAATCTCAAGCGTCGTCTCGCTTATTCTTCGATTTCACACATGGGCTTTATCCTTGTCGGACTAGCATCATTTAACGATCTTGGTGTAAGCGGCGCAGTATTGCAAATGCTCTCGCATGGATTAATTGCAGCAGCTTTGTTCTTCCTCGCTGGAGTTACTTACGATCGCACGCACACATTGATGATGGATGAAATGGGCGGTATCGCCAAAATCATGCCTAAGGCTTTTGCCCTAATGACGGCAGCGGCGATGGCATCTCTAGCCCTCCCTGGGATGAGCGGATTTGTGAGTGAGTTAAATATTTTTCTGGGAATCACTACTAGTGATGTTTACGCTTCTAACTTTAAGATTGTAATGATTGGTTTAGCTGCGGTTGGCGTAATTATCACACCTATCTATCTTCTCTCAACCTTGCGTCAAGTCTTTTATGGTCAGCCAAATCTCGCTTTGCATTTAGATAAATACGTTAGCGATGCTAAACCTCGTGAAGTATTTATTGCCGTTTGCTTGATTGTACCGATTGTCGCGATCGGGCTTTATCCTAAATTGGCAACTCAGACATACGACGTAAAAACTGTTGCAGTAACTGAACAAGCTCGTGATGCCTTTAGTTTAGTGGCTCAGACCAATCCTAATCTCTATTCTTATAGATTGATTGCTCCGCAACTACCTCACTCAAAACCTCAAACTATTTTGGGAATTGTTGAATAAAACTAGAAATTCTGCAAACATGAAAAAGAGCGCTACAGCGCTCTTTTTTTGTGGTCTATGCCATCTTCATCACGACATTCCTTTGGATATCAGTATTTAAATCTTGCAGCGCAAAAGTGCGATCGCTATCATTCATCTCCACATAACTTGTGTAACCTAGCTCTTGCAACAATTGCTTCAGCTTATCTCCTGTTGCCCTAGCCGCTTTCAAACTGGTGGGATGAATTTCAATAATTAGAGTTGGTTTTAGAAAAGTAATCATTTTGCTTGCACCTGAGAGAAACGAACATTCACTACCTTCTACATCAAGTTTTAGTAAAACTTTGCCAGTAAACTTTTGCCAGTCTACTAAGTCATCAAATCGCCTAATTGGAACCTTAATCGCATTGAACTGATGAGTTGCAGAATGTTCTGGAAATACTCCCGCTGAACCAGATGTCCCAATTGGCACTAATAATTCTATTTCTCCATCGGTATCGCCAACGGCGAGTTTATAAATCTGGAATTTACAGAGCGCATTAGCCGTCAAAGATTTTTCTAAAGCCTTAGCTAAGCGGGGCTGAGGCTCAACAGCAAGTACAAAGCCATTCGCTCCAACCATCTTGCTCGCCACGATGGCAAAGCTCCCATGATTTGCGCCAATATCCAGAAAAGTATCACCTTCAGAAAGTAATTGAGATAAAACTCGCGTATCGGTATCTCCACTAGCTAGCTCATTCACTACTTGAAAGAGACGCATATCTGTTGGATTGAGAAATACTTGATAGCCAGCTAGCTTTAGTTCTAAATATTGATCTGGCGAAAGTCGATAAAAAATATTTGAGAGAAACCTAAATAATTCTCTGCCACCTTTGAGATAGCTTTTGCCTGTGAGACCAAAATACAACTTACAATACAAACTGAAGATGCGGTATAGAAATGGCAACTGTTTACTAAGGGACGGGTTGAGTACCCACCCTAAAACTGAGCGATCGTATAGCCAATCATCGGGTTGATCTAGTTTGCTCTCTAGTTTTGCCATAGAAGAATTTCTGACCATAAAAATTTTGTCTCTCTTGAAATCAAGAACGAGTTTATTTGTGACGCGGCAAAGCCGCGCCACAAATAAACTGGAATCTAAAGGCGGGAAGAATGCAGCGATCGCACAGGAATTTGGTTAGTACTTAGATAATCTTTAATCTCGGAGATCGTTAGTTCTCCATAATGAAGTAACGAAGCCAGTAAAGCCGCTTCAGCTCTACCTTCGGTCACTGCTTGCAGAATATGTTCACAGTTACCTGCACCACCTGAAGCTATTACAGGAACTTCCACTAAATCTGCGACTTGACGAGTTAGCTCCAGATCATAACCTGCCTTTGTCCCATCAGCATCCATGCTAGTAAGTAAAATTTCACCAGCGCCGCGCTTGACGACTTCTTGCGCCCACCAGAGCGCATCAATACCTGTATTTTCGCGTCCACCCCGTACATACACATCCCAGCCAAGATTATTAGGATCATTCCTCCGTCTAGCATCGATCGCCACAACAATGCACTGATTACCAAAGCGATCGCTACTGCGATTAATTAAATCTGGATCATTTACTGCGGCTGAATTCATGCTCACCTTATCCGCACCTGCTCGTAAAAGCTCCCGAATATTGTCAAGATTTCGCACACCGCCGCCTACTGTGAGTGGAATAAATACTTGTTCAGCAGTGCGATAGACAACATCCAAAATAATACCGCGATCTTCGTGGGTGGCCGTGATATCTAGAAATACCAGTTCATCGGCTCCTGCGAGATTATAAGCCTGCGCCAGTTCCACAGGATCTCCTGCATCCTTAAGATCGACAAAGTTGATCCCTTTGACGACTCGACCTGCTTTTACATCTAGACAAGGCAAAATGCGTTTCGCTAGCATAAGCTCTTCAAACTTCTCAAAATCACAGCAAGAGTAAATATTTTACAGCGCTTTGCGATCAGGATTCTTTAAACCCAAAAGATGAAAGACCTCGCTTCGCGCTGCCTTTAATCTTTTGGGTTTACTTGGCGATCGTCAAGGTTTTGATTTCAGGAAAAACGAGAGGCTCATTTAGCGTTTGACTCATATTGCCAATAATCGCTTGTAAATAAACACGTAACTGTTGGAATTTAGTCACATTGGGCTGATATGTACCATCAGTTTCCAACTCAAACAATCGACCAGCAAATAAGTCACTGCTAAGCGTCGGATCTTCTAAAATCACTGAGCCTTCTGGCTCCTGCCAAGGAAATAAGCCCTCTGGCAAATCACCTTGCAGGATGCTCAAAATGCGATCGCGGCAAGTTTTGATATTAATCCCGCGCATTTGTAATTGCTGAAGTAGTTGATTAGGATTAACCGATTGAGTGAGGTTGAGACGGCAAATCTCTTGTAAGAGAAAGTAATCAGAATATTGCTGACGTGCAACATCTTGCAAATTTGGGTAAAACGGCGATACAGCTAACCCATTTGCTAACGCCGAAGTAGCTAATGGGTCAATCTTCGCATTGGGTAGTTTTTGGGATAGCCAACGTGATAGCAAGGGAATATGCATGGTATTACCTAACAACAAAACTTGATGTACATCTTCCCCAAGCACTCCTGCATTACTGAGAATAGAATTTAGCTCGCGATTGAGTCGTTGGGTAAATGGTTGCAAAATCAGGTTTTCTAGCTCACGGCGCAGAACAACGATTGGTTGTCCCATTAGTTCCTCATTGCAACTATCGACACCAACATCTCTCCCGAATGTGACTTTGACACGATCAGCTAACTCCAACATCTGTTGCCCAAGATCAGAGCTTAACAAATATTGCTGAAGGAGAATTCTTTGCTGCGGAGCAGAAGCACCTATCTCTGGCAAGCTGAGATGATCCAAATTGCAGAGATGACGATTAGGATTGGTGATTAATTGCCAATGGGGATAGAACAATTGCACGACAATATCTTGACTGATACTAATCCCTGCATAGTCGAGGTTGCGAATATGTAGCTTAGATCGATCTTTAGTCTGACTAAGGGACTTAGTTAGACAGAGACTAGTCGTAATTGCACCTGCGTCCACTAAAAGCATAACTTCTGGAGAGATTTTTTGCTCGTGAAGCAAAGACAAAACGGGAGCGATCGCCTGATCGACTGCCATCACCTGCTCCGCTTGACTAACTAATCCCGCTTTAAGGATTGCTTCACGGATATTGAGAATGTAAGTATCAGACCAGTTGGCAGGATATCCAAAAACAACGCCACTAAGCTTCAACAAAATCAAACCAACATCAGGAAGCTTAGGATGATTGGCTCTAGTTTGGATTTGCTCCAGTAGATTTTTAAGCGCCGCAATTAACCATCGCAAACTTACTTGACAGGGATCAGCCCATTGGATAATTGGCTGCCAAGTACTTACACCGCGATAGGGTAAGCCAAGTTTGAGAAACTGCTTGAAATGTACAAGGACAACTTCGCCCTCTTCTAATTCAGCATTCTGCGATCGCCTTGAGATCGTCCGAATATCTTTAGCGATCGGATCATCTAAGCTTTGATCTGTCTGCCAAACAATTTTGCAGGGCATTTCATCAGCATCATCCAGATATAGAGAATATACGCGACCAGTATCAGCATTAAGTAAGCTTGCCCTTATGGCGGTACTACCAAAATCAATACCTAAAACCCAAGTGTCATCAAGGCTATAAACTTCTTTTTCAGGTGGAGCAGGAATCAAAGACATGCTGCGCGATTCCAATACCAGTGAGTCAATATCTAAGACATTTTCGCTGGTGTCACTAATTGGCGCTACTGATGAAAGTCCAAGCTGCTCACGTATATCATCAAGTAATGGCTCATTAAAGTTGAATGAGTCTAGAAAATTTTCCCACTCATTATCAGCAATATTACTAGGAGGAGCACTCTGAGAATCTGCGAACTCATTGAGCAATAGATCCTCTTCTGTATCTTTAGGGATATCCTCTTCATCGATGAAATCGGCAATCACATCCATCAATGCTTCGTCTGAAGCTTTCGATAGCGTAGCTTTTTTGATTGTACTAGTGAAACCATCTAATTTGTCATATTCTAAAGAAGCAAAAAATTCATCTGCCGACAACTCTGATGATTCAGATCCTTCGGTTCTAGAATCAATACCATTTCTTATATTTAGCTGTACCAGATTAGATTCGAGCTTTTCTAGAGCTAAAGTCCAATCATCTTCGGCTTCTTCTTGCATAATAATATTGTTGGGAGTTACTGAATCTATGAGAACTTCTTCAATAATTTCAAGTTCTGTCAGTGCTGAAGAATCGCTGAAATCTATCAACTCTTCCTGTGCAAAACCTTGCATAATTGTATCTAACTGTTCTTCAATAGATTCCGTTGCTTCAGGAACAGCAAGGGGCTCATACATCGTCTTTACACCAACATCAATTCCTTCAGAATCTCCTTTGGTTATAGTTTGCATGACTGTATCAGACTCTTCTAATTCAGTTGCAGGATCAAATCCAAATAAAAGGGTGTCAAGCTCACTTTCATCATCTGAATTTGGATTTGCGCTTATGATTGAGCACTGATTGCTAAGTGCTAACGGTACAAACAATTCATCAAGTTCATCATTAGTTGTAAATGGTGTAATTGGAGAGTATTTAGCTGCGTTTTCAGCTATTACTTCTGCAAAAATTGCATCCATATCATCAGCATTGGATGTAACGGGATTAGATAACAAATCAGCAGAAGGAGCTAACTGTATTTCTGAAATCTGATCTTCCGTTTTTATGTCAAACAGAGAATCGGGATTGTCAAAAATCTCAGGGATATCACTAGATTCAGTTGTAAATGGAGATAGCTGTAAATCGGCAATATCTGCATTAATCTCAGAAAGATCTCTACTCTCTGTGAATGATTCAGCAAATCGGTCAATAAATAAGGCGTTGGGATTTTCTATAATTGGTGGGACTTCTAGTTCTTCAGTTTCTGGTTGACTGACATTTTTGCTATTTGATTCTTGGGCTGAAACCTCAATGATTGTGGGATAGGCTTGAGATTCTTCAGTTTCCCAATTGGTTAAAGCGTAGGGTGTATTGCGAATAAATTGATCAAGATTAGCTGCAATCTGTGGATCTGCTCCAACCCCAGCATCAAGACGCTCTAGATCGAAATTAAGATCATCAACCAGTGAATCCTCCCATTCTGGAAAAACTGAGTCATTAACATTTTTGCTAGTCAGTAGAATTAGAGACTCATCAGAATCATCAGCTTGATCGTTATTTGAATTATTTAAAAATTGTTCGATTTTGGATTCTATGCTATCTGGGTTATCCCTGTTTGTGTCTAAATTTATATCAACTGAGGAAACAGGAGAAATTGGAAAGGCATTAAAAGCGTCTAGTTCAGATGTCGAACTATTAAGCATTGGCGATTGATCTTCTCTTTGAGTAGATAGTTTAGCCATATCGAGAGCTTCGTTACCTAGCCACGACAGTAAATCCTCGTCAGGAGAGACATCAGCAATATTAGTAGTTGAGATAGGGCGATTATTACTTTCCTCTAACCATTGCAAAAGTGCTGGATCATCAATCAGTTCTCCCGATTCGCTGACTACCTCCTCCACAGGAAAATTTAATGCTAGTACATCAAAATTATTCTCCTCTTCTTCATTCTCTTGCATCCGAGTACGTGGTGCATCAAATCTCTCAACTATTTGGGTCGCCGCCTCTAAATCAAAATCGGGATTTAATTCGCGAGCAGCGATCGCGCTCTGAGGGTCGAGTATAATACTGGTACCGAAGCCAGCTAGATCAATTAATGGAGCAGCTTGTATCTCAACAATTGGCTCCTCGACAGGGTAATCCTCGTCTACACTTAAGATTATGTCCAGATCATCTAAGGTATTTTCATCATCTTTTGTCACAATTTCAAGAAGCTCAGCCTCAATAGTTGATGTTGCAGTTGGTTCAACTTCATCAGCCTCTCCAAACCTATTACCCGCTAGTAAGGCATTGATTAATTCTTCATCAGCAGGTTCTGTAAAGGTTTCTAGATATCGGATTGGGATATCGTCTGGTAATTCAGGCAATATATTGATAGCAGACGGAGATATTTCAGCAGAGTTTTGTGGCTGTTGAACAGTCTGTTGGCTAATCCGATCAACTAAGGAACTGATCAAAGCTTCACCCTTTTGCTCAAGGGTTTCCATATTATTAAGCTTTGCAGCGATCGATGTTTGATAGCCTTGGATTTCCTGCTCTAGCGATCGAAATGTGGTGTTAAACATTTCATCTAGATGCAGCAAAAAACGATTAGTTTGTTCCTGTACTTTATTTGCAAATTCTGTTTGTGGAGGCTCTGTGAATGGACTAGGAATAGAGGATATATTCGCTAAATTATCTTGAAGAGTCTGGGCAACAGTTTGGTTAACCCTATCAGCAACGGTAACCTCCATAGTCTGCTGCATAGTTTGTTGCAAAGAGTCAGAGATATGATCGCGCACGTATTTATTAACTGAGCTTAAAGATCGATCTATAGCTTCCTGTTGAGTTGTCTGAAACTCTTGAAACTGTTTCATCCAAGCTACGCGATCAGATTCTAGCTGCGAGATTTCAGCGTTTAGCTTTTGCTTTTGTTGATTTAAAGTAATTAATTCTTGGCTTATTTGCGATCGCTGCTGGGATTCAACGATTTTATTTAAACTCGCCGAAATTTCTCCTACCATGAGGGCTCTTTCGACGGCGAGAGTTTGACTGACTACTTCCTGCACCGATCGCTGTACTGACTCTTTAACAACCTGTTGCAATGTCTGCTGAATTGCTTGCTGGAGCGAAGCAATCATGCGATCGTTGACAAATGTAGAATTGGGTTCAGGTGTGCCATTCGTCATTGTGCTAGTCTCCTTTGTCAAGTAAGATTCAGCGCCAAATAAGTTGCTAACTACTGGGCTAACTAATAGGGGTGGCAATGCTTCTAGTTTATCTGTTTTAAATAGGTCTGTCTTGAATTCTGCTGTTTTTGAGTCATTTTGATTAGATTGTTCACTATCCAGATGCTTGACTAGGTCATTATGAGGCTTGTCTTTCGCTTGTAAGCGCGTTACTAAAGCTTGATATTGTTGCTCTAAATCATTCAAATGCGAATCGTCAGATAAGCCTTCAAGATGCGATCGCATCTGTTTTAGCTGCTCCCTCTGGTGAATCATATCTGGAGATAGCTTCCTCGATACGGATCCTACTGGGCGACTCAACAATGTATTGATTTGATCGATCAAATTACTAATCAGAACTTTTGACATAACGCCCCCTGCAAGACCTCCATAATGACAAGATAAGGGATTGTCCTTGGATTTATAGTGCTTGGCGCTATTAAATCCAAAGATTACTAAAATTGGTAAGCAAATTGACTCTTAAATGAGCTAAACTCTAAAGCCAAATTTGTTAGCAGACAATAGCACACATCTTTCCCAGTTTTTTGCTAATATCTTGGCGATTTTCTATAAATTTTTTTGTGAGTTTCTGGCGAAGATGACTATGAAAAACAAATCGCATGTTTCTCCTACTTTTGTGATGGCTCTGCCATTTCGTAGATTAACTAACTACTTATTTTTCTCCGCGATCGCGACTTTATTAACTATGGCGATCGCAAGTAGTGCGGGGGCTGAGCGGCGTGAGGTCGATATAAGGTTACTGGTAAATCAAGATGAAGGGTTTACGGTGATGACCCGTAAAGCTGAAATACTAGCGCGATCGGCGGCTCAACGTACATTTGACCGTGATGTACTTGTCTCTGATGTATCAGTCAAAGTCACAGCTCAAAATCT
>Ga0209985_10002497_pt1 | contig 16560 bp, 4 predicted proteins | sample NOAtaG_FD_187305 | JGI IMG/M metagenome (GOLD analysis project Ga0209985, IMG submission 187305) | Freshwater lake microbial communities from Lake Erie, under a cyanobacterial bloom - NOAA_Erie_Diel6S_1000h metaG (SPAdes) (version 2) | ecosystem: Environmental > Aquatic > Freshwater > Lake ...
GGGGATCATCGACGGGGCCCTCGTGGCCCTCGTGCAGACCGACCTCAAGCGGCTCATCGCCTACTCGTCGGTGAGCCACATGGGCTACATCGTGATGGGCCTGTTCGCCCTCACGCCCGTGGCCACCGAAGGCGCCAACCTGCAGCTCATCAACCACGGCCTCTCGTCGGCGGGCCTCTTCGCCCTGGTCGGCATGATCTACGAGCGGTTCCACACGCGGAACATCGCCAGCCTCGGCGGCATCGCGAGCAAGGCCCCGTGGCTCACCGTGCTGTTCATGCTCTTCACGTTCTCGAGCATCGGCCTGCCCGGCCTCAACGGCTTCGTGGGCGAGTTCATGATCCTCGCCGGCTCGTTCCAGCGGGCCTGGTCGGGCGTCGCCCCGAGCTTCTCGTTCGCCTATCTGCTGATGGCGGTGACGGCCGTCGTCGGCGTCGTGCTCGGCGCCTGGTACATGCTCTGGGCGGTCGAGCGGGTGTTCTTCGGGCCCTCCCGCGAGCCGCCGCGCGGCGGTCACGATGCCCACGGTCATTCCAGCCACGGCCATGCGGCTCACGCCCACGGCCACGACGGTCATGGTCACGGCCACGGCAGCCACGACGCCGCCGACCGCTGCGACCTGAAGTGGCACGAGTTCGTCGCCCTCGCGCCGCTGGCCGTCTTCGTGCTCTGGATCGGCCTCACGCCGGGCACGTTCCTCGCGCCCGCCGCCCCCGCCATCCGCGCCGCCACGCAGGCCTCGGCCGACGCCTTCGCCCTCCGCATGCGCGACGCCACGCCCACCGCCCAGGTTGTCCAAGTGCCATGAGTCCAGCTGCCGTGAATCTCTTCGCGACCGTGAATTCCCTGCCGACGTCCCTCGAGTCGTTCGCACTCATCGCGCCCGAGATCGCGCTGGTCGTCGCGGCGCTCGTGGCATTTCTCGGCGGCGCCTTCTGCGGCATCCGCAGCGGCTGGCTGATCGCCCTCGTGGGCATCGCCTCCGCCTGGTGGCTGGCCGGTGGCCAGCCGGCCGACGCCGCCACGATCACCTCCGGTGGCGTCACGGTGGACGGCTTCTCGACGTTCATCCGCTGGACGGTGCTCGGGCTTGGGGCGCTCCTCGCCCTTGTGCAGGCGGGCGACCTGTTTCCCTCGGCGGTGAGCCGTGGCCCGGGCCTGCGTCGCGGCGGCACCTGCGAGGAGGCGGGCACGTTCCTCATCCTGCTCGCCGGGCTCTCGCTCGTGGGCGTGGCGGGCGACCTCGTCCTCCTCTTCGTGGGCCTCGAACTCGTCTCGATCCCGACCTACATCCTGCTCGCCCTCAAGCGGACCGATGCCCACGGTCAGGAGGCGAGCCTCAAGTATTTCTTCCTCTCGCTCGTGGCCTCGGCCATCTTTCTCTACGCGGCGGTCTGTCTTTACGGGATCGGCGGTTCCACCAACCTGCAGGCGATCGCGGCCCGACTGCGGTCCACCGACGCCGCGATCTCCGGCATGGCCACGATCCTGTTGCCCGCCGCGCTCGGCATGGCGATCGTGGGTGCCTCGTTCCGACTCGCCGCCGTGCCGATGCACTTCTACGCCCCCGACGTCTACGAGGGCACGAGCCCGGGCAACGCCGCCCTGCTCTCCACGCTCCCGAAGGTGGCAGGGCTCGTGCTCCTCGCCCGCGTGATCGGCCTGGCCATCGCCCCCGATGCGACGGCCGCGGCCCAGTCGGGCCCCGCCGCCCAGGCCTGCCTCGACCTGCTCTGGAAGCTGGCCATCGTGCTCGCCGCGGTCACGATGACCGTCGGCAACGTGATGGCCCTCTGGCAGCGGAACCTCCGCCGCCTGCTCGGCTGCTCGTCGATCGCCCATGCGGGCTACCTGCTCGTGGGCGTGGCCGTGGCCGCGGCAGCGGGTGCCACGCAGGCGGGCCAGCCCCTCGGCGACACGGCAGCCATCGACACCGGCTGGACGATGGTGCTCGGCGGCATGACGGCGGCGGTCTTCTATCTGGCCACGTATGCCGTCGCCACGATCGGCATCTTCGGGGCGCTCGCCTACCTCGGCCACCGCTGGCCCGAGTGGTCGGCAGGCAGCGGCCCGCGGCCCCCACGTGAGGAGATCGCGACGGTTGACGATCTCGACGGCCTCGCCTCGACCAACCCCGTGGCCGCCTTCTCGCTGGCCGCGTTCCTGCTCTCGCTCGCCGGCATCCCGCCGCTGCCCGGCTTCTGGGGCAAGCTCTCGCTGGCCGCCTCGTCGCTTCAGGTCGATTGGAACGCACCGATCACGTTCGGCAGCCGCCGGGCCTGGTTCGTGGGCCTGGCCGTCGTGCTCGTGCTCAACGCCGCCATCGCCGCGGCCTACTACCTGCGGATCATCTCCGCGATGTACTTCAAGACGACGAAGCGGGGCGTGCAGGCCGATGGCGGGATCGCCGCGGGCCTGGCGATGCTCGCCTGCCTCGTGCTCGTGGCCGTGATCACGGTCCAGCCGCGGCGGCTCTTCATGGCCGCCTCGCGGGCGGGCGACGCCGTCTCGGGCACGCTGCCGGTGGCCGTGGCCGACGCCCGGCCTACGATCCCCGGCTCTCGTTGATCTCTCCCGCGTCGATCCCTCATCTGCTCAGCGAATCATGTCCACCGCTCCCGACCAGGCTACCGTCACGTCCGTCCTCGCCTCGGTGGCCGATCCCGAATCGGGCCGGCCGCTCACGGAGATGGGCCAGGTGCAGGCCGTTTCCGCGTCTGCCGACGCGATCGCCGTGACGGTTGGTCTCACGACCCACTCGGCGATCCTCTGGAAGCCGACGGCCGCGCGAATTGAGGAGCTGTTGCGGACGCGGTTTCCGCAGGTGCCGAAGGTCGCGGTCACGGTCGTGCCACACGACCGCCCGCCCACGAAGCTCGGCCAAATCGGCCTGGAGGCCAAGAGCGTGATCGCCGTCGGCAGCGGCAAGGGGGGCGTGGGCAAGAGCACGATCGCGGCCAGCATCGCGATCGGCCTGGCCCGGGCCGGCAGCCGCGTGGGGCTGCTCGACGCCGACGTCTACGGCCCGAGCGTGCCCCATCTGCTCGGGCTTTCGGGCCGGCCGCAGGTGGAGAACGGCAAGATCCTGCCGATGCTTGCCGCCTGCGGGCAACATTCGATGCCGGTGATGTCGATGGGCTTCCTCGTGCCGCCGGGCGAGGCGGTCGTGTGGCGGGGCCCGATGCTCCACGGCGCGATCACGCAGATGCTCCGCGACACGCTCTGGGGCCCGCTCGACTACCTGATCATCGACATGCCACCGGGCACGGGCGACATCGCGCTGACGCTCTCGCAGGTGCTGCCGCTCACCGGCGCCGTCGTCGTCTGTACGCCGCAGGACGTGGCCCTGCTCGACGCGACGAAGGCGATCGCGATGTTCCGAAAGGTCAACATCCCGCTCCTGGGCATGGTGGAGAACATGAGTTTCTTCGTCTGCCCCGACACGCAGAAGCGATACGATATCTTCGGCACCGGCGGCGCCGCCCGCACGGCCAAGGAACTCGACATTCCGTTCCTCGGCGAGGTGCCGATCCAGATCCCGATCCGCGAGCACGGCGATGCGGGCAAGACGGCCGCCAACTACGACGACCCGGCGAGCCGTCCCTATCTCGAGGCGATCTGCTCGCGTCTGGTCGGCGGCATCGCCGCCGCAGCCGCCACCCGACCGCCGCTCCCGAGCCTGCCGGTGCTCTGAGTCGGGCAATCTGGGTGCTGGGCATGTTCGGCAACGCCGGCCCTTGACGCCCATTCCGTCGGGGGGTTAGCCTCCCCGCCCACCAACTCCTGCGTCGTCGCGAACCCCCGATCGCGGCGACGGGCCGTTGACTTCACACCTCGATTCGCACCCGCCAGACATTCGGCCTTCAGCCTGCCCCGAAGGTCGCCCAGGAGGCTCTCATGGCTCGCCCCGATCGCCGGCGCGCGAAGGTCCGTTCCAGTCTCGCTCGCATGCGTTCTCGGCTCGCTGGCTCCCCGGCCAGCCGACCGACGGTGGCTATCGAGCGGCTGGAGTCCCGCCAGCTGCTGGCCGTGCTTCACTGGGACCCGGACCAGATTCCGGGCAACAACGTGGTCGCCTCAGGCGCCGGCCTGGGCGGCCCTGGAACCTGGTCGGAGGGGGGCGCCGCGGCCTGGTTTGATCCCTCCCTCAACGGCGGCACGGGCGGCTATGTGAGCTGGAATAGCGCTCGCGGCGATACGGCGGTATTCGCCGGACCTGCCGGCGGCACAGTCGCCATATCTGGGTCGGTCAGCGCTGCCGGCGTCGAGTTTCGCGGGTCAGGCTACACGGTCAGCGGTGGCGGCTTCACGACACTCAGCTCCGGCACCACGTTCACCGCCACGGTTGCCGGACGATTCGACACGCCGATTGCAGGGAGCGGCGGTATCTCCAAGACCGGCGTCGCCACGCTGACGCTGGGTGCCGTAGTCAACTCCTACACCGGCGACACCGTCGTCTCTGCCGGTCTCCTCGACGTCCGCGGCACGATCCGCAGCCATGTGCGGCCGAACGGCGGCAGCGTTCAGGGCGTGATGTTCTACGACCCTGACATGGCTACGGCGGTCCGTGAGGCCCTCGGCGTCGATGCCGATGCCTGGCTGACGACCGCGGTGCTTGCCCAGTCGCCGCCGATCACGTCGCTCACGGTAAACGGCCTTGCCGTGGGTGACCTCACCGGTGTCGCCAACCTGACGGCGCTGACCTCGCTGGAATTGATTCCAGGCGACTACGCAGGCACGCCGCAGGGCATCGACTCGCTCGCTCCGCTCGCCGGCCTGACCAGCCTCACGGCGCTGTCGCTGCACGACGTCGGCCTCACCAACGCCTTGCTGGAAACACTCCCCGCCTTGCCTGCACTCACGACGCTCGACGTGCGCTACAACGCGCTCTCCAGCGTCCCGGCATCCGTCGCCAATCTTCCCCGGCTGGCCACGATCTTCGTCCACGGCAATCCGCTGATCACCGACGACCCTAGGGCCGGTCTCGCCTCCCTCAAGGGCCGGGCCGTCGATGTGGACGTCGCCCCGGACCGGCCCGAGACGGCCACGAGCATCGCAGACCTCGCCGCGCGGCTCTACTTCCTGCCCCTGAAAATGCTGGAATATGTGACCAATACGGTCGCGTTCCAGCCCTACTCCGGCGCCATGAAGGGCCCGTTGGCGACGCTGCAGACGAAGGCGGGCAACGACTGGGACACCAACTCGCTGCTCGCCTCCCTGTATGGCGCCGCCGGCATCTCCACACGCTACGTGGCGGGGACGATCGAGGTTACCACCCAGCAACTCATGGACTACGTGGGCACCCGCGACGTGGCCGCTGCTGCGAAGATCCTTCAGGCAGCGGGCCTCGCCGATGACACGTACGCCAACCGGCTCAAGCACACTTGGCTAGAGGCGCTGGTGACGGTTCCGACCTCGGGCGCACAGTCCTGGGTGCCGCTCGATGCCTCGTGGAAGGTACGGGACTACCGGCCCGGCCTGCCCGGGATGCTGACGACCGTCCCCTTCAATCCCCTGGAGCAGGGTTATCTCACCGAGCCTGCCTGGCAGAAGCGATCCACCGCGGAGTACTACGAGGCTAAGGTCGCGGCCTGGCTGGCCCAGCCTCAGAATCGCCCCGACCTCACGATCGCCGACGTCGGCTACGACGGGCCGATCCGCCAGCAGGCGTTTTCCGCGCTGCCGGCGGGGCTGCCCTATGGCGTCGACTGGCAGCCGCCCGAAACGGAAACGGCCCGGCCGAGCGAGATTCCCGTCGACGCCCGGTATGCGGTGACCGTCACGCTCGGCCACACCGGGGTCTTGCCTCCCGAATCGACCTTGATGCCCGGCGATTCGCTCTTCTCACCGAACGGACAGTTCCGGCTCGTCATGCAGCCACAGGGCAACCTCGTGCTCTACCGGGAAACGACGGCGCTCTGGGCCACTCCCCCGCAAACGCTCAATTTCCCCGGGAGCGTCTTCAAGGTCCAACAAGACGGGAATCTCGCCTTGTTCGTCAACGGCGCCACGCTCGTGTGGAGCAGCGGCACCTTCGACAACCCGAACTCGCGGCTCGTGCTGCAGAACGACGGCAATCTCGTGCTCTATTCCGCCGCGAACACGCTGGTCTGGCAGACCGGCACCGTTACCGTGGGCACCGCCGGTCTGCCCCCCGCGCCGCTGTTTTCCACGACGCTGAACCTCGACACCGTCGCCCTGTCACGGATCGTCGTCGATCCCGGGCTCAATGCCGCGGGGTCTGCGGTCACGCCGGCTCTCCTGTTCGATGGAATCGCAGCCGCCCGCGCGGCCACGTCGGTCACGGCCGCAACCCAGTTGACGCTCACGGTGAGCGTCACTGCCCCGGCGGGTGGCATGAGCTACTCCCGCACGTTCACTCGCGCGGCCGATCGCATGATCGCGATCGGGCTCGATGCCAATCAGTTCTCCGAGCCGCTGCTGGCGGCGAAGCGGGGCATCGCCAACGTCCAGCAGCTCAATCGCGCCAACGGCGTCGCGGTCGATCGCGACCAGGCAGTCGGGGGCCTGCTCGATCTCGCGATCTCGCAGTATTTCGCGACAGCCGACGCCGACGAGGCGTCGCTCGCGGCACTCACATCCGCCATTCCTGACCGCACCAAGGTCGCCCTGGGCATCGCCACGAGCGCAGCCTCGCTCTCTACCTCCGCGACCGCCAGCCTGCAGTTTCCCTACCTGCCGGCCGACATGGGCATCGACGTGCCCGCCAATGTAAACGGCGGTTTCGCCATCGACGCGAGCACGACGGCCCTCGACCTCAACCGCAACCTCCTCCTGGGCTACACGAACTCGGCCCTCGAGGGTCTCGTGCTCGAGGAGCTCACCAACTTCGAGAGCGTCTCGACGATGAAGGCCTTCCAGCTTGCGGCGACCAGCGCCGGCGGGCTGTCGAATCTCGTGGAGATCAACGCCGACAACGTAAGTAGCATCGCCACGCTGCTGCCGGGCGTACGGGCCGACATTCGCAATGCGATCGCGGCGACGGTCACCACCGGTCTTTCAGGGGTGGCCGACTACGCCGGCGTGAGGTTCTCCGCGGTTGTGCCGCGAAACGAGATTACGGTCGGCGGCAGCGATCCGACGAAACAGTGGAAGGGGGTCGGCTATACGCTGAAGTGCGTCACTCCCGACCCTGCGTCCCCGCTGAACGGCGTGACTGTCGGCTTCATTATTCATGGCTCCGTCGCGGGCGGCCCACTGCTCTCCTACGGCGGCGCCACATCCAAGCTCCAGCAGACTCTAAGCAGCTACAAGCCGTCAGCCCCCGTCTCGAACCCCGACAACGGGGCCGGCGATCCCGTCAACGTGGTTACCGGCAACGTCTACCACGAAGAAACCGATTTCGAGCTCCCCAATGTCGGCTCGCCGCTCGCGTTCCGTCGTCGTTACGATTCCGTCCACACGGAATCGGGTCTGGCAGGGGCTCGTGCGGTCTGGTCGGACCGTGGCATGGGCGAAGGCTGGTCGTTCACATATTCCGATCGTCTTGAACCCGAAGTCGATGGAGCGAACACGGTGACGTGGTTCACCGACTCGGGCACGCGGCTCGTGTTCACGAAGTGGCAGGTCCCCATGCTGGCTCCGGCTCGCGGCGACTACGTGACACCAGCCGGCGTCTTCGGGGGCTTGACGGGTTCGGCTGCGTCCGGCTTCACCTGGACCGACTTCGACGGCAACACCACGACCTTCGGTCCGGCGGTCTCCGGCTTCTGCTCGATCGCGTCGAAGAGCGACCGCTTCGGCAACGGTGTGAAGGTCGACTACATCGCCGGCACCACCCGCCTCTCGCGGGTATCCGACCTGCGAGATGCGAGCCGCTTCATCGCCTTTTCGTACAACGCCGATTCGCAGCCGCACATCTGGGCGGTCACCGACTTCACGGGCCGTGTCTGGAATTACGCCTATTCCGGAGCCCGGCTCACCACGGTCACCGCCCCTGCACCATCCGCCGGCGCAACCGCTCCGGTGGTGCGCTACGCCTACCACCCAGACGCCGCCCGCCTCGGGCTTCTGGAGAGCGTCGTCGATCCAAGCGGCTTCAAAACGTCGTGGGAATACTACGCCAACCGCCGCGGGTTTCGCGTCACCGACGCTGAAAATCTCACCCACAGCTTCACCTACAACCTCCACCGCCGGCAGTCAGCCTTTATCGACGAGCGAGGGAACGCCGTCCGCTACTCCTACGACGGCCAGGGCAACCTGCTCGAGATCCAGCAACCCGACCGCACGACCGCACGCTCGTCGTGGAGCACAAATGGCCTGAAACTCTCCGCGACCGATGCCTACGGAGCGACGGTCGGGTTCACCTACGACATGGGCACCGGCAAGGTCACGAGCGTGACCGATGCAATCGAAAATTTCACGACGACCACCTACACGTCGGGCACTTTCAGCGACATCGACACGATCACCCGGTTCAACCGGCCAAACGATGCTAGCGACGACGTCGTCACGAAGTTCACCTACGACGCCTCGGGCTTCCTTACGAGCAAGATCGAGGATGTCGGTGCGGGCAAGCTCAATGCCACCACGCGGTATGAACCAACCCCAAACACTCGCAAACTAACTCGTTCCGTCACCACGCCGGAAGGCCGCACGACATATCTGGCCTACAACAGCGGCGGGCAGGTCACACGGCGATTCGACACGACGCGCTCCGGCGGTCTCATCGGCGAATACTACGACAATCCCGATTTCACGGGACTTGTGGGAACGCGCACGGATGCGACCGTAAATTTCGCCTGGGGAGCGGGGGCACCCCTGCCCGCGATGGGCAACGACACATTCAGCGTCCGCTGGATCGGCCAGATCATCCCCGTCGTGACCGGCGTCCACACCTTGACGTCGCTTTCCGACGACGGAATCCGCGTGTGGGTGAATGGGCAGCTCCTCATCGACAACTGGACCGATCACGCCCCGACGGAAAACTCCGGCACCATCAGCCTCGAAGCTGGGCGCCGGTACGACATCCGCATCGAGTATTACGAGAATGCTCTCGGCGCGACGCTCAGCCTCTTTTGGGCCGCCCCCGGCTTGTCCCGTCAGATCATTCCGGCCGAACGGCTCTTTGCCAGGGTTCCGATCGAGTCGTTCGCCTACGACGCCCGCGGCAACCTGCTCACGCAGGCCGACGCCAACGGCAATACGACCACGTTCGCGTACGACACACTCGGCCGCACAATCTCCGAGACGTCCGCCGATCCCGACGGAACCGGTGATCTTCCGTCGATCGCCGCCACGTTCGCCTACGACGTTTCGGGCAATCTGGGCTCGACCACGCGGCACGACGGCCGCGTCAACCGCACCGGCTTCGACAGGCGGCAGCGGCCCGTGAGGGTCACGGCGATGGACGGCACCTACACGCTCGTCAGCTACGATCCCGTCGGGAACAAGGCCTCGGAGACCGACGCCCTGGGCCGCATCACGCGGTATGTCTACGACGCCCGCAACCGGCTCGTGGCCACCCTTCTGCCCGACGGCACGACGACCCGCTCCCGCCACGACGGCGGTGGCCGCACCGTGGCCACGCTCGACCAGGCCGGTGGCACCACGACCTACGCTTACGACAAGCTGGGCCGCAAGATCCGCGAGACGCTGCCCGATCCCGATGGCACGGGGCCGCTTGCCGCACCCACCACCGCATGGGGCTACGACTCCCGCGGCAACGTCCAGTTCGTCACGGCGTCCTTCGTCGGGCAGTCCGGCGTGGTAGCGGGCGATGCCGCCTGGTCCACGCACTACGAATACGACAACCTCGGCCGGCGCACCAAGGAAACCCAGGCCGATCCCGATGGCTCGGGGCCGCTCGCCCGCCCCGTGACCGTCTTCTCGTACGACCTCGACGGCAATCTTCTCGCCGTCACCGATCCGCGTGGCTTCACCACCTCGTTCACCTACGACTCCCTGGGCCGCAAGACCACCGAGACCTCCCCCGATCCCGACGGCACCGGCCCGCTCGTGCCGCTCGTCAAGCAGTTCGTCTACGACGCTGCCGGCAATCTGCGGTTCGAGATCGCCCCCGGCGGCACAAGCCAAGCCGACGTCTCCTTCACCACCGAACACGTCTACGACGCCCTCAATCGTAGGATCCGCACGATCCTCCCCGACCCCGATGGCCCGACCGGGCCTTTGGCTCGGCCGGTTACGAGCCAGTCGTTCGACTCGAGCGGCCGACTCTCCACCACGACCGATGCCCTCGGCCGCGTGACCACCTCCACGTATCGCAGTAGTGATCGGGTGCTGCGGATCACTGCTCCCGACGGTTCGTTCATGAATCGCATCTACGACGCCGTCGGCAACATGGTGTTCACTGTTGAAGCAGTCTCCTCCGAATCCCACGGCCGCCGCACGTTCACCACATTCGACGCCCTGAACCGCCCGATCGCCGTCCGCGACCCCCGTCCCGACGCAACCTCCGCGACTCCCGTGACGACCTATGTCTACGACGTCACTGGCAACCTCATCCGCTCGACTGACGAGTTGGGCCGCACCACATGGAGGCAATACGACGCCCTCGGCCGCCTCACGGCCGAGACGAGCCCGCTGGGCCTGTTTGCCGGTGACCCCCAGGCCACAACCCGCACCGAATACGACGCGGCGGGCCGCGTCACCTCCACCATCGACGAGTTGGGCCGCCGCACCGACACCGTCTACGACAGCCTCGGCCGGAAGATCCGTGAGATCGCCCCGGACGCCGGCCTCGGCCGGCCGACGACACACTACGCCTACGACGCTGCCGGCAATCTGCGGTTCACGACCGACCCCCGCGGCGCAGCTGCTGGCGACACCGGCTTCACCACCTACTTCTTCTATGACGCCCTCGGCCGCAGGACGGCCACCGTCGATGCCCTCGGCCCCGATTGGCCCCACACCGCGCTTCCCGACACGCTCCCCGGCACCGTGACCACGAACGTAACCCGCATTGTCTACGACGCCCGCGGCCGCATCGCCTCTACCACCGACGCCCTCGGCCAGACCACCGACTACGGCTACGACAACCTCGGCCGCAGGATCTCCGAGACCGCGGCCGACCCGGACGGCGCAGGCCCGCTCGCCCGCCCCGTCACCCGCTTCACCTACGACGCCGTCGGCAACCTCCGATCGACGACCACCCCTCTCGGAGCTTCAGCCGGCGACACGGGCTTCACCACCTACTTCTTCTACGACGCCCTCAACCGCAAGACGGCCACCGTCGATCCCCGCGGCGCAGACTGGTCTGTCACCGCGATCCCTGACTCGCTTTCTGCCACGGTCACCGCCTACGTCACCCGTACCACCTACGACCTCACCGGCAACACCACGAGCGTGACCGACGCCTCCGGCAACGTCACCCGCTACGCCTTCGACCGCCTGAACCGCCTCGTCACCGAGACCGACCCGCTCGGCGCCGTCACCACCTCCGCCTACGACCTCGTCGGTAACAAGACCAGGGAGACCGACCGCCTCGGCCGCGTCACATGGTTTACGTTTGACGCCGCCGACCGCCTCGTCGAGGAGCGTTGGCAGGCCTCGGCCTCCGCAGCGGTCTTCCATACGATCACGCGGTTCTACGACGGGTCCGACCAGCTGCTCGGCGTCACCGAAGCCGACACGACCAACCCCGCCGCCACCACCGCCTGGCAGTTTGCGTATGACGCCCTCGGCCAGCTCGTGAAGAGCCGGATGGCCCCCGGCGAGATCGTGCAGACACCGGCCCTGGACGCTGTCCCCAGTCCTCCCGGCACCCTCGCCGCCGGCGACGCCACGGGCGACTGGGATCTCGACGGCAGGCTCGAACGCTACGACGGCTACCCCATCACCCTCGCCGTCGGCGACCAACTCCTCCTCACCGCCTCCTCCACCGCCTTCGACCCCGTCCTCATCCTCCAGAAGCCCACCGGCGGCCTGGCCACCGCCTTCTTCGACGACGCATCCGGCGGCGGCACCACCGCCCGGCTCCTCGTCACCGCCGACGTCGCCGGCACGTGGACCGTCGTCGTCACCTCCCGCGACGAGCTCGCCAGCGGCGCCTACGACCTGAAGATCGTCAAAGACCAAAACGCCATCGTCCCCGCCGCCCTCGTCGAATACGACTTCACCTACGACAAGGCCGGGAACCTGCTCACCACCACCGAGGACCAGGCCGCCGTGGCCCAGTTTGGAGCGCTCGGGCCCGCGGCCAGCGGTCTGGGCATCCGCACCGCGTACACCATCGACGCCCTGAACCGCGTCACCCGCTACCGGCACATCGACGTCGCCACGGGCGCCGTTCTCAAGCGGACCGACTACGCCTACCGCCCCGAAGGCTCGGTGGGCACCGTCACCAGGTTCGCAGGCGCGGGCATAAACCCCGTCGGCACCTCCACGGCCGCCTACGACTCGATGGGCCGGCTCACCGGCATCACGCATGCTCCGTCAGCCAGCCCGAGCATCGCCTACAACTACGCCTACGACGCGGCCAGCCGGATGACGGCGCTCACGACCCCGGAGGGCACGAGCAGTTTCACGCTCGACGCCACCGACCAGCTCCTCTCCGCCAGCCTGACAGGCGAAGCCTACGCCTACGACAAGACCGGCAACCGCACGAGCGGCGGCACGCAGACGGGCACCGGCAACCGCCTCCTCTCCGACGGCACCTACCGCTACGCCTACGACGCCGAAGGGAACCGGACGGCGAAGTTCGTGGATACGAATGCCGGCGGCACGCTCTCTCTCGGCGACACCGACGTCACCGTCTACGCCTACGACCAGCGGAACCGGCTCGTCGCCGTGAGCCATGTCACTGCCTGGACGGCCACGCAGGCCGCAGGCCTGGCGGCCTTCAATGCGACAGGCACTCCGCTCCCCGGCTCCGACCTCGAGCTCCGCTACACCTACGACTACGCCGATCGACGGATTCGCAAGTCGCTCGACGCCGACGGGCAGGCCGGCGCCGGCCAGGAGGCCGTCTCCTTCGCCGCCTACGCAGGCGACGTCCGCACGCTGGAGATCGCCAGGCCGAACGACAAGCTCGTGATCGACAGCCTCCGCGGGCCGATCGGGTTCTTGGGCCAGGTCGTGCAGCGCACCTTCTACGGCAACGGTGTCGATGAGATCCTCGCCGTGGACCGGGTCACCTGGAACGGCACCACGCCCACCACCAGCACGTTCTGGACGTTCACCGACCACCAGGACTCGGTGCGGGACATTGTCTCTGGCACCGGGGCCACGCTCGGACAGGTCGTCGAGCACAGGCAGTACGACAGTTTTGGGAAGGTGGTGAGGCGGACGATCGGGCCGCAGGCAGGCGCGGCCACGACGGCTGGGGTTGGGGTGGAGTTTGCGTACGCTGGGAGACCCTTCGAGGCTCGCACGGGTCTCTCCGACAATCGGGCGCGGTGGTATGAGCCCGCAACCGGAAGGTTCGTCAATGAAGACCCCAGCGGCTTCAAGGGGGGCGATGCGAACCTCTTCCGCTACGTCGGCAACGATCCCTTGAACCAGGTCGATCCCAGTGGCCTGGCCGCCAAGTGGGCCAGCGGCGCCAAGGCGAGCGTGCCGGCGGCGGGATGGGCGGCGCTGGGGGGAACCGGACAGCCCGCCGTAAGCGATCCGCGGCCGACGGTCGCGATTGCCAGCCGGGCTGGCTGGTCGATGCAAAACCAAACGTATCCGACATTCACGGGAAGGCCGGATCGAGGCATCCCCTTCGGTGAGTTCATCCTCACTCGCGGGACCAGCGCCGAGCCGGCACTGCCCACCAGCGGCTTCGGGGCCCGTGACGCGGCCTCGCTTGGTGTGGACTTCGCGCCGTGGCCCATCGTCGGCTCCGCGAAATCCGCCGTCGAACTCGTCGCAGGCTACGACTACATCGCTGCGAAGCCAACCAGCAGGGCGCTGGCCGCCGTCGGCGTCGTCGCCGGCGTCCTGCCGTTCGGCAAAGGCCTCCTCAAAGGTGCAGCAAAAACCATCGGCGCCATCGGCAGGACGGCTGATGACGCCGTCGACGTGGCGCGGGTGGTCACTCGCGTTGACGACGGTGTGGGGGCCTTAAGACGAAACGGCACACAAACAGCAGCGACTGCAGTTAGTGAGCACGGCGGACTGAATCTTTATCGACGTAGCAGTGCAGAATCACTAGCTGAATCAGGCTGGCGCGAAGGTGACCGATTCCTGTATCTTCCGAATCAAGGAACGCCGAAGGCCAATTGGACGCAAAACGCTGGCAGGCTACGGCAAGAGATGAGGCAAGGCCACCCTATCTTCGATTCCTACCGCGATCCCGTGAATGGACTTCAAATTCCGGCCGGCATTCGTCCCAGTGACCCCGGCCGATTCCTCAACGCCGAGCGGCAGTTACTCGAATCTCACGGATGGCGATACAACCCGATGACCGGCGCATATCATCCACCGGGGAAATGACATGGCGCAAGACTTTGCTTCTATCATAGGCCCTGCTTTCCAATTCCTTTTGGATTCGTTTGGGTTTCAGCGTGTGCTCGCCACGGAAACCTCTGTCCGCTGGGAGTCACCAGCGGTATTCGTAACTTGCAATTATGACTCGGGCCGATCGTTCGAGCTGACGGTTGAAATTGGACAAAAGGCAGGCGGTCCTGATCGCCCGTTTAACTACGGGGAATTCCTCAGAAGTCAAGCGGTTCCTGAGGCGGATTGGCCCTCAGGATATGCCGCTTTGACGCCGGACGCGGTCAGAACTTTGGCGACAACCCTCGCGCGATTACTTTCTGATTATGGACGACCGCTCTTAACAACCAACATCGAAGCATGGAATCGCTTAACAGATCTTCGAGAAAGAGAGTGTCGTGAGTTCGCGTCGCAGCAGGAACTCCGATACGCGCGACAAGACGCCGAGGCGGCGTGGAAGGCAAAAGACTTTCGCCGGTTTATTCTGTGCCTAACGCGGTTTCGGGACGTTTTAGAGCCCAGCGAATTGGCGGAGCTGAAATACGCCGAGGCGCAAGTAACGGACATCAGAGGATAGGAAAGCCGAAAAAAGCCGAAAAAGGACAGGCATAATCCTTGACGGCCGGCCGCTTGGGCTGCCAAACACTGGCGTTCAGCCGCCTTGCAAGCCCGACCGGCGAGGAGCCCGAAAAAGCCCGAGAATCCTTGGCGGCCGCAAGGTCTCCGAGACCGCCCCGGCTCCGGCCGCGGGCAGCGCCCGGCCCGTGACCCGCTACGGCTACGACGCCGTCGGCAACCGCACGAGCGTGACCGACCCGCTGGGCAGCGTGACGACCTACGCCTACGACGCCCGCGACCGGCGCACGACGGTCACCGACGCCCGCGGTTTCGCCACCGTCACCACGTTCGACCGGGCCGGCAACACCACGAGCGTGACCGACGCCTCCGGCAACGTCACCCGCTATGCCTTCGACCGCCTGAACCGCCTCGTCACCGAGACCGACCCGCTCGGCGCCGTCACCACCTCCGCCTACGACCTCGTCGGTAACAAGACCAGGGAGACCGACCGCCTCGGCCGCGTCTCCACGTTCGTCTACGACGCCGCCGACCGCATGGTCGAGGAGCGCTGGCAGGCCTCGGCCTCCGCGGCCGTGTCCCACGCGATCACGCGGTTCTACGACGGGTCCGACCAGCTGCTCGGCGTGACCGAGACCGACACGGCGAACCCCGCCGCCACGACGGCCTGGCAGTTTTCCTATGACGCCCTCGGCCAGGTCGTGAAGAGCCGGATGGCCCCCGGCGAGATCGTGCAGCAGCCGATCTCGTGGACCGGCAGCCTCGCGGCTGGCGACGCCACGATGGACTGGGACGGCGACGGCAAGGCGGAGCGGGCCGACGTCATCCCCGCGGTCAGCGTCCTGCCGGGTGACGTCGTCGACGTCACCATCACCGCCACCGCCTTCACGCCCACGCTGCTCCTCTTCCAGAATTCTGCACCGGGCACGGTCGTCTGGTACGAGTCCGGGGCTGGCACCCTCACCGCCAGCCGCACCGCCGACGTCGCCGATACCTGGACCTTCGTGGTCTCAGCCCGCGACGAGCTTGCCACCGGCCCGTACGAGATCCGCATCGTCAAGAACGGCAACTCGATCGTCCCCACGGCCCTCGTCGAATACGACTTCACCTACGACAAGGCCGGGAACCTGCTCACCACCACCGAAGACCAGGCCGCCGTGGCCCAGTTTGGAGCGCTCGGGCCCGCGGCCAGCGGTCTGGGCGTCCGCACCGCGTACACCATCGACGCCCTCAACCGCGTCACCCGCTCCGAGCAAGGCGTCCCCGGCGGCGCCGTCAGCAAGCGGACCGACTACGCCTACCGCCCCGACGGCTCGGTGGGCACGGTCACCAGGTTCGCTGGCGCGGGGGTAAACCCCGTCGGCACGTCCACGGCCGCCTACGACACGATGGGCCGTCTCACCGGCATCACGCATGCTCCGTCAGCCAGCCCGAGCATCGCCTACGGCTACGCCTACGACGCCGCCAGCCGGATCACGGCGCTCACGACCCCGGAGGGCACGAGCAGTTTCACGCTCGACGCCACCGACCAGCTCCTCTCCGCCAGCCTGACAGGCGAAGCCTACGCCTACGACAAGACCG
>Ga0209985_10002501_pt1 | contig 16543 bp, 18 predicted proteins | sample NOAtaG_FD_187305 | JGI IMG/M metagenome (GOLD analysis project Ga0209985, IMG submission 187305) | Freshwater lake microbial communities from Lake Erie, under a cyanobacterial bloom - NOAA_Erie_Diel6S_1000h metaG (SPAdes) (version 2) | ecosystem: Environmental > Aquatic > Freshwater > Lake ...
GCGATGGACCGTCACCGCCCGCGGCGGGATGGAACTGCAATACGACCCCGCTTGGCGGGCATCGAGTGTCGGGCGCCCTCTGTCGCTGTCACTGCCTTTTGGGCTCAGTGACGAGCCGCTCAAGGGCCCAGCCGTCGAGCACTACTTCGACAACCTGCTGCCTGACAGCCCCGCCATCCGCAAGCGGGTGGCCGAGCGCTTTCGCACTGGCTCGCTCGAGCCCTTCGAGCTGCTGGGCGCCATCGGCCGGGACTGTGTCGGCGCGCTGCAGCTCCTGCCCGAAGGCGAGGCTCCTGAGGGGTACGACCGGGTCGAGGGCGTCGAGGTGGACGATGAGGCCATCGAGCGCCACCTGCTCGAAGTCGTGACGCCAGGCCGGTTCGGCGCAGCGCGAGACCCCGACGACGACTTCCGCATCTCGCTTGCTGGCGCGCAGGAAAAGGACGCTTTCCTGCGCTGGAACGGCCGCTGGATGAAGCCGCGCGGCGCCACGCCCACCACGCACATCTTCAAGCTACCGATGGGACTGGTGGGTGGGCGACAGGCCGACTTCAGCACTTCGGTCGACAACGAATGGTTGTGCCTGAGGCTTCTCGACGCCTATGGCCTGCCGGTGCCGAAGGTTGAGATTGCGTCGTTTGGGCAGCAGCGGGTGCTGGTGGTCGAGCGCTTCGACCGAACGGTGTCCTCGGATGGCAAGCGGCTGCTGCGCCTGGTGCAGGAAGACTTCTGTCAGGCCACGGGCACATCACCGCTGGTCAAGTACGAAGCCGAAGGCGGCCCAGGACTGGGCGTGCTGTTCAACCTGCTGCAGCAGTCGGTCGAGGCGGAGCGCGATCTGCGCACCCTGATGGCATCGCAGGTGCTGTTCTGGATGCTCCGCGCCCCCGATGGGCACGCAAAGAATTTCAGCATCCACCTGCTGCCCGGTGGGCGCTACCGGATGACGCCGCTGTACGACGTCATGTCGGCGTACCCCGTCATGGGGGATGGACCGAACCAGTGGTCACCGAGGGAGCTCAAACTCGCCATGGCTCTGGTCGGCAAGAACCGCCACTACGAGGCCGAGCGTATCCAGCGGCGGCACTTCAACAGCACCGCCAAGCGCTTCGGTTTTGGGGAGACGGCCGAGCCCTTGCTCCAGGAACTCATCGCGCGCACCCCTGCGGCCATCGACCAGGTGCAGCGGGATCTGCCGGGCGGGTTCTCGCAAGAGGTGGCGGACAAGGTGCTCGGCGGTCTTCGCAGCGCCGCCCGTGCGCTGGAGGGTATGCCTGCGGGCAGTGGTCTGAACTGAGGTTCAGCGCTCACCGGAGAAGGTGATGCCCCAGCGTCATGCTTCTCAGCGCACCGTCTTGGCTTCAAACTCCTCGTCCAGCGCGACAGCCGCTGCCACGTTGTCCACGGCGATGAAATTCAGGATGGCCTCTCGGGCGGCGAGCGCCATGGGCCGCCAGCGCAACCCGAGTGGCGCCCGGCTCACGGGGTGGCCTTGGCCGCCGTCCTGCCTGCGGGCCTGCCGCCCGCCTTCTCCAGCAGGGCCTGCCGGTGTGCTGCCATCTGGGCGCGCGCTTGGTCGTCGCCCAAGCTGGGCCGCGGGTCAACAATCGAGGCCTGGACCTGCTCTCGCAACCAACTGTCGTAGGCCGCGGCTTCGTGCGCCCGTCTCATGCGCTCGGAGGCTGCGACGCTGCGCCGGTCGGCGGCGCTCTTCTGGCCAGGCCCAGGTTCGAACTCTGCCGCGTTGACTCGGTACTCGCGTCCCATACAAAGTCTTTAGAGGCAGGTACGGCTCTGACGGCCGCCAGAACCGCCTCACGCTTCATCGCATTCGTCTTCGAGCCAGGCATAGTGGCCTCCCTTTCTTCTCGGCTTGCGTGCCGAAAACTGATCACCCGTACCGCCCCATCACGGTCGGTATGCACCACTGTCAGAATCGCCAGACACCCCATGGCATAAGAGATAGACAGCACTCGACGCTCCGCTTGGCGCCACAGCTGTACGCCCAACCATTGCGGGCTACGCCGCACGTCACTTGCCGACCGCCCAAATATTCGCTTCACTTCCTGTGACGCGTTCGCTGACGCACACAAGTGCGACATCAGCGCCAACTCTTGGAACAGCGGGCCGTAATTGCCGCCGTGCGTCCTCGCAGCCTGAACGAGCCCCATTTGACCCGCTAGCATCGACCCTGTGTCGTCTTCCTCGCCCTGCCCCTTCTGCGCACTGCCTGAGCAGCGCATCTTGCATGCAAACGCCCTCGGGCTGTGCATCCGGGACGCCTACCCTGTTTCGCCGGGGCACACGCTGGTGATCCCCCGCCGCCACATTCGCAGCTTCTTTGAGTTGAGTAGCGAAGAGCGGGCTGCGCTGCTGGCCCTGCTGGACGAGGCCAAGCTTCAGCTGGAAGCTGAGTTCCACCCTGCGGGCTACAACATCGGGATCAATGACGGTCCCGCAGCCGGCCAGACCATCGGCCACCTGCACATTCACCTGATCCCGCGCTATTCAGGTGATCAGACCGACCCCAGGGGCGGGGTCAGATGGATCTTCCCCGACAAGGCGGACTACTGGACGAACCGTGAGCCAGCCGCCGGTGCCTGAAAAGCTGATCCGTGATGGCATTCCGGCCTTGGCTGCAGCCGATGGGCGGACCTTGGCGCTGCGCACCGCAGACCCATCCGAGATGGCTCGGCTGCTCGGCCTCAAGCTCGTGGAAGAGACCCACGAGGTCCTGGACGCCATTCGCATCGGCCGGCCTCAAGACCTGCTCGATGAACTGGCCGACCTGCAGACAGTAGTCGATGAACTTGGCAGGCAACACGGGCTGACCAAGCAGGCGATCGAGCAACGAGCCGCAGAAAAGCTTGCAGAGCGAGGCGGCTTCACCGAGCGCCTCGTGCTCCAAAACGTCCCGATCCGGTCACCCCGCCTCCACGCGGGAGGCAGTGCCACCCTGATGGACGCCTTACGGCGCGAGTTCGAAGCCTGTGCTGTGGCCCGGATCGCCGTAGCTTTCGTCATGAACAGTGGGCTGGACTTGATCGAGGGCCCCGCCCTGGCCGCCCTGCTGCGTGGTGCAGCGGTCAAGCTCCTGACCACTGACTATCTTGGCGTCACCGAGCCAGAGGCCCTGATGAGGCTGACCGGCTGGCATGGCAGGCTCGAGGTTCGGGTGTTCAGCCACCCTCGCCGCAGTTTCCACCCCAAGGCCTATCTGTTCGAGCGCACAGACGGGAGCGGCCGCGCCTTCATCGGCTCCGCCAACCTGAGCCGAATGGGCCTCATGGAGGGAGTCGAGTGGACCTGGACCGTGCTCGATGTCGACGCTGGCCAGCCCATGCACGAGCTGACCACGCGGTTCGAAGAACTGTTCATTGCCGAGGACACTCAGCCCCTGTCCCCGGGATGGATCCAGGCCTACATCGCCCGGCGCGTCGCTCCTTCGGTCGAAGAATCCAGGGCTGCGTATCGGGTAGAGGCTCCTGAACCGCGAGAGGTTCAGAAGCTTGCACTGCAAGAGCTTGAACGGCTTCGGAACGACGGCGAGCGCAAGGCCTTGGTTGTGGCTGCCACCGGTCTTGGCAAGACCTACTTGGCGGCGTTTGATGCGAACGGCGCGGACAAGGTGCTGTTCATCGCTCACCGAGAAGAGTTGCTCAAGCAGGCAGCCGCCACGTTCCGGCGCGTCTACCCCAGGCGCAGCTGCGGGTTTTTGGTTGACGGCAAGGCCGAGTTGGACCGTGAACTGGTCTTCGCGTCGATTCAGACGCTGTCACGGCCGGAGCACCTGGCAAACCCCCTGCTGTCTCGTTTCGACTACGTCGTGATCGATGAGTTTCATCACGCCGCCGCAAACAGCTACCAGCGCGTGCTGCAGGCACTGGCTCAGCGGTTTCTTCTTGGCCTGACAGCTACGCCTTATCGGGGCGACAACCGGGACATCCTGGACCTGTGCGACGGCAATTTGGCTTATCAGGTTGGGCTCTTTGAGGCTATCACCTTCGGGTGGCTGGTGCCGTTCCGCTATCACGGCGTGGCCGATGTCGTGGCCTACACCGACGACCTGTTGACCACCCAGAAGACCTACGACACCGCAAAGCTGACCTTGCGTTTCAACACGCCTGAGCGCGCCGATGTGGTGATTGCCCGGTACCAAGAGCACCCGTCGAGAGCTGCTCTTGGGTTCTGTGTGTCGATAGCGCATGCCGACTTCATGGCCGAGCGTTTCACCGCCGCAGGGATCGCGGCGGCCTCGGTCCATTCAGGACCAGAATCGATGGACCGCGCGGAGGCCATCAACGCACTCTCCACCGGAAAACTGCGCGCGCTGTTCACCGTCGACCTCTTCAATGAGGGCGTCGACATCCCGGCCGTGGACCTGGTGATGTTCCTGAGACCGACCGAGTCGATGACAGTGTTCCTACAGCAACTCGGCCGGGGCCTTCGACTTCAGGAGGGCAAGGCTTTCCTCACGGTGCTCGACTTCATCGGCAACTACCGCAACGCTCACTACAAGCTGCCATTCCTGGCGGGCCAGGATCTGTCCAAGGATCAGGATCCGGTTCGCGCCCTGCAGGCGTTGACCCGCTGGCAGCAGCAAGGTGTCCGGCCCGATGCGGTCCCGGAAGGTGTGGAGATTCGGTTCGAGGCCGTGGCGCTGTCAGTGCTGCGGGAGTCGCTGCAGAGTGCAAGCCCGCTGAAGCAATTGGTGCTGGCAGAGTTGTTGGATGTAAGCACGCGCCTAGGCCACAGCCCCACCCAGCAGGAATGGCAACGGCTGGGACGCTACAGCCTGAAGTCCGTCAAGATTGCCCTGGGCGTGGACCGCTGGAACCGTGCGCTTGAAGCGGCAGACATGCTGAGCGATGGAGACCTCGAACTTGAGCAAGTCGTCGGCGACTTCCTCAAGGAGATCGAGACCACCGCCATGAGCAAGTCTTTCAAGATGGTTCTGCTGGAGGCGATGTGTCAGCAAGGCCGCTTCCGCACATCCATTCATTTGAATGAGCTGGTCGCCGCCTTTCGTATGTACTTCGCTCAGGACCGCCATCGGGACGATGTCGTGGGAACGGACGTTGAGGATGCAATGGCGGTGTCGACCAGCAGGTGGGGCCGTTTGCTCAAGGATCAGCCCATCCACGCCTGGGTCGGCGGCAACCGGGGGGTGGTGTCGCCCTTCTTTGCATGGAGTTCGGCCACGGAGGAGTTTCGCTACATCGGCCCGTATCCGACCCATGCCCATCTTGTGAAGAGCTTTGTAGCGGCCATCCGCGATCGCGCCGCTGCGCGCCTGGACGATTATTGGCAGAGACCTGGGCCCGGAAAGCTGGTGGCATCCGTGATCTCCGCGGGCGAGGCGCAGAAGTCCAACGATCCTTCAGCACAGGCCCGCGGCCTGTTGATCATGTTCGGCACGCCAAGGCCGCACGGCATGCCGGAGGGCTGGCACCTGGTGGCCCTGAACGGCAGGCACCTTTACGGGAAATTCGTCAAAGTCGCGTTGAATGTGCTGAAGTCGCAGCCTTCAGATTCACGCGAGGTGCCCAACCTGCTGACGCAGGAGTTGTCCCGCTTGTTCGGCGGCGCAGTCCCGCCCAGGGCCAAGGTACGTTTTGTGAAGCAGCCGGGCGCAGCGGTGTGGGAGATTCAGCGGGCATAGCAAGGATGATTGGCGGGCTGGCCAAGAGACATCCTTAGTTGAAGCGCCGAGAGGGCTTCAGTCTTTGACCGCTTCATCTGGGGAACTAGGATCAGCGGCCAAGGTCCTCAAGGGTGCTGAGTCGGTCAGTTGTGGCCTTCGGATGCTGAGAGACAGAGCACGACATCGTTGCATGTAACATGCATGCCACACCAAATATCCCTGGTTCATCGGAGAAGGTCCATGGCCGGCACACATGTCAACGCCCGCGTTCAGCGGCACCGCGAAGCGCTTCGAGCAGCCGGGTTGCGCCCGGTTCAGATCTGGGTGCCCGACACCAGAAGGCCTGGATTCGACGAGGAGTGCCGGCGGCAGAGCCTGCTGGTGGCACAGGCCGACCAGGCGGACCCGACCCTCGACTCATTCATGGACGAGGCGCTGGCTGAGGTGGACGGCTGGACTGCATGAAGCGAGGTGACCTGGTCACAGTCGCTGTGCAGGGCGACTTCGGAAAGCCCCGGCCGGCGCTGATCATCCAGGCTGACCAGTTCGGCGATCACCCGAGCGTCACAGTCCTGCTGATCACCAGCTCGCTGGTGGATGCGCCCATGCTCAGAGTGCCTGTCCAGCCTGGCGGCACGAGCGGCGTTCAGCGCACCTCTCAGGTGATGATCGACAAGACAATGACCATTCGGCGTGACAAGTTGGGGCAGGTCGTCGGCAGCCTGGAAGATGACGTCATGGTCGAAGTCGAGCGGCGCCTGGCGATCTTCCTAGGCATAGCCAAGTGATGCAGACCTGCCGCGTACTGTCGACGGTGCGCTCCAGACCCATGACACTGATTGGGAAAATCCGCAGGTAGCGGTGGATCACATCCAACCGGGGAAATGCCGCATCCAGAAACGACGAAGGGCCAGCCTCTTGCGAAGCTGGCCCTCACCTTTTTGGCTCCCCGACCTGGGCTCGAACCAGGGACCTACGGATTAACAGTCCGGCGCTCTACCGACTGAGCTATCGAGGAATCGAGCCTCAGATTATAGACAGGTTTCGACCGCTGGCTTGGCGCTCAGTTGGTCTTGAGCCGCTCGTTTTGCGGGAACATGGCGCGCCGGGCTTCGTCGTCCATCTCGGTCTTGAAGCTGTGGCGCTGGCGCAGGGCCTCCACGCGGGCGGCGGCGGGGCGGGCGTTGATGTCGTCCAGCAGGCGCTTGACGTTCTGGTAGCGCTCGAAGGCTTGCTGGTCGCCCATGACAAAGGGCACCAGACGCGCCCAGCCCCAGAAGGCCATGTCCACGATGCCGTAGCTGTCACCCACCAGCCACTGGCGAGTGGCCAGGCGCTCGTCCAGGATCTTCCAGTGGCGGTCGGCCTCGAAGTCGTAGCGGTTCAGCGCGTAGTCCTTGGGCTCGGGCGCGGCCACGCGGAAGTGCACGGCCTGGCCGCTGTAAGGGCCGATGCCGCTGGCGATAAACATGAGCCAGCTCAGGGTCTCGGCGCGCTCGGCCGAGGCCATGTGGGTGGGCACAAAGCGGCCGTGCTTGTCGGCCAGCCACAGCACGATGGCGTTGCTGTCGAACATCACCACGCCGTCATCGTCAATGGCGGGCACCTTGGCATTGGGGTTCACGGCTTTGAAAGCGGCCGTGTGCTGCTCGCCCTTGCGGGTGTCCACCGGCACGGCCTCGTAGGGCAGGCCCAGCTCCTCGAGCAGCAGGGCCACTTTCATGGGGTTGGGGGCGAGGTTGTAGAAGAACTTGATCATGGGGTGTGTGGGCCGCAGGCCGTTGGGGGTTGAGAAGTTGACGGTGGAGTGGCGGGAAAGACGCTGCGCGCTGAACCGCCGGGTACAAGAAGAGTGGATGACTCCTCAGGCGGAAAAGCCACGCAGCCGGCGGTACAGCTCCAGGGCGTAGGTGTCGGTCATGCCGGCCACGAAGTCGGTCACGATGAGCAGGCGCTCGTAGCGGCTGCAAGTGTGCACGGCCTGCGCGCCGGCAGGGATCAGGCCCACGAGCATGCGGGCGCGCTCAGAGGCGCCGGTGCCGGCGGCCATGCGTTCCACGGCCTCGCACAGGGCCTGCAGCAGCCAGCCGATGATCTCGAAGCCGGCCACCTGCAGCTCCAGCTTGGAGCGCTCGTCATAAAGGCGGTCTGCGGCCAGCTGCCTGAAGCGGCGGAAGTCCTGCGCGCCTTCGATGTGGTCCAGCAATGGCACGTCCAGATAGCCAGCTAGCAATTCGTCGTGCCGCTCTCGGAAGACGCGGGCTACGCGGTCCACCAGCACGCCGATGGTCACGGCCCGCAGGTATTCGGCCTGGTGCTGCCGGTCTGACAAAGTGCTGGCGCGGGCCCGGTGCGCTTCGTCGATGAAGGGCTCGTGCAGCCCGCGCAGCTCGTCGGCGGTGATGTGGCCGGACTTGGCGCCGTCCTCGATGTCGATGACGCCGTAGCAAATGTCGTCGGCCGCCTCCACCAGGAAGGCCAGGGGGTGGCGCTGCCAAGCGGCGGGCCCGGTGCGTAACAGGCCCAGCCCTTCTGCCACCTCGGCAAACAGGGCCTGCTCGCCTTGCATGAAGCCGAACTTGCGGCGGGCAATCCCCGCGCCGGGTTGCAAGCCCGTGACCGCGTCACACGGGTACTTGGCAAAGGCGCCCAGCGTGGGCCAGGTGAGCTGCAGGCCGCCGGCCTGCTCAGGGTGTTGCAGGCGCACGGCCGTGCGAAAGCCCTGCGCGTTGCCCTCGAAGTGCAGCAGGTCGGCCTGCTCGGCCGGTGTCAGGCCGTCCAGCCAAAGGCGCCCGGGGCCGCTGAAGTACTCCTGGATGGCCGACTCGCCGGCGTGGCCGAAGGGCGGGTTGCCGATGTCATGCATGAGGCAGGCTGCCGCCACGATGGCGCCCACGTCCTGCGGGGAGGCCAGGTGGCGCGAGGCCGGGTCCAGCGCGCTCACCACGCGGCCGGCCTGCATGCCCAGCGAGCGGCCTACGCTGGCCACCTCCAGGCTGTGCGTGAGCCGGGTGCGCACGTAGTCGGTCTTGGCCATGGGGTGCACCTGCGTCTTGTCCTGCAAGCGGCGGAAGGCGGAGCAGAAGACGATGCGGTCCCAGTCGCGGAAGAACTCGGTGCGCAGTTCGTCGAGATCGCGCGCGCCAGAAGGCTCGGCCGTGCGGCCGATGCGGCGGGGCTGCAGCAGGGTGCGCCAGTCCATGGGGCTGAGGTGGGGCTAAGGTGGGCGGACGTGGGGCTGAAGGTTCAGGCCAAAAGCGAAAGGCGCGCAGCGCGCGCCCTCCAAGGCCCCAAGTGTCGCGGTTGCCGGGTTTCGGCGCCAGCCCTGAAGACCCAGCCACCCCGCTCGCAGCGCGAACGGCGCGTGCCGTGCGGTGCTCAGTGGCTCATCGCCAGGGCACGTTGCGGTGCCGCGCGGCCGCCGCTGGCGCCTGCCGTGCGGGCGGCATCCACCAGGTCACCGAACTGGGTATCTTCGAAGTCAGCGTCTTCCGCATCCACATCCGCGCCTTCGGCCATGGCCACCGCCTCGCCAATGCGCAGGGCACCCGCGGCGCGGCCCTTGCCAGCGCGTGCCGGCGGGTTGCACAGGCCGCACACGTAGTGCTTGGCAATCTCGTGCGGGTGGGTCACGTAGTGGCCACCGCAGCAGGTGCATTTGGTCATGGTCAGCATGCCGTTGTCCACAAACTTCACCAGGCGCCAGGCGCGCGTGACGCTCAGCAGCGGCTCCAGGCCTTGGGCCTGCACCTGCTCCAAGTAGAGCTTGTAGGCCTTGATGACGGTGTCAATCTCCTCCATCGCCGCGGCCTTGTTCAGGTACTCGTGGATGTTGAGGAACAGGCTCGAGTGGATGTTGGGCTGCCAGGTCATGAACCAGTCGGTGGAGAACGGCAGCTGGCCCTTGCTGGGGCTCTTGCCCGCCACTTCCTTGTACAGGCGAAGCAGGCGCTCGTAGCTCATGTCCGTCTCGCTCTCCAGCACCTGCAGTCGCGCGCCCAGCTTGATGAGTTCCACCGCAGTCTCGATCTGGCGGGCTTCGGTGAGGATGCTCTTGGTGCGGGCCATGGTGTGCTCCTGGAATCTGCGGTGTGCGGTGTGGAAGAGGAAGGCGGGTGGTGCGAAAGCGTCAGGCGGCTTCTTGGTGGCGGCCGGCCATCACGATGCTGGCGTGCAGGCGGCTCACACCATCGTTGGCGGCGCTGCCCACCTTGCCGTGGTTGGTCAGCAGGTTCCACACGATGTCGTCGTTCATGCGGAACTGGCACAGCAGCGTGCTGCCGCTGGCCACCTTCATGATCTGGGCGGGGCTGAGCGTGGCCAGGATGTCGGCCGTCTCTTCGCTCACGCCCAAGCGGAACAGGGCCTGCTCGCGGTCGGCGCGGATCAGGTTCTGGGCCAGCATCAGGTAGGACAGATTGGCTTCGCGGATTTCGCTGAGGATCTGGTCGGTGGTCATGTCGGGCTCCTGGGCGTTACGTTCGGTTTCGTTGGGCTGGTCGGTCTATCTGCCCCGGTCTGTCAGGCCTTTCTTCTGGCCTGTTTTTCCGGTGCTGATCTCTCGACCCGGCATGGAACGAATTCTGAAAAGCAGGAGAAGAACCCGATATCGGCCACATTCCGCCGCTTGAGTCGGCGTGTCGCCATGCCGCGTGTCAGACAAATTCCTACAAGGCTGTCGGCTCGGGCATCGGCACCGAGCCGTTCAACAAGGCGCGGACAGGCCCACAATGCAGGGCATGAAATACCTCCACACCATGGTCCGCGTGACCGACATCGAGGCCTCGCTGGCCTTCTACCGAGACGCCCTGGGCATGGACGTGCTGTCCCGGCGCGACCATGAAGGCGGCCGCTACACGCTGGTCTTCCTGGCCGCCCCGGGCGACCACACGGCACAGATCGAGCTCACCTACAACTGGCCCGCGGCAGACGGCACCGCAGAGGTCTACACGGGTGGGCGCAACTTCGGCCACATCGCCTACGCGGTGGACGACATCTACGCCACCTGCCAACGCCTGGTGGACCACGGCGTGACCATCAGCCGCCCGCCGCGCGATGGCCGCATGGCCTTTGTGCGCTCGCCCGACGGCATCTCCATCGAGCTGCTGCAAGCGGGCGGCGCCAAAGCGCCTGCCGAGCCCTGGACCTCCATGCCCAACATCGGCGCCTGGTGAGCGCGGCTGCGCCTTCTTCGGCCGACCTCCAGGCGCTGGAGGACCGCATCACGCGGCTGGAGGAAAAGTCAGCTTTCGCGGAAGACCTGGCGGAGCGGCTCAACGAGGTGGTGGTGCGCCAGCAAGATCAGATCGACCTGCTGGTGCGCGAGGTCACACGCCTGAAACAGCAGGCCACGTCGTCAGAGGCGCCGGGCTTTCGCAGCTTGCGCGACGAGTTGCCGCCGCACTATTGATCCGCGGCAGGCTCCGCGGGCAGCTGGCACACATCCACCCACCGGCCTGCCGTCAGCTCCGCCAAGCGTGTGGGGCTGATGCGCAGCGCGCTGTTGACCGAGCCCGCCGCCGGCAGCACCTCGTCAAAGGCCTGCAGCGAGATGTCCACAAACACGGGCAAGGGGTGGGCCAAGCCAAAGGGGCACACGCCGCCCACGGGGTGACCGGTCAGCTGCGCCACCTCGTCAGGCGGCAGCATCTTGCCCTTGCCAAAGGCGTCCTTGAACTTGCGGTTGTCGATGCGCGCGTCACCCCGCGCCACCAGCAGCACCACGCGCCCATCAGCCAGTCGAAAAGCCAGCGTCTTGGCAATGCGCCCAGGCTCCACGCCATGCGCTTCAGCGGCCAGCGCCACCGTGGCGGTGCTGACCTCCAGTTCGATGATCTGCACGGGCTGTGCACGGTCGGCAAAGAATTGGCGGACGGATTCGACGGTCATGGTGGCGCGGCATTCTGCCGCGGCAGCGGGGCCTGAGGGCGCGCCAGGCCAGCCCGGGGGAGCCAGATAGGCCCAGGCCCGGCCTATAGTGGTGCCATGCAAGACGCATCGCCACCTGCCACGGCTGCCCACCTGCCGCCGTTGCTCAACGGCCCGTCGGTCTGGTACGGGCCGCAGATGGCCGGGCGCGAGGACTGGATCCACCTCTTGAGCGAAGAGGAAGTTGAGGAAGTGACGCACGCGGCCCGCCCCTGGGCCGAGCGCGACCTCTCTGGCCTGCAGCCCGGCCACTTCCCCCTGCCCCATTTGGGCCCGAAGCTGGCGGCCATCCGCCAGGAGGTGCTGAACGGGCGCGGCTTTGCACTCTTGCGGGGCCTGCCCGTGCAGCAATGGCCTGAAGCGCTGAGCGCGGCGGCGTTCTACGGCATCGGCACCCACTTTGGCGCAGCGCGCACGCAAAACGCCCAAGGCCATCTGCTGGGCCACGTGCGCGATCTGGGCCTGCGCTCGGACGACCCCGCGGTGCGCATCTACCAGACCGCCGAGCGCCAGACCTTCCATACCGATTCCTGCGACATCGTGGGCCTGCTGTGCCTGCAGGTGGCCCGCCGCGGCGGCGACTCGGCCCTGGTGTCGTCCAACACGATCTGGAACGAGATGCGGCAGCGCCGCCCGGACCTGGCCGCCCTGCTGCTGCAGCCTGTGGCCACCGACCGCCGCGGCGAGGTGCCGCCTGGACAGAAGCCTTACTTCACGATCCCGGTGTTCAATTGGTTCGCAGGCGGCATGTCAGCGGTCTACCAGCGTCAGTACATTGAGTCAGCCCAGCGCTTTGACGACGCCCCACGCCTGGACGAGCGCTGGCAAGAAGCGCTGGACCTGCTGGACGAACTGGCCAACGACCCGGCGTTGAACTTCCTGATGACCTTGCAGCGCGGCGACATCCAGCTGGTGCACAACCACACGCTGCTGCACGACCGCACCGCCTTCGAGAACTGGCCCGAGCCCGAACGCCAGCGGCACCTGCTGCGCTTGTGGCTCGCCCCCGACGACGCCCGACCGCTGCCGGCGGTGTTTGCCCAGCGCTACGGCAGCGTGACACCCGGTGCACGCGGCGGTGTGGGCGCACCATCGCAGGCCGGATGACGCCAGCGAGACAGGCCCCCATGTCAGAAGACAAGACTTCCGCCACGACCGGCCCCTTGCCAGCGGGCACGCCATCTGCCACCACCAGTTCAGGCAGCGATGGGGGCAATGGTCTGGAAATCGGTTCAACCAGCAGCCTGCCGGTCGACCCTTCCACTGCCCCTTCCACCGACCTTTCGACCGACCCCGCACCGACCCCGGCCCTCAGCCCCGAGGAACAGGCTGCCAAGGAGGCCCAGGAGACCGCCGAGCGTGAAGCCGCTGAGCGCGAGGCGGCGTTGAACCGCCTGATGCAGCGCATCAACAAAAACACGAACTTCCCCAGCCTGCGCGACTCCATCCGCTCGATCCAGAAGATCGCGCGCTCCGACACCATCCACCGTCGAGCGTTCAGCGACCAGGTCCTCAACGACGTGGCGCTGACCGCCAAGCTGCTGCGCCTGATCAACGCCGCGTACTACAGCTCTGTGGGCGCGGGCTCCATCACCAGCATCGACCGTGCCTTGTCCTTGATGGGCTTTCAGACCGTGGGCATGCTGGCGGGCTCGCTGATGCTGTTTGAGCGCATGCCCAAGGGCCCGGGAGCCGAGCAGGTCAAGCAGGCCTTCAGCCATGCGCTGCTGTCCGGCCTGCTGGCGCAGGAGCTGTGCCATTCCACCCGGCACTTCGAAGGCGCCTACCTCACGGCCCTGTTCATGAACCTGGGGCAGATGCTGGTGGAGATGCACTTCCCGGAGGACGCCGAGGCCTTGCGCAGCGCCATGGCCGAGTGGCAGACGGCGCACCCGGACGCGGACGATGCGGCGCGGCACGAGGCACTGCAGCGCGCCTCACGCCAGATTCTCGGCCTGAGCTGCGAGGACATTGGCGTGGAAGTGGCGCGGCAGTGGGGCTGGCCAGACTCGCTCTCCCAGAGCCTGCGGCGGCACTACCCGGCCGACCCCACCCAAGCCGCCGGCCCGGAGGAGTACATGCGCATGCTGTGCACGGCCTCCACCGAGCTCTCCGGCCGCCTGCAGGCCCTGCCCTCCGGTGCCACGGAGGAGGCACGCGCCGAGGCCGTGACGGGCTGCCTGCGGCGCTTTGCCGAGGGTTACGGGGGTGCTCTGTCACTGGACGTGGAGCAGTGGCCTGAACACGGGGTCAAGAGCCTGGAAAGCTGGGACTCGCTGAGCGTGGTGCTGGGCTTTAAGGAAGCCCCCGCCAAGCCCAGCAAGGCCGCCCGAAGCGGGACCACAGCGGCTGGAGGGCGGCGCGAGGGCACGGACCGCCGCGCAGCGGCCGACCGCCGGGCACCGGCTGCCGGCCCGGCTCAAGCTGCACCTGGCGCACCTGCTGCGCCTGCCGGCTCCGCTGGCTCTGCGGCCGCCAAATCGGCCTCGGGCAGCGCCCCTGCCAGCCCAGCCCCCAGAGACAAACCACCGCGCAAGCCCAACCTGGCGGCCCAGGAGCGCATGACCAGCGGGCTGTCCCAGGCCCTGGCCAGCGTCAGCCAGTGGGCACTGGCCGAGACGCCCTTTGACCAGGTGCTGGACCAGACCGCTCAGGCCCTGCTGGATGCGCTGGAGGCGCAGCGCGTCATCGTCTGCCTGCGCCAGGCCTCGGCTGGCGCCCTGATCGGCCGCACCGGCAAGGGCAAGCGCGCCCAGGCCGTGGCGGCCTGCTTTCGCGTGCCGCTGCAGCCCGCGCAAGACGTCTTCAGCATCCTTTGTGCCCACGGCAAGGACACCCTGATCTCGGACACCACCGACCCCGTGGTGGCCCAGCGCCTGCCCGCCTGGTACCGCAAGGAAGTGGACGCCGGCACCTTCCTGCTGCTGCCCCTGATGCTGGGCCCGCAGGCCATGGGCCTGATCTACGCCGACAACGCCGTGCCTGACACGCTGCACGTGGGCGAGCAGGAGCTCACGCTGCTAAAGGCCCTACGCAACCAGCTGGTCATGGCCATGCGCTTGCGCGGCGCCGGCGGCGCTGGCAGCAACCCCAGCGCCTGATCCCCGCCCGGCAGGGCCTTGCGCCGACTCAAGGGCGCCTGCAGCAGCGTTGCGCAGACTGGTGCACCCACACCATCATGCCCAGGCGCACCATGCCCCTTCCCCTGCAGATCGTCTTTCATCAACTGGACCCCTGGCCGGGCGCCGAGGCCTTGCTGCGCGAGCGCGTGGAGCGCCTGGAGCGCTTGTGCCCGGATCTCCTGTCCTGCCGCATCGTGGTGGAAGAGACGCAAAAGCACCACCAGCTCGGCCGGCCGGTGGCCGTGCGGGTAGAGGTGCGTTTGCCCGGCCATGAACTGAGCGTCAACCGCCAGCACGACACCGACTTCAAGGTGGCCGCACGAGAGGCCTTTGAAGCCATGACCCGGCGGGTGGAAGACGTGACCCGGCGGCGCCGGGAGCAGGGCATGGTGCACGGTGCCGCCCGCACCGGCCAGGCTCTTGAAGCCCTTGAGGCACATCAGGCCGCGGAGTCCGCGCAAACCTCGGCAGAGCCTGCCGACGCCGAGCGCGCACCGTCATGAAGCACGTCCACACCGCGCCCCCGCCGCCCATTGAGGACATGGTCGACGAGCGGCTGTCCCGCGTGGTCGAGCACCCCGACGGCTGGTACTGGGTGGCGCCTGACGGTCACCAGCAGTTCGGCCCCTTTGAGAGCATGGAAGCCGTGCTGGCCGACATGGACGTGGCGGACGCGGACGCCTACGCCGACGCTGGCCCCGACACCGGGCAGACCCTGGCCGAGACCGAGCGCGTGATGGGACTGGCCGACTGGATAGACCCCGAGACAGGCACCCTCGCCGAAGACACGCCCGTGCGGCTGGAAGACCACTGAGCCGCCGCAGGGTAGGAGTGGGGGCCAGGGCGGCAGCCGCTAGGATGGCTGCATGGTCCCCTGGATCGAGACTGACGAACCGCTGCCGCCCACCGCCCTGGCCCTGGGCCCGCACAGCGATGCGCCGGGCCTGCTGGCCGCGGGGCGCGACCTCTCCAACACCCGGCTGGAGGAGGCCTACCGGCGCGGCATCTTCCCCTGGTTCAGCCCCGGGCAGCCGGTGCTGTGGTGGTCACCGTCGCCGCGCATGGTGCTGCCGGTGCAGGACTTCAAGGTCTCGCGCTCGCTGCGCAAGACGTTGCGCCGGTTCATCGCCACCCCGGGCTGCGAGGTGCGCATGGACACGGCCTTCGAGCGCGTGATCGCCGCCTGCTCCAGCACACCGCGGGAAGGCCAGGCGGGCACCTGGATCGTGCCGGCCATGGTGCAGGCCTACACGGCCTGGCACCGCGCCGGGCGGGTGCACAGCGTGGAGACCTGGATCGACGGCGAGCTGGCCGGCGGCCTGTACTGCGTGGGCATCGGCCGCATGGTGTTTGGCGAGTCGATGTTCGCCCACCGCACCGACGCCTCCAAGATCGCGCTGGCCGCCCTGGTGGCCCACTGCCGCGCGCAGGGCGTGGCGCTGATTGACTGCCAGCAGAACACGCAGCACCTGGCCAGCCTGGGCGCGCATGAGGTGTCGCGCGAGCGCTTCGAAGAGCATCTGGCGGTGGCCACCGCCCTGCCGGAGGTGGCGCATTGGTCCTATCATCGGTCGACTTGGAGCCAGCTGCCGGCCTTGAGCGAGGCCGCGGCGCCCCCAGCCACCACCGACGCCCCGTGACCCACCCCAAAGAGCTCCCGCTCTCGTCGCTGCAGTTCTATGCGACGGCGCCCTACCCCTGCAGCTACCTGCCAGGCCGGCAGGCGCGCTCGCAAGTGGCCACGCCCAGCCATCTCATTAACGCCGATGTCTATTCGGGCTTGGTGGCGGGAGGGTTCCGCCGCAGCGGCATGTTCACCTACCGGCCTTACTGCGACGGCTGTCAGTAT
>Ga0209985_10002503_pt1 | contig 16537 bp, 17 predicted proteins | sample NOAtaG_FD_187305 | JGI IMG/M metagenome (GOLD analysis project Ga0209985, IMG submission 187305) | Freshwater lake microbial communities from Lake Erie, under a cyanobacterial bloom - NOAA_Erie_Diel6S_1000h metaG (SPAdes) (version 2) | ecosystem: Environmental > Aquatic > Freshwater > Lake ...
CCCGTTGGTCGTGGCAATGCCCGTAAAAGTGCTGGCTCCGGTCACGGCGAGGGTGCCGCTGGCGGTGATGTTTGTGCAAGTCAACGAGCCGCTGGCGTTCGCGGCGGTAGTGCCAATTTGCATCACGCCTGCTGCGTTGCGCGAGATTGTCACATCATCGCTAGCGCCAAAAAAAAGAGGGTTGCTCTTAAAATAAAACGCCGAGGGTGCGACGTTTAACAAAACGGTTCCCGAGTTAGTTACGCTGAAACCGCCCCCTCCGCCGCGGTTCCCGATTCCAATACCGTCAGACCAGACAAAATTCGGAACCGAGTATGATGACATGATAGGCATTGTCATCTGTCCTGCCGTGACATTTATCGCGTAGTTAGTGGTGCCGCCGCTCGCGGTCAATTCGAGCGCGGTGTTCGTGGATGTCGTGCCGGTGTGGGTGTTGGAAATCACCACGCCCTTCGAGGTGATCCCGCTGGTTCCGTTCGCCCCCGCCGTCGCGACGTTCAGCACGGTCTGCGATGCCGCCGCCGCCGTGCCGCTCACTTGCAAGTCCACCAGCTTTCCGCTCGTCAGCGTCGAGCTTGCCGCGTAGATGCCGGTGCCGGTCGTGAGGCTGTTGCCCGCGAAGTGGACGCCGCTCGCCGTTGTAACGCCACTCACGTTCGCGCCGCCGATATTGACGTTTGTAGCCGCGCCCGCGAAGTTCACCGTGGTCGCCGTGGTGTTCACCAGCGCGAACGTCGTGCTCGGCGTGGTGATGCTCGTCGTGATGTCCGGCGAGGTCATGGACTGCACGCCGGTAAAGGTCTGCGCGCCGCTGCTGATTGCCAGCGTGCCACTCAGCGGCAGCGTAACCGTGCCCGTGCCGAGCGCGCCCGCGGCAGGCTCAAGCGTCGTGGTGCCCGAGGTGGCGTTGCGAAAGCCCACGTTGCCCACGGCGCTGCCTGCGGTGCCGAGGAGGAGGGACGTGGTTGCGGTGAATGTGCCACTTGCGAACGAGGCAGAGCCGTCAGCGCCGGAGATGGACGCTGTGGTGGTGTCGCTGGAATTTTTGATGGTAAGGGAGCCATTGAATCCCTCCATGCCGCCTAATGTGACACCTTGAAAGGTTGCAGGAGAGTTGCTGTAAAGCGTGCCATTAGTAACTGTGAAAAAGCCATTACCTATGGTAATGTTCCCAACCTCATCAATCACTATGCCGGGGTAGCCGTTCAAAGCTCCTAATGTAAGAGTGTCGTCAATGGTTGTATTACCACTCGCGAACGAGGCAGAGCCGCTACTGCCAATCGTCAAGTTGCCACTTGCGAAGGAGGCAGTTCCATCATAGTTAATGTATGCTGCGGTTCCTGTGTTGGTTCCGAGGGTAATAGCCCCAGTGGCAACACTCACACTGTTAGTTGCGTTGAAGTTGTATAAGGTTGCTTCGGCAGAGTTGTTGGTGGTGATGTTGCCGAATTGGTCAATCAGCAATCCTGCATTTCCACCGGAATAGCCAAACGAGGCAGAGCCATCAGCACCGTCAATGGATGCTGTGGTTGTGCCGCCGCTGTCCTTGACGTTTAGTGTGCCTGCTTGGCTGTTGGCTCCGACTGTTACCGTGGAATCAAACGTCCCCGTCGTCCCCGCAACCGCGTCCGGCGTGGTCGCGCCAACGGTGCCGTTGAATGCGCCTGCCAATCCAGTCGCGGAGAGTAGCCCTGTCGCGCTGTTGAACGTCAGCCCTGCGTTGGATAGTACCGCCAAGCTGCCCGTCGCCGACGACGCGAACAACGGGAAACAGGTCGTGTCCGTCGCCTCGTTTGCCACGGTCACGGTTGCTGCGAGCGTAGCCGAGGCCGCGTTCCCTGCCGTTCCGCCGCTCTGCGTGATGAACGCCCCGGCGCTGCCCACGTTGACCGCCAGCGCCGTCGCGACTCCGGTGCCTACTGGTAGCTCCCCGAGCACGCCCGCGTTGTCGTATAGGATGCGCCCGCTGGTGCCGCTGGCGATGGCCGTGGTGCCGACTGTCAGGCCAGTTGAGGTCGCAGGCTTCGGCGTAATCCACGCGCGCAAGTCGGTGTTGCTGGTGATTGCGCCAGCGCTCGCCACAACCGTTGCGAGCGGGTAGCTGCCAGCGGTGAATGCCGTGGTGTTGACGCTCACCACGCCAGCCGCGCTAACCTCGATGTAGTTCGTCGCGTTCGTGATGGCGACGCTGCTTTGCGCTGCCACGAATGCGCCGTTGGCTGCGTAGCCCGCTGCGACGTTGACGAGCAGGCCGGTGCCGTTGCTGACGAGGAAGTCGTTGCGAGCGATGATAGCGGCTGGCACGGTGTCATCCGCGCGTCCCACGTCTGGCTTGCAAATCACCGTGACGGTGTCGGACTTAGCCTGCATCGCCATGCTGACGGTATAATACACGTCGAGGTCAACCAGCTTGTTGCCCTCGTCGTCCGTGGTGTCGTCATTGTTCGCCGCAAGGTATGTGTCGAGCGCGGTGCCGCCTATCGTCTGCGCCGTCGCCTGGTAAAGCCCAGTGGTGGCCGATGCCGTCCAAGTCGTCACGGCGACCAGTGCCGCGTTGTCGCCAAGCAGCGCGGGCTTGATGCTCAGGTTGATCGCCCATGAAGTGTCGAGCGCGTAGGGTGTGCCGTCCACCGTCACGTAGAGGTCAACGTCGCAAAGCTCCTGCCGCTTAATGTAGCCGGTGTCGCAGGTGATTGCGCCCGTCCGGATTTCCCAGTTGAGAGTAATTTTTCGCAGCGTCGCCATGATTTTAGTGCGGTGTCAAATTTGGAGTCTGTTTAGGTCAGCGCGGGTTAAATCACGGTTTCGTCAAAAACGAGTTCTTCCGCGCCAATGTAGGTGATTTGCCCAACGGAGTTGATCGTGACTTCGCGCAGGAAAATCATCAGATTGTTTCCGTCTTTTTTGATGCGGACAAACCCGGTGCCGTTCGTTTGTATCGAGTCGTAAGTTGGCGCAAGATCAACTGCCGACGTGTCTTTGCCTTTGCCGGTGGCAATCAAGTCCCAGTAATCCGCTTGTTCCGCAGTCACGCCGTAGTCTGGCGGCATAATGTAGTTATCGAATGCCGTCCCCGGCAGATCGTCAATCGGCCCCCATCGGGTCTGGCTGACGCTAACCGTGCCCGCGTCCGTGACCGCGACGGTGGCGAGTTCGTAGTGGCGCGTGGCCGTGAGGTTGTTGTTTGCTGGCACCGCCGCAGCCGCTTCAATGGTGCGGGTGGTGATAGTGCTCACGATGTCTCCCGTGTTGCTTAGTGTCCTGTTCCACGTCACCTTCGCGTAAATCTTATCCCCGTCCGCGACGGCCAGCGTCGCAATCGGGTCGTCATTCGCCGAGAATCCGGTGGGCAGGCTTCCAAACAGTGTGCCGTTGTAAATTGCGACGGTGGAGGCACCCGATGGTTCAATGTGAAACTCGCGAAACTCACGCTTGAAACGTCCATCGTTCTTTGCGCTAATCTTGAAGCCATTCCCGCCCGGCACGGGTTCGCAAAGGATCGAATCCGACGAATGACACATTTTCTCCAACTCTTGCAATATCGCCTTTAGCGTTTTCGGCGCAAGCGTGAGCGCGTCAGATACTCCATCGTCTGCGTTGTTGATGAGTTGCTTTAGCTGTGGATTCATGTGCGCGTGATGTATCTGACTTCAAAATCCCACTGATGCGTCTCCGTGATCTCATGTAAATCACCTGCGCTTCTGATTGTTCGCCCGATCAATCTCCACCCCTTGAACCAAAAAGTGTAAGTCCAAAGAGCCGGGACTTCTTCGTAGTAAACTGTATCGCCGGGCACTTGGTCAGCATACTTCAAGGGCACATCAAATCTTCCGACCTTGGTAGTCGGAAGCGTGCGCGTCATGTATGTGCGCGTGACTTGCGGTTTTGGGATTGATGCTTCCCAGTCGAATGTCGGCGCGTAAATCTTTCCCGTCTCATCCGTGACCGAATATGTGAACTCGTCTTCCTTTATCTTGCTCTCGTTTTTAGTCCCCAGATATGAGACTTGCATCGTTGCGACGCCAGCCTTGTCGAACGTGACTTCCACGGTGTCCACCTTCATTCCAAAATAAGTGGAATCCGCCGAACCGCGCAACGGCTCCAGCGTGAGGGCGACGGACTGCCAGCACTTGAATGTTCTACGCCCCGTGTCGAATCCTGCGCGCGTCGTGGTAAACGATGAGCCGGGCTGCTCGACCAGCGAATATAGCTCGGTGCTGCCGTGTGTGGTTGCGCTCATTTGACTCCTAGTTTATCAACGAGTTTTGCGATTTGCTTTTCAATAGCCGGGATGACTGCCATCGCGTCCTCGATTTTCTTTTTGTCCAACTGCTTTTCTCCGAGGATGCGAGACTTTACGGCCTCGATTTCCTCCTTAGTCATCTTTGTTGCATCACCGCCATACTTGCGTCGCACCTCGTCGCGAGCGGCGATACCTGCCGCTTTCTCCCGCGCGAGTTCTACCGCCCTATCGTTCAGGCGCTGCGCAGGCAAGTTCTCGCCGCGTAGAAGTCCTTGCAGCGCCCTATCATCGCGCTGCCTCTGTTCCTGCTCGGCTTTTTTAACGATGTCTTGCGCCTCCTTCAAACCCTGCTTGTTTCTTTCGAGTGCGTCCTTGTCTGCGTCGTCGATTGCTTTGCGCTGCTTTGTCGCTTCGTCAAGAATTGCCTGCCATTTCTCCTTCTCCTTTTGCACATGAAAATCCGCGATTGCGGCGGCTGATTCCTTCTCGCCTTTCTCGCGCTCCGCTAGTGCTTTTGCCTCTTCGTCCGCTTTCCATTCGTTGAAATGTTGAACTGCCTCCTGCTCGGCGGCGATGTCCTTTTCCGCCTGCGCGACAACTTTAGCGTGCTTTTCGTCGGCAGCTTTGTTGCGCTTGCTTTTTTCCTCTTGAATTGCCTTGTTTTTGATCGCCTCAACTCGCAATGCGCTAGCTTCCTCGGTTGCGCGGATTGCCTCACCTTGCTGTGTTTCAGTTGGAAATCCTTGCTTCCTGATTGCGGCTATCTCTCTTTCCAGCCTGTATTTTTCAGCTAATAGCGCCGCCTCCTCAGTGAACCCTTGGTTGATGAGGCTCTGAATCTCGTTCTCCTGTTTCATCAGAACGATAATCTCGTTGGCTAAGTCAATGCGTCCCTGAAAAAGGTTTGCACCCATCCCCTCAACCGGCGCGAGTGTCGGCTTCCACGACTTCATGCGCTCCTCAAGCTTTGCCATTTCCTCGTTCGCGGTCTTGAGCATCGCGGAGATTTGTCCGCTGTCCTTGCTTGCCAGCGCGTCCTTAATGGCCGCGCCGGTTGCCTCTGCGCTTTTCTTTAGGTTGTCGCACTCAGTGATTGCGCTTGAAAACATCCCAACTAGAGATGCGCCGACGTTCAACGCAACGCCGATGGCGAGGCTGGTCTTGAACACGTCGCCGAGGTTGCCCATTGTGTTAGCAAGCAAATCGGCCCCATTCGATGCGTTCTTGAATCCGTCCACCCATGCCGTCATCTTGTTCTCGACGCGGCGATCTCCTTCGAGCACACCGCCTGCGTCACCTACGCTCTTTCGTAAGTTGCCCGCGCTTTGCTTTACCTTGGCAAATTCGCTTTCCAGTTGCGCGGAGTTCGCGCCGATTGTCACGCGCACGTCAGACATATGCAGCCCTCCAGTCGCCAGCCAGTGTGCCTTCCGAGAGTTGCTTTAGCAAAGCCGTGCGCGCTGCCGGGTCTTTCACGTTCTCGACAATCCAGCGCGCATTCACGTCGAACTCTTCACGCGCAGCAATGGCTTCCGGCGTGCTGCGTTCTTCCATGTCGGCCAGTTCCGCTTCCGTGAGGATGTAGGTCTCGCCGGTCTCCTGTTCGTGCGCGGTCTGCACATACCACCACGCAAGGCCGTAGGGCATCCGCCATGCCCGGCGCTCGTCAATGCGTAGCTTCGTCATCAAGAACGCCGCGCACCAAAGCTCCACGGGTGCGCCGTAGTCGTTGAGGGTGACGGTCGCTGTGATGCGCTCTTTCATCATCGGCGATGCCGCGCACAGGCGCATGTAGGCTCGCCACTTGGCAAGTTCCGTTTCTGCGTCGAAAGGTGCGGCATCCTCCGCGAAGTCCAACACCGGCTCGTCCGATGCGCAGATTTGCGCGGCAATACTCAGTTCGTGCGGCTCCGGCTCATGGCCCGTCCAGAGCTTGTTTTCCAACTGCGAAAGTTGGAACGAATGCAGAAGGCAGAAAGGCTTTAGCGTCCTGCCGCAAACGACGTGACGGCCCGCTGCGCAGGCTGCGTCTGCCACGATGGAATGGAAGAGTCGTTGCTCGGCCACATCTTAGGTCAGCGTGAGGTATTCGTCCTTTACGAGAGTCGCCTTGCCCTCCACAAAGGATTTCGATGCCTTGGTTTCTGTGAAACTCTCCACCCGATAATCGCCGTCGAATTGCGCGGTCGCCGCGAGCGTCATCTTGGCGGCGATGACCGGGCGGGTGTATCCAGATGCGAAGGTGAACGTGACTTCCAACGTGTCTGTCTGGTCGTCGTGGATTGAGGATGCGACTTGGCCGGAGTTGTTGGTGACAAACTCGTTAATCTTGTCCGATTTCGCGAGCGAGATGGACATGATTTGCGCGCTCGCACCGAGGTATGCGCCGTCGATGCCGAAGTAAAATGCGGTGCCGTGAGTTTTTGCAGCCATGTTATAGGGTGGGTGATGTCAAATTTAGGCGATGAGTCCGCCGCCGATGATTTTGATTTTCGCGAGAGTGGTTGAAGTCATCACGCCGATGACCGTCGAATAAACGCCGCTAGTCTGGTCTGCTGCCGTCTTGGTGATGCCGCCAGCCGTGGCGCTGGTCCAAAGGGTGTCGCCGGAAAGAATCGTCGCGCCGATGGCGAATCCGCCGGTGTCCTCGGTGCAGTAGTAAACGCGCTGATTTACGCTCGCGCCGTTCAGCGCGATGCCAACCGCCGTGGCGATGGCGGCGGTGGAGTTCGCATCGCAAAGCTTGAGTAGCAGTGTGACCGGCTCGACGTAAAGCACCTGCCCTGCCGTGATCGTTTCGCCTGCCACGCCGTATTTGATGACGGCTGAACTCGACGGAATAACGCTCCCGGCTGTGATTGCGATTGCTGCCATGCCAATGCAGCGGTGTCAAAATACGGTCAGTTGTCTTGCGCCTCCGCCGTCAACACGTAGCCGAGTGCGCTGATCAACATCCGCTCCGCGCCTGCGTAGTTGCTCTGCTGGCTTTCCTCCTCTACGTCGTAAACGTAGAATCCGGTCACTGGTCGCGAGGTCGAGAGGTTGCCCTTGTTCGCGTGGGTTTGCAGCGCCACCACGTCCTGCATTGCGGCTTCGATGGCCTGCACGGTAGAGCGGTGCGCGCTCCAGTTGAGCGCCCGGTCGTTCGTTGCGCCCGCGATGCCGTCTTGATTTTGGTCGGTGTCAATCGGCGAAATGATTTCGATGCCGATCTGAATGCGCTTTGGTAGCGCGTCGGCGAACGCCTCCGCTACGCTGCCCACTGAGACGACGATGCACGGCGGCGTCTGTTCGCCGGGGTTCTGCCCCTTGAAAATGACGTGCCCGTTTTGCGCGGCGACGGTGCCGAGGTAGCTCGCCACGGCGGTTTCGGCTTTGTATTTTAGCGGTTCGCTCATAGCATGGTGCAAAAAACTTCCACAGTGCAAACGTCGAGCTCGCGTCGGATTTCGATTCGTTCAGCAGCCGCCCGACCGCTAAACGAGACCGTTGTTCCGTAGTCGTCACAGACGCCACTCGCTATCTCCTCACCAGCGGAGGGATGAATCGGAACAGATCCGGTTGCCTTGAATCGAAGGCGAAAATCGTGTTTAGGATGCGAGTGCATTTTCGTTTTGTATCAAGCCGAGTTGCTTTTTGAAAAACTTTGCGAGCCTCTCCGCTGCCACGGCTTCGATGGTGTTCTGATAGCGTTGATCAATCGCCTCGTCCGCGTGGCGCACGGCGTTGTGGATGAGGATGTGCTGGCTGGTCTGTCCTTGGAGTTGCATTTCCGCGCTACCGTAAGTGCTGCCCTTGATCCGGCTCACCCACTTCGGCACTTCGCGCACGCGCCCGAGGTCGCGCCACGCCGCCACCCATCCGGCCTTCACCATGCCGACGTTGGCCTGCTTTGTGGCGATGTAGCGCGAGAGCTTGCCCTTCTTGCTGCCGTCTTTAATCACGAACGACGGCTTGGCATTCTTTACCACATGGCCGCGCGCGCCTCGCGCTGCCTTGTGCGCCGAGCCGCCGTCGAATGGCTGAATTTTCAAGCCTGCAAATGCGGGGGCTTTTGCCTGCATTATTTTCTCTGCGCGTTTATATTTGCCAGTCTGGTAGAACGCCCAGAATGCTTTTGCCGTTTCCTCGTCCCCCATCTGCCGAATGTCTCGGAACACATCAGACGGACCGGCGTAGGCACGATGGATGTCGCTTTTTACGAGCCGCTCCATCTTCACATTGTCGCGCGGCAGGCTGAAATCCATGAACGCCTTGCAAAGCGTGCGCGCCGCGATGAGCAATCCATCCTCGACGGTCTTGCGCTTCCTTTTCATCCACCGCGCCATGAGGTTTCGCAGCCCGGCGTCGTCCAGATTTATGCTGACTTGCATCATCGCTTTGCCGTGTGCTCCGCAATAATGGTGATGCTGATTTCGTCCCGCGTGATCTGCCGCACGGTGTAGTTGCGGTCGCGCGCCGTCACGCGCTCGCCAAGTGCAAGTTCGGGTCGGAAAGTCTGCGTCTTGATGGTGATGGAAATCGGTTCGCTCGGTATCGCTCCGCCTGCCGCGAACATCTCCGAGGCCACCACGTCGTCAATGACGGCACGGTAGGCGTCGCCGCGAATGGTGACACTCTCGCCGAGTAGCGAGGTCTGCATTGCCGTCTTAAGGCCCGCTGCGGAAAGCGTCGAAAAGGTCACACTTTCCGGCCCGTGTCAAACTAGGGCGGCGGTGCCTCGGTCGTCTTGCTGCTGTGCCGGTAGTAGTGCAGCACCTTCGGAATGTGGACTTCGCGCAGGCCGGGAAGCGCGCAGAGCGGTGCGGCAAATGCCCAGTCCTCGCCGTAGTTGCTCGCCGGGAATCGCGACTGAATTGCGAGCGTGCGCCGCCACGCGCAGACGTGCCATGCGTTGCGCTTGATCGTGCTCACTCCGTTCGGCGCTTCATTCGGATTGCCGAGCTTGAATTGCACCTCGAACTGCGCCGCGTTGACTGTGCAATGCTGATTGAAGGTGATCACGTCCGGCCCTTCCCTCGCGGCTTTCAAAAGCTCGGCAACGTAGTCATCGCTCACGTCGTCATCATCGTCAACGTAGGCCACGTATTGCCCGCGCGCCATCCGCAGCAAGGCGTCGCGTTTCTCTCCCACCGTGCGCCGCTTATTGTCGAGCAAAACCAAGTGCTCGACGGGTAGCGTGCCGATCTGTTCGCCTATTGTTTGTATCAGCGTCGCAAGCGGACTTTCACCAAGTCCGACAACCCAACTATCTAGGCGCGACGGGACTGCGGGAGTGAGGATGGAGAGAATCACAGCGGCTTAATCCAGCAAGGTTGCATGACTGCCGCGCCGGGTAGCAGTTCCTCCACCGCCTTCATCACGGGCGGATGCTGCGCGTCGTGACCGGCGAAGATGCCTCCCGGCTTCACCTTGCTTTTCCACGCGAGGATGTCGCGCTTCACGCCGTCGTATTCGTGCGCGGCGTCAATGTAGCAGAACGCGAGTGAGCCGTCCGCGACAAGGGCCGCACTGTCGGCGCTGTCGCCTTCGATGATTTGCACCATGTCAGCGACTCCGCACCGGGCGAGATTCGCCTCGAATACTGCGCGCAGACTGCCGCCGTGGGCTTTCACAATCTCGACGTGTTCCGGCTGGTTTGCCTCGCCTTTGAACGTGTCCACGGCGATGAGCTTCACGCGCTTGCCCATGCGCTTGAGCGTCTGCGCCATGAAAATAATGGAGCGCCCCATCCACACGCCAACCTCCGCGATGGTGTCGCCGTCTTGCAGACGCTTTGCAATCGAGCCGTAGAAGCCGTAGTAATTGAACCATCCGGGCACGGTTGACCAGTCGTTGCCGAGCATGAGTTCCTGCAATACGCTCTGGCCTTCTTCGTATCTCTGGACGGAGTTCTGCTCCGCGTATGTCGCGTCCAGCTTCTCGCCGCTGAACGCCGGGTGATGATGCTTGAATACCAAGTCCCTCGCCTCGATGATCGCACCGCGCTCGTATGCTTTGTGCGTGAACCAGTTGTCCGAATAGACTCCGGTGAACCACGGATGGAAAAGAAACGCATCCATGTCGTCGATGTATTTGCGCGTGCAGATGGCCATGCAGAGCAGCTTGTCAGTGCGGTGCCCGTCGCTCACGGCGAGCACGCGCGGCTCGAATGGGTCGCCGATGCGCTGCATGATGAGGTCGTCCCACTTGTGCGGAGGTGTCCAGTCATCCGACATTTGCACGACTACCGGAGCGCGGACCAATGCCGCGCCACGGTTCCACGCTGCCACGCATCCGCCGCCCGGCGGCATCTCGGAATGATGGAAGCGGCGAAGACAATGGCTCTCGGTGTCGTCCGTGTCGAAAACGAAGATGTGCTCGATGCTTTCGGGGTGCGCCGCCGCGTCGAGCCATACCTTGCGCGCGAGCGCGGCCTGCTTCGGCCTGCCGCGCGTGGCGTGGACGAGTGCGATGCGTGCGCCGCCTTCCTTGTTGAATCGGTTCTGTCGAACGATTTCCGCCTGCGGATACATGCGGTTCGCGCGAAGTGCCTGCGCGTAGATGTCATCGCCGAGCCATTCGTAAAGCGCCGCCCTTTCGTTCCACTCTTTCACGTCCGGCCTGTCCGTCGCCATCATCTGCCGCGCGAAGGCAAGGGCGATGTCCGGCTCGCAGTTGTTCATGGCGTTGTTGCACAGCATCAGCAACGGCTCGCGCCTGCGCGGGTCGGCTGCGTAGGCTTGATGATACAGCGCCTCCTTCTGTCGCGGGTCTTCGCTGACTTGCGCGAGGTTCATAAAAAGCTCCATGCGTTCCGGCCTTCCGAGGTCGTCACAAGCGAGCACCTTTTTCGCTACTTCCACGCTGCCTTCGATGTCGCCGATAACCAGAAGCTCGATGTGCAAATGGTAGAGCAGCCCTGTGGTCATTTCCGCGTCTGGGATGCTGCGGAGAATGCGAAGGTTGCGGTCGTTGCTTCCCGTCTTTTCGCGGTGAGGCAAATGTTGAATCACCACGCGCTCATCCTCGATGGCTTGCACCGGCTGAATCGTGAACTCGTAATGCTCATGCACCGGGCAAACCCATTTGCCTGAGCCGCGCAGCATCATGCGCTCACGCGGCACCGCAAGCCCTTTGCCGTGGATGGCATACGGGAACATGAAGCAGGTGTAGGCACCGCGCTCGGCGTGCTCGCGGATGAGTTCCGCTCCGCTCAAAAGAATGTCGTCCGTGTCGCACCAGAAACAATAAGTGCCGGTCGCGAGGTCGTATGCCGCCTGCCGTGCCGCTGCGAAGTTGTCAACGTGGGGCCAATCTTCGTGCCCGGCTGCGTTGCGATACTCGCCGACGATTGCGCCGAACTGGTCGCGGGCGATGTCGAGCGTCCTGTCCGGCTTCGCGCAACCAATGGCCCGGACAACCACGATTTCATCCGCAATGGGCGCGAATGATTCGAGGCAGCGGGTGATGTATTCCTCGACGTTTCCTACTATGATGCAAAGGGAAATCAGCGGAGTCCGCGCGCCCGTGCCACCCGGTTCCGGCCCATCCCTGAGAGGTTCCGAAGTGGACACGGGCGGCGGAGAGTCTGCGGGATGGGCATTCATAAGCCTGCCTTCTACGGTTCCAACCGCGCAACGTCAAGACACAAAAGCGCCGAACCCGTTGCTGAGTTCGGCGCTCCTGTATGAACGAACCAATGAAGGTCAGGAGATGCCAGTTTTGATAACTGCGAAGTTGATCACGATAGCGCCCGTCTCCGCTGTGCCACCTGAGGCGTTGCCGTTGATGACGGTAATGTCGAACGAACCATCGGCCACGGCGGTCACGACGCAATCGGTGTTGAGTCCGACCTTGCCGCTCCGCTGCGAGAGAATCACCACGTCGCCAATCGCAACGGACGAGTTCGTGACGGTGAACACCGCCGACGCCTCAGCCGCGAGGCTGGTGTTGATTGTGGTAATCTTCCCGCAGAGTCCGTTAATCGTGACGCCGGTTGTCCGGTCGGTGATTTGCGTAACTGCGGTGCCGCCAGCGGTGCCGGTGTAACCGATGCCTGCCGCCGGGTTGTTGCACAACACGGAGCCGGAAGACGTGATTCCTTCGGGATTGTAAGCCATGAAAGCGGTTGGTGGCTGCGCTCAGGGGCTAGTCATCACGCTTGATGATGCGCGCGCCGTTGGTGATGCCGGCGGAGTATCCGTAGTTGCACTCCAGCGCCATGTAGCGCGTGCCGGTGGCCGGGTCGTAGAAGTCGCGGAGTCCGACCGTCGCGCCCGTTGTCGGGTCGCTGTAAGCCTGCGCGTTGTCGTATTCCTCGGGCCGCTGCGGTGCGAGGTAGCGCATCGCGATGGCGATTGCCGAGCCGTGGCCGATGAAGGCGTTGACGGAGGCGGCGGAAACGAAGCTCGAATTAAGTTCGTAGAAGTCGAATCCGAGCGCACGCATGATTTTGCCTTCCGTGAGGACGTTCTGGTCTGCGAACATTTGCGCCTGCACGAAGTTCGTGACGCCGAGCAGCGCATCCATGCCCACCGCATCGAGCAACGCGAATCGCGGCTGCTTGGGTGCGTTGGCTTGGTTGAGCGCGAGACGAGCGGCGCGGAGATGCGGCACGTTCAGATTCGCCGCGAGCGAGGTCGTGACGGAAGTGAAGTTTGCCGTGGTGACGAGCGTGAGCACGTCTTCCATGACCGCCTGCGCCAGCGCCGCGCCCTGCTGGAAGCCGAAGCTTTCGAGGCTGGAGTCGCTGTTGTTGATGGCGTCCAAGTCGGTCTGTCCGATGGGCACAATCTTGTGGCGGTTGATGGTGACGGTCACGACGCTCTTGGCGAAGGTCGTGATGGCGTAGGTGCCACCGAACGTGGTAGCAACGAGACCGCCGATGAGCGGGACGAGAACGACGTTGCCCTGCGTGCGTCCGACTGCATCGGGCGAGTAGGAACGCGAAAAGACATTGAGCGGGAGAAGCTCTTTGACGAAGCCCTCCAGCGCGGCATTCGCGAGTCGGGCGATATTGAGATTGGTGTAGGCCATTTGGGTTTGTGGGTGTGGTTGTTACTTGGAGAATGTGGCGTCGATTGCCGCTTTGTTTGAGCGGTAAAAGCGAACGCGCTCGATGGGGTTGGTGATTGCGTTGAACTGCGTGAGGATTGCGTTCGGCTCCGGTGCTGCGGGACTGCCGATGACGACTGGCGTGGTGCCTGTCTGCGCGAGCATCGTCGCGGCCTTGGCGCTCACCTTTTTGTCGAAGTCGGAAAGAGCGGCGGCATGTTCTGCCGCCGTCTTTTCAATCGAGGCTTTGAGTTCAGTGATCGCCGTGTCGGCGTCCTTTAGTTTGTTTGAAGCCTCGGAAAGTTTTGCACTCAGTTCCGTCTTCTCGGCGGTCACCGCTTCGAGATCGGTCTTGAGCTTCACGCCAAGCTCGCAGGTGGTCTTGTGTTCGGCAACGAGGGCGAGGTATTCGGGAGTTTCGATAAGCATTGGCTTGGTGTGTTGATTGTTGGTGGTGTCAAATTTAGAGAATAAGCCGCTAGGGTTTGCGGCGGGTGAGTCCACGATGTCGCACGAATAGATTTCGAGGCAGCGCATGAACTGCGTCTCACCTTCCTCGCCTTCCAGCGCGCCGGAAAAGCTGATACTCAGTCCGAAGGATTCCGGCATCGTCTCCGCCATTTCCAAGACGACCGCCGTTTGCGGATGCGATTTCAAAAGCTGCAAGTCCGCGCGGAGTTGCTGTCCTTCAATTCGGAAACTTGAAAGCCTGCCCACGATGGCATCCGCGCCGCTGCGGTGATTCATCTTCACTTTGAGTCCGCCGCCGTAGGTCTCCGCGCACGTCTTGACGGTGCTCAGGCTCTCCGCGTCTATCATTACGCCGTGCCCTAGCGCCGGGCCTTCCGTGATAACGCTCACGCCGCTGATGGTGCGCGCGTCCGTGTTAATCGCGCCGGATGCGAAGGTTGTGCGGAATGCGTAGTGGCGGCCCATTTTCTTTTCGTGCGGTGTCAAACTTGGGGCGGTGCAGCCACTGGCTCCGGTTCCGGCGCGGGGTCGTTCGGGTCTGCCACGGGTTGCCCGTTCATTCCACCGCCGACACTCGCGGTCGCGGTCTGCTGTTGCATTAGCGAAAGCACCAATCCGAACGGCACTTCCTTTTTGCTCGCCACTTCCAGCGCGTCGGTGAGCAAGTCCACGACTTCGCCTTTTCGCTCGCGGCGGTGATGGTCGTATGCGATGCCTTGCTCGCCGAGGATGCCGCGCAGGTTCTTGTGGCCGAGCTTGTAGTCCTCGCGCCTGCTCTGCCCGTCGCGTCCGTTGTCGATACTGAACTTCGGCGGAAGCGTGAACTTCCACCTCCACCAATCGGTTGAGCGCGGGATGCGCCCGATGTTCATTGCCTTGCTCAGTGCGTAGCGAATCTCTCGCAGTGCCACCGATTGCAGAAGCTCTTGTCGGTCGAGGATGGTTGCCCGCGCGAGTTCGATTTGCGAACGCTCCGCAGGCCCGGTGAGTCCCGCACCCGGCCAGCACAACGCATACGGCCAGCACGCGCCGACGAGCGCCTTTTTGAAGATTCGCTCTTGAAACGCCTCCCACGCCGGGCCGGGCTTGTTGCTCAGGAACTCTTCGAGCTTCGCGCCGCTGCCAGCCTTGAAATAGCGAATCATGCCGCCCTCCATGCGCTTGCTTGTGAACGTCTCTTCGTCCGTGCCTTGCTCGCCGAGCACCGTGCCGGGGTCATTCGGGTCTGCCGCGCCGAGTTCGTTGTGTTCGATCAACCCGATGGACGACGCGAGCTGATGCGTGATTTGTTCCCATTGCTGCGACTGCCATGCGTCACGGAGTTCGTTGATGGCGTGGCTGAACGTCGGCAGTCCGCGAATCTGGTCTGCGCGCGTGGCGTTGAAACAGAAGATGCAGTCATTCGCGATCACGTCGCGGTCGTCCTTTTCCGTCTCGCCAAGGATGCGCACGCCGACGACGCGGTTGAGGTCGTTCAAGATAACGCCCTGCTCGATACGGAATCCACGCAGCGGCCCTTTCTCCACGGTCGTCTTGTTCGTGTCGCGGGTGCCGAGCTTGTGCGCCGGTAGATGCTGAATCGCCGGGAATCCGCCTTCGGTCTCGGTGAGGATGACGAGGAAATCACCGTCAACGTCGAGCGCCACGGAGTCGTTGAAAAGCGAGGTCTTGAAATCCCACTGGTCGCCGCGCACGTCGCAAACGCCGAACCATTCCTCGGTGAGCCATTGCTCGGCTTGCTTGCCCCACTCGGCATCTTCGCCGGTGTAATTCGGGTTCCACGCGCGCCCCACGGCGTGCTGTGCCATCTGGTCAATCGCGCCTTTTACAAGTCCGTCATTGGCGTAGAGGCGGCGCGAGTAGCTGACAACGGTGCGCCAGTCTTGAAATGGGATGTCCTTTTCCGTGTCGCGGATGCCGTCTCGCCAATATGGTCGGTCGCCGCTGTTCTTGTGCGCAGCGTGCAGGAGCTTGGATGAAACCGGGAAGCCTTGAGGGTCAACGAGCGATGCCATAGCTTAGAACGATGCCCGCACGGTTGATTGGCGGCGTGTCGTAAAAAGCAAGGCGCGCTGCGTCGCGTCGAGCGAATCCCAATGCCTCAGTGCGCGGTCACAAGCGATCATGAGTGCGTCGCTGCTCATGCTTGCCGGGAGCGAGAACGAAAACGATTTGCCGCCGACTGAGGTGTTGACGAGCTTGCCGCCGCCCTGTCCGCTTACGATGCTGAACTCGCCGAGAAAGACGGTTTCGATCACGTCTCGCCCGCGCAGTTTGATCACCCGTAGCAGGGCCAAAATGAATTCCGCATCTATGGTCACGCCTTTTCGGCGGTGTCAAACTAGGCCTTCACCGCGCCAGCCGGGATCATTTTGAAATTGATCGTGCTGTTCACCACCGTGCAGACGCCGATGCAGGTGATGTAGTCGCCAGCCTCCAAGTCCGCGAAGGTCGCGGTGATGCCGCCTGCGGTGTCGCTGCCCCAAAGGGTATCACCAACCGCCATCGTGCATCCGAGCACAAGCGCCGGGTCTTGCGTGACGTAGCGCACCTGCTGCCCGCTGGCTGCGCCGCCGAGGGCGATGCCTGCCATCGTCGAGGTGAGCGCCGAGCCGTCCGAGTCGTAGAGCTTGAGCTTGTTCGAGTCGGCTGTGTCGATGTAGAGCGTCTGCCCCGCGACGATGGTCGCACCGGCTGTGCCGATGGCGATGACTGCGGAGGAAGAAGGAATGACGGATGCTGCGGTGATGGAGAGGTCGGCCATGCTAGGGCGGCGGTGTCAAAGTT
>Ga0209985_10002513_pt1 | contig 16500 bp, 12 predicted proteins | sample NOAtaG_FD_187305 | JGI IMG/M metagenome (GOLD analysis project Ga0209985, IMG submission 187305) | Freshwater lake microbial communities from Lake Erie, under a cyanobacterial bloom - NOAA_Erie_Diel6S_1000h metaG (SPAdes) (version 2) | ecosystem: Environmental > Aquatic > Freshwater > Lake ...
TGGAGTGGAGTTCCGCCTGGCCCGCAAGGACCCCCAGGGCAACTGCACCAAAGGCATTACGCGCACCGTTTCGACCCTGACCAACGATGGTTCGCAGACCATGAAGGACCTGATCCAATGGCCGCGGAACAAATACCTGAACGTATGGGTGGCCGCATCCGCTGATGGTGCTGCCGGGTATACCTATCGCCCTTCCGCTGTGGCCAACTGGCCTGCAGGTGATGGCATCGTGCTGTTGCACAACTACACGGGCAGCATCGGGACCAGCTCCCCATCCAGGTCCCGCACATTGACCCACGAGGTGGGTCACTGGATCAACTTGGCACACACCTGGGGCAATTCCAACGAGCCTGGGCTGGCCTCGAACTGCAGTGACGATGATGGCGTGAGCGACACTCCCAACACGATCGGGTGGACGACCTGCAACGTGAATGGTGCCACCTGCGGGTCCCCGGTTGACAACGTGGAGAACTACATGGAGTATTCCTATTGCTCCAAGATGTTCACCGAAGGGCAGAAGACGCGCATGCTCGCTGCGCTCAACTCCGGTACCGCACAGCGCAACCAGCTATGGACGGCCAACAATTTGACCGCCACTGGTGTCGGCATCGACCCGGTACTATGTGCTGCGGAGTTCAGTGGCACGGCACAGACCATTTGCGCGGGTACCACGGTGACCTATACCGACCAAAGCTTTCACGGTGTCACCTCGCGCACGTGGGACTTCCCGGGCGGCACGCCGAGCTCGAGCACGGATGCTGAGGCAACAGTGACCTACACCACACCCGGCGTTTACCAGGTGGGACTCACCGTTAGCGATGGCACCAACACATTGAACACCACGGCAAATAACTACATCACCGTACTGGCCGACCCCGGGATGCCCGCTCCCTTCACCGAAGGTTTCGAGCCCATGAGCTCGTTCCCATCAGAGATGTGGACCGCAGTGAACCCCAATGGCGACAACACCTTTGTCCCCACTACTGCGGCCGCCTATTCGGGCAACCAGAGCGTGCGGATCATCAACACCGCGTCGATGTCCGGCAGAAAGGATGAGCTCGTCTCCTCCACCTTTGACATGAGCGATGCCGAGGACGTGACCATTTCGTTCCGCTACGCCTACGCGAGGCGCTCTGCGGCCAATGACGATATCCTTCGCTTCTACGTCAGCGCGAATTGTGGTGCCACGTGGAGCCTGCGAAAGACACTGCGTGCCAGCAATACCTCCACGAACGTGCTGGTGACCGCGCCGAACACCACGGCCTCATTTGTTCCCAACGGACCGGACCAGTGGGGTTATTCCATTATTGATAACGTGAGCACGAGCTTCCATAGCTCCAGTTTCCGTTTCAAGTTCGAACTGGAAAGCAACGGTGGTAACAACGTGTACATCGATGACATCAACATTAACGGAATGCCCGTTGGTCTGGCGGAGACGCTGAGCAATGCGGGTGGCGCCTTGGTACTGATGCCCAACCCGGCCACCGATGTGGCCCAAGCCATCTTCGAGGCCACCGGAAAGGACCGTGTGAGCGTGGACCTGCTCGATGTTACGGGCCGCTTGGTGCGCGAAGCGTTCCAGGGCCAGCTTGGCACTGGGCAGCAACGTGTGGAAATACAGCTCGGTGGTCTTCAAGGCGGCATCTACTTCGTTCGGGTGGTCCAGGGTGGCCGCTCAGAGGTGGCCCGTTTAGTGGTGCGATGAGGGCGTTGACCTTCGTATCCGCCCTTCTGCTGTTGGCCGGATGCGGCCGAGTGACCGATGGCACCAAGGATGCCCTGAACAAGGGGGGTGAGCTGGCCGGTAAGGCAGCGTCCGAGGTGTTGGAAGGGGTGACCACTGGCGTGGAGAAAACGCTGGCCGTGGAGGTTTCCGTTTCGGAGGGTCTCGGCGCGCGTGGCATCACCTTGGGTAGTCGGGATGTGGCGCAGGACGCCGAAGGCCGCACCAATGCGTTGGTGGTCTATCTGGTGGCCGAAAGGGACTTCAATGACACCTTATCGGCGATGGCCTATGACAAGGAAGGGAAGGAAATGGGACGTGCAATGCTTCCGGTCCAGTTGGCCGCAGGGAGCGCCGACCATTATGTGTTCCAGTTCCAAGCACGCACGGACCTGACCCGCAAGAGCAAGGTCGTGATCCAGTGACCGGCATAGGACCAAGGGGAAAAAAGGGAAGGCCCATCCTGCTCGGATGGGCCTTCCTTTTCGCAGAACGGTTCCTTCTATTCCTTGAAGCCGACCATGATGGCCACACAGCCAACATGGACCATGTCGCTCTTACCCTTGGTCGGCACCCACACCACCACGCGCATCTGCATGGTGCTGGCGGCCTTTAGGTCGAAATGGTGCTTGGGCTCATCCGCCAGGCTCTCGAAGATGATCTTGTTGTTGGCGTCCACCAACTTCCAATTCACCTCGCCCAGGATGGGGTGGCTGCACACCATCACACGATACTCTTGCCCACTGAAGAAGGTAAGGTTCACCTCGGCCTCCTCTCCCGGGGCCAGCTGGGCCGCATTGAACGACTCGTTGAACTTGTATGGGGCCAGTTCGGGAACACACTTGTTCTTGGCGAAACTGCGGCACTGGGCCGAGGCTCCAGCAGCCACAAGGAACAACGCGCCAGCCAACAGGGTGGATGCGAAGGGGGTCCTAACGTTGCGCATGGCGGCGATCAGTTGATGTAGGTATTGCGAATGGCGGCGACCTTGTCCCGAATGGCGGTCAGTTGGTCATCGGTGAGCGTGCTCTGGGCATTGCCTCCACCGACCACGGCAACGCCGCCCTCGGTGCTCACCGTTGTTTCCTTTGCAGTGGTGGCTTCCTCCCCGCTGAAAAGGGCGGCTATGGCCTCCAGATCGGACTTCACGCCATTGAGCGCTGGTTCATCCACCTCGTACGAAGCGATCAAATCGAGCAGGTCCTTGAGTGAGTAGTGCTGCTCGGCGATACGCTGACGCAGCTCGGGAGAATCGTTCGTGCGGGCCACCTGGGTCGCGATGTACAAGCCTTCGACCCAACCACCGGCGATCATGAGCGCGCTGATGTTGTCGCGTCCGTTCTCCTTCAGGTAACCATCCACGTTCCAATAGGTCTCGCTGATGATGTCCAGCAGGGCATCACGGTCGTTCTGGCTGCGCTCCATGGCCTCCAGCGTACTGTCATTGAACACGCTGCTCACACCCAGGCGGTCGGCCAGTTTCTTTGAGCAGGAGGTGTAGAACATGCTCTCCTGAGTGTGTTTGAACACACTGGCATAGCTCAGGTCCGCGCCGTAGATACCCAGGTTCAAGGCCTGCTTGCTCGCGGCCGTGTACTTGTCCACGTTCTTCACATCGTTCAGGATCTTCCCGTTGTAGGAGGCGCCTGCCTTCTTCAACAGCGAAGCGGTCTCCATGGGCGAGGGGATGTTGTAGAAGATGTTCTTGGTCTTCTTCATCCGGTCGGCCACCAAGGCACTGTCCTCGCTGTTCTCGACCTGGAGTTGGTCCTGTTGGGGCTGTTCGCCTCCGCAGGCGCTGAACACGGCCAGGAAGGCCAACAGCATCGGCCAGTTGTTCGATCGCATCGCGGTCATGGGGTTGTGGGGGGAATTGGCGTAAAGGTCCATCGCATGGGAGCGGGGGTCAGTGGGCTTCGAGCCAGTTTTTCCCCATGTTCATGTCAACAACGAGCGGTACATCCAGTGCGATCGCGTTCTCCATGAGCTCTTTCACGAGCGCTTGTACGCGATCGGCCTCTTCAAGTTGCACATCCAGCACCAGTTCGTCATGTACCTGTAGTAGCAGTCGGCTGCGAAGCCCATCGTGCAACAGTCGATCGTGGATGCGCACCATGGCCAGTTTGATGATATCGGCGGCCGTTCCCTGCATGGGCGCATTGATGGCGATGCGCTCGGCCTGTGCCCGCACTGTCTGGTTGGCGCTGGTTATATCGGGCAGGTAGCGACGCCTGCCGAAAAGGGTCCGTATGTAGCCATGCTTCCGTGCGAACTCCACCTGTTCGTCCATGTAGCCACGTACACCAGGGAACTGGGCGAAATAGTCGTCGATGATCTGCTTCGCTTCGGTACGGGGGATGCCCAGGTTCTGGCTGAGGCCGAAGGCCCCCTGCCCGTAAGCTATCCCGAAGTTCACGGCCTTGGCCCGGCTGCGCTGTTCCCGTGTCACCTCGGTCAGGTCAACATTGAAGACCTTGGCTGCTGTGGCCGCATGGATATCGAGCCCATGGCGGAAGGCATCCTGCATATTACGGTCGCCGCTCATGTGTGCGATCACGCGCAGTTCGATCTGGCTGTAATCGGCGCTCAGCAGACGGTGTTGGTCATCCCGAGGCACAAAGGCCTTGCGGATCTCGCGTCCTTTCTCCGTGCGGATGGGGATGTTCTGCAGATTGGGGTCCTCGCTGCTCAAGCGACCCGTGGCAGCCACGGCCTGGCGGTAGTTGGTGTGCAGCCGCCCGGTGCGGGGGTCCACCATGGTGGGCAACGTGTCCACATAGGTGCCCTTCAACTTGCGCAGGCCGCGATAGTCCAGGATCATGGGGACCACCGTATGGGCATGGACCAGCTCAGTAAGTATATCCTCACTGGTCTGGTACTGGCCGGTCTTGGTCCGCTTGGGCTTCTCGCCGCCGATCTTCAGGGTCTCAAAGAGCACATCGCCCAATTGCTTCGGGGAATCGATGTTGAACTCGATGTTCCCACATGCCTCCTTGATCGACTTCTGCAGATCCAGGATATCCTCGTTCAATTCCTCGCTGAACACCTTGAGGGCCTCCACATCCAGGCGAATGCCTTCCATCTCCATGTCGGCAAGTACCCGCACCAAGGGCATCTCCATGTCCTTGAAGAGCTCCTCCAGAGCATCCTCCTTCAAGCGTGGCGCAAAGGCCTCATACAGCTGCCACGTGATGTCAGCATCCTCTGTTGCATAAGCCGCCACTTGTTCCAACGGCACATCGCGCATGCTCTTCTGGCCTTTGCCCTTCGGGCCGATCAGCTCGGTAATGGACACCGGGCGATACCCCAGCACGGTCTCGGCCATGTAGTCCATCCCGTGCCGTAGCTCAGGTTGCAACAGGTAGTGTGCGAGCATGGTATCGAACTGGGGGCCCGCCAGATGCACACCGTAGCCCTCGAGCACGATCAGGTCGTACTTGATGTTCTGACCGACCTTCAGCGAACGTGCATCCTCAAGCACCTGCTTGAACCTGCCAACAACGACCTCTGCTTCCTTGCGCTCCAAGGGCACGGGCACGTACCATCCCGTGTGTGCTTTCCAACTGAATGACAAGCCCACCAGTTCGGCATGCCGCTCATCAAGGCTGGTGGTCTCCGTATCGAAGCAGAAACGCTCCTTTGCGGCCAGCAGTCGTGCCAACTCCTCCTGCTCCGTTGCTGTGGCCGCAATGAAGTACTCATGCGGCGTGGTATGTATGGTGCCCAACGGGCCGGTAAGCAAGGGGTCCTCGCCGACCAGCTCTTCCTCCCCGGCGCCGAACATGTCCATTTGATCCGAAGGCACATTTGCCTTGGCACGCTTTGCTGGAGCAGCAGGCGCCTGCAGTTGTACCTCTTCCCCCAGCACGGACTTGAGCAGATTGCGGAACTCCAGCTCGCTGAACACCTCCATGACCTTTTCCTTGTCCGGGGGATCCAGGTGCAGGGCATCATGGTCGATGTCCACGGGTGCATCCACGATGATGGTCGCCAATCGCTTGGAGAAGACCCCCTGGTCCTTGTGCTCGAGGATCTTCTCGCCCAACTTGCCCTTGATCTCGTGGGCGTGTTCGATCACCGATTCGAGGCTGCCGTACTGCTGCACGAGCTTGATGGCCGTCTTCTCTCCCACTCCGGGAATGCCCGGGATGTTGTCAACGGCATCGCCCATCAGGCCCAGGATGTCCTTCACCTGATCGGTGCTCGTAAGGCCCCAGCGGTCACAGATCTCCTTGGGTCCCAGCACCTCCGGGGGGGCACCGGCACGCCCAGGCTTGTACATGAGGATCTTGTCGGTCACCAATTGTCCGAAATCCTTGTCGGGCGTGACCATGTAGGTGGTGTACCCCTCCTGCTCCGCCTTCCTGGCCAGCGTACCGATCACGTCATCGGCTTCGTAGCCATCGCTCTCCAGCACGGGAATGTTGAACGCCTCGATGATCCGTCGGATGTACGGTACGTTGCTGCGGATGTCATCCGGCATTTCCTGCCGGTTGGCCTTGTACTCGGTGTGCTCGATGTGGCGATCGGTGGGCGCAGCGGTATCGAACACCACGGCGATGTGCGTGGGCTTCTCGCGCTTGATCAGGTCGAGCAGGGTGAGCGTGAAACCGAAGGCCGCACTGGTGTTCAGCCTCTGGCTGTTGATGCGCGGCGCCTTGATGAAGCTGAAGTAGGCACGGTAGATCAACGCATAGGCGTCGAGCAGGAACAAACGCTTGTCCTCTGTGGCCGTGTTGCTGGTCAATGGTGCGTCGAATTGATCGGACATGGGCCGAAGGTAGCGCGGCCGTCACAGGCAGGTCGGTACTACGCTCCGCGCCTTGGACCACTTGGAAAGACGAAGCCCCCGCTCATCGCAGGGGCTTCGGTATTTGACAGGCCTGCGCTCAGCGGACCACTTGGAAGGCACGGGCGGCGCCCATTCCTTCCGCAGTGCGCAATGCGTAACGGTACAGCCCGACCTCAAGGCCCGCAACATCGAGCACGATCTGCGAACTGCCCGAGGCAACACGCTGCTCCATCACCTTGCGACCCGTGGCATCGAACACTTCGATGGTTGCGGCCACCTTCAGCTCGTTCAGCGGAATGGTGATACGGTCCGAGGCCGGCACCGGATAGGCCTGTCCCAGCGCATCGGCCAGCATGGCCTCGAACTCGGAAACGCCCACCACACCGTAGAACCAATCGTGGCTTACCTGGACCATGGCAAGGGCCACAGCAGCATTGCTCATCTGCTCAGGGCCCACACCGAAATACACCACCTTGTAGGTGCCATTATCGCAACGCAACGCGCCGATCTTGTTCACGTTGGTGCCATAGTGCAGGATGCCCACTGCCGGCGCGATCGGGGTGATCTCCTCGGGATAGGTGTTGTTGTTGAAGACATTGGCCACCGTGCTGTTGGGCAGGTTACCGAAGACGTCATCCGCATCGAAGAAGTTCACCGAGCTGTTCGCGGTGCTGCCATCGGCCACATACGTGGCGTACATGTGCGACGCATAAAAGGCCTGTGTGATGGCCGTACCGTAGCTGCCCGTGGCGCCGCTCTGGTCCCAACCAATATCCTGACCAGCGATCATCACATCACCACCGGCATCCATGTGTGCTGTGAGCACGGCTACTTCGTCATCGGTGAGCGACGGGAATGTCCAGCTGATGTTCATGTACAAGTTGTTGACCCCGGCCAAGGCGCCCTGTTCACCAAAGCGCATGAACTTCGCCTTGCTTGTTGCGGCAAAGGCCTGGTTCCCGGCCTGTTGAAGTCCGTCGAGGTACAACTGTTCCCATGGCTCGGCACCGGTGTGGGTGACGACCAGGTCGGTAATGCCACTGATCACGTTGAATTCCTGTTCCAGAACGGGAGCACCTGGATCGTTGATGGATACAATGGACAACACGTATCGGCCGATACCCGGCGTTGCGCTCGGGGTCACCTGAACGGCAATGGTCGCCGTGGCGGCATCGGCCACGGCCATGGTTCCCGGGTTCGCGATCGCCACTCCATTCACCGATACCGCACTCGTCCACGATACCGGGGAACCATAGCTGGTCAGCGTTACTTGATAGTCCGCAGCAGTGCCAAGCACATTGGTGAGGGTGCTGTTGAAGGTGCTCAGCTGACCATTGCTTCCCGCCACATGGGTCTGCTCAGGGCCGTTCAGTTCGCCGATCACCAGGGTGGTACCACCATCGGCGGGCACCTCACGCACTTGGTACACTTCGCTATGGTCCTCGCTCACAAAGGCCACCACTTCGCAATTGGCCACGTTCCATTGCTCGGGCACCGTGAATGTGTAGGTGCGCACCAAGGAGGTGCCTTGCGTGGTGGTGTTCACTGCTTCGCCCCAGGTGCCGGTGATGTAGCTGCGTAATACATGGTTGTGCTCGTAGTCAGTATGGTTCCCGGAAGGGCCGTAGTCCGTCTGTGGTCCGATGATGTTGCTCTCCACCAGCAGCACACTGATGTAGTCGTCGCCACCAGGGCTGTCCGCCGTATAGAGCAGCTCGACGCTCACGGTCAGTTCGCGCGTGCCCGCATCGAATGCACTGGCCAGGCCCAGGTTCACGGGAGAGGGAAGCGCGAGCATCTCGTTCACCGCTCCCTCCCATGCACCACGTCCGAGATCATCGGCCCCATTGAAAAGGTGCCGGTTGATGACGCCAGCAGGATATCCACCAATGGTGAAATAGGAATCGATGGCCGTTCCGTCGGCGGTCCGGAAGTCGGGCTCACCTGCGGCGGGTGTCGCATAAGGGCCTGCATGTACCCCTACCACGGCGATACGAGGACCATGTTGTGCCTCCAGCGCAGCCGCAATGGCATGTCCTTCGGGGCAATAACCACAGTGGATACCGGTGAAATCCTCAAGAAGAACGGTCCTGTTCTGCGGGGAGGTGGAAACCAGCGATTGGCCGAACGCCACCGAGGGCAGCAGGGCAAGAAGTGTTAGGGTCCTGTTCATGGTCCGGGTGAATGGTTGACCGTGAAAGTACCCGGCCTCCCGGATCGGCCCCGTCATGATCACCCCTCGCTTGGAGTGCTTCCGGTGTCTCCTTGGAACTTATCGCTCCCTCCAGACCACCTCCAGCACGGTGCGACCCACCGCGTTGAGCGTGGCCCGATCGATCACATCCATATTGTCGGCATGTGTGTGCCAGCTGGGATGGAATGAGCCGGACGCCTCGTGGTACTCGATCACATCCACCGTGGGTATCCGGAGGTCCCGGTTGATGGGCACATGGTCATCCGTCCCCACGAAGTACTTCGTCTCCTGGATGAAACGATCACCATGCCCGAGGGCTGCTGCCGTGCGCCACACCTTGGCCACAATGGCCGGAGCGAACTGCATGCTGATGGCCTCGCGGTAGAACACGGCATCCTTGGCACCCACCATATCGAGCAGGATACCGAAGCGGGCCTTGTAGCCCGGCACATGGGGGTTCTTGGCGAAATACTGTGCGCCCAGTGCCCATGTATCCATACTGTTCTCCTCCATGGTCATTGCGCCACTGGGCTGTCCATGGTCCTCCACATCGGTAAAAAGGATGTCCACACCAGGACCGTGCTCCTTGGCGACCAAATGCCGTGCGATCTCCAACAGAACACCTACTCCGCTGCCACCATCATTGGCGCCATCGATCGGTTCATTCTTCCGCACATTGTCCTTGTCAGCATAGGGACGGGTATCGTAATGCGCGAGCAACAGGACCCGGTCGGGAGCTTCGGGCTTCCACCGTGCGATGATGTTGCGCAGAGGCAGCTTCTGACCGGTGTACACTGTGACCGAACCGGTCTGCTCGATCACCTCGGCACCGGCGGCCTTCAGGCGGGCCACCATCCAATCGGCACAGGCCCTGTGGGCGTTCGTTCCCGGCACCCGCGGACCGAAGTCCACCTGCCGCTGCACGAAAGCGTAAGCACTATCCGCATTGAACACAGGTGTTGATGGAAGTTCCGGCAGTGCGGGCTCCGGCACCGTTGAGGTCGCCGGCTCATCGGGTGTGCAGGCCGCCAGCAAAAGCACCAGCAACAGGGGCCAGGCGTTCAGGTTCCGGTGATGGTTCATGCGCGTTGCCATGTGGTGCCCTCCTTGGTGTCCTTTAGTACAATACCCAGCGACGCCAATTGATCACGTACGCGATCGCTCGCCGCGAAATCCTTGCGGGCCTTGGCCTCGGCGCGCATACGGATGAACTCCTGTACGAGGCCGTCCAACGCGGTATCGTCGCCCGTTGCAGCTGTTTCGGTGCGCAGGCCCAGCACGTCGAACACCATGGCCTTCATCAGTGCGCGCAGGTCTTCGATCGCCGTTGCACCAAGCGCCACTTTCCCGTCATTGGCCGAATTAATGAGCCGGACGGCCTCGAACAGCTCGGCGATCATCACCGGCGAATTGAGGTCATCGTTCATGGCCGCATGGCAGCGCTGGGCCAGGGCGAGAACGGCCTGCTGCTGCGCAGCGTCGGCGTTGGTGGCCGGCCTCAGCTTCTCAAGCGTGTCCATGGCGATCATCAAGCGCTCCAACCCCTTTTCCGAGGCCTGCATGGCAGCATTGCTGAAGTCGAGCGTGCTGGCGTAGTGGCACTGCAGCATGAAGAAGCGCACGGTCATGGCGCTGTAGCCCTTCTCCAGCAACTTGTGGTTGCCGGTGAGCAGCTCTTCCGGTGTGAAGCCGTTCCCTTCGCTCTTGGCCATCTTGCGGCCGTTCACGGTGAGCATGTTGCCGTGCATCCAGTAGCGCACCGGGGCATGGCCATCGGCCGCCACGCTCTGTGCGATCTCGCACTCATGGTGCGGGAACTTCAGGTCCATACCGCCACCGTGGATGTCGAAGGTCTGACCCAGGTATTTGGTGCTCATGGCCGAGCACTCCAGGTGCCAGCCTGGGAAACCTTCGCCCCAAGGACTGGGCCACTTCATCAGGTGCTGGGCCTCGGCACGTTTCCAGATCGCGAAATCCAACGGACTGCGCTTCTCGTCCATGCCCTCGGTGTCGCGGGTGTTGGTCAGCAGCTCATCGATCTTGCGTCCGCTCAGTTCACCGTAGGCGTGCTTCTCCGCGAACTTGGGGACATCGAAGTACACGCTGCCGTTGGCCTCGTAGCCGTAGCCGCTTCCAATGATCCGTTTGACCATCTCGATCTGCTCGATGAGGTGTCCAGTTGCAGTGGGCTCGATGCTCGGTGAGAGGATGTTGAAGAGCCGCATCACATCGTGGAAGCCATTGGTGTACTTCTGCACGATCTCCATGGGCTCCAATTGCTCCAGTCGGGCGCGCTTGGCGATCTTATCCTCGCCCTCGTCCACATCACCCACCAGGTGTCCAACGTCGGTAATGTTGCGCACGTAACGCACCTTGTAGCCCAAGTGCGTCAACCATCGGTACAGCAGGTCGAACGTGGTGAAGGTGCGCACATTGCCCAGGTGCACATCGCTATATACGGTGGGCCCGCAGACATACAAACCCACATGGGGCGGACGAAGGGGAATGAACTCCTCCTTCTTCCGGGTCAGCGTGTTGGAGATGTATAGCGGGCCTTTCTGCAGGTTCGACATGGCGGTCGGGGAACGCCTGCGAAGGTAGATGGCCCGGAGGAAGTGCCGGCCCTACTTCAGGTCATCCGGTGTGATCACCGCATCCCCGGCATAACGACCGCCCTTGTAAACCTGAATGCGGGTCAGGATGCCATTCGCGTCGTAGGTGTAACGCTTGCCATCCCACAGGCGCCCGTTCACGAACTCGCCCTGCTGGGAGATACGAAGCTGCCGATCATACAGCGTGTTATACCCGTTCTCCCGGAAAGCCACGGCATTGGTGGTCTCCATGGCGGTCACCTCGGGGGCCGCGGGAGCCTTGGGGTCCACCTTCACCTCTTCAGCCTTTGGAACGGACCTGATGTACTTGCTGTTGGCCGCATTGATCACCCCATCGTTGAACTGGGCCACTTGCTGCAATTGGCCATCGGCCGTGTAGCGCTTCAGCGCACCGTCCTCCTTTCCTTCCTCGATGTTCACCTGCACGGCCAACTTGCCGTTCTCGTGGTAGTAATTCTGTTCCCCATCGCGCACCCCGTAGGTGTTGAACACAAAGTCCTGCGCCAGCTGTCCGTTGGGGTGCCAGCGCTGGAACTTCCCCGTGTTGCGGTCCAGGTCCCAAGTGCCCTGCTCCTCCACTTTGCCATTGGGGTAATAGGTCTTGTAGGCACCCTTCGGCCGCCCCATCTGGTAGGTGATCTCGCTCATCACCTTGCCGTTGGGCCAGTAGCGCCGCCATACGCCGATACGCTTGCTATTGGTGTATCGACCTTCCTCCACCAAGGCCCCGTTCGGATAGCCGGGCTTCTCGGTGGCCGGGGCCACGAACCTCCAATACCCCTGCTTTCGGCCCATCTCATCCACCCTGTTCAGGGTATCCAGTTCGGTACTGGCCTGCGCGAACGAGGGCCGGATGGTGGCCAGAAGGCTCAAAACAAAGGTGACGACCAAAAAAAGGCGACAGCGGAACATGGCTCGTGCGTTTCGAGGGATCGTGATCCACCCGCGAAACGGGATCGGCGACGAAAAGGTTCCACCCCGACCGGGGGCATACGCCCTCCCCCTGTCACCTCGAACGAAAGTCGAGCTACACCCCCAGTTCGCGCTTCAGGTTGAGCATCATGTCGTCCACCATGCCCTTCAGATCGTATTGCGGCTTCCAACCCCAGTCGGCGCGGGCGGCGGTATCGTCGATGCTGCGTGGCCAGCTGTCCGCAATGGCCTGTCTTTGATCAGGTGCATAGGCCATAGTGAAGCCCGGCACATGTCGGCGTACCTCGGCAGCGATCTGTTCGGGGTCGAAACTGAAGCCGGCCAGGTTGTAGCTCGTGCGCTCCTTGACCAGTTCTGCCGGGGCCTCCATCAGGTCGATCGTGGCCCGGATGGCGTCGGGCATGTACATCATCGGCAGCGTGCTCTTCGGCCCCAGGAAGCTGGTATACGTGCCATGCTTCAGCGCTTCATGGAAAATGTGCACGGCATAGTCCGTGGTGCCTCCGCCCGGAGCGCTCTTCCACCCGATGAGGCCGGGATACCGGATGCTGCGCACATCCACGCCATAGCGTTTGTGGTAGTAGGCGCACCACTGTTCGCCGGCCTGCTTGCTGATGCCGTAGACCGTGCTGGGCTCGGCGATGGTGTGCTGGGGCGTGTTGTCCTTGGGCGTGGTGGGACCGAACACCGCAATGCTGCTGGGCCAGTACACCTGCTTCAGCTTGCCTTCGCGGGCCAGCTCCAGCACGATGAAGAGGCTTTCCATGTTCAGCTTCCAGGCGAAGGCGGGGTCCTTCTCGGCCGTGGCACTGAGCAGCGCCGCCAGCAGGTAGACATCGGTGATGCCATGCTTCTCGATGATGCGCTCGATACCGCGACGGTCCATGGCGTCCACCATGGCGAAGGGGCCGTCCATCTTCACCTGGGGTTCCTTGATGTCGCTGGCCACCACGTTCTCATTGCCGAAACGGACCCGGAGTCCTTCCACGAGTTCGGTACCGATCTGGCCGCTGGAGCCGATGACAAGGATGCGCTTGATGGACATGAACTGATCTGGAATGGGGTCAAATGTAGGACCGGACCTACTCCTGCAGGTGTCTGCTCACCCCCTGCCCTTCCGCTATCTTTGCCCGGTACAATGGAAGCCCACGAACTGCGGAACAAGTACGGCCCGGACACGCTTCGTGCCCGTTTGGAGGCCGAGGGCTTCTCCCGCACCACGCTGAGCTTCTATCGCTACGTGCGCCTGGCTGATCCAGCTGCCATGCGCAATGAACTCTACGCCGAGTGGGAAGCGTTGGGCGTGCTGGGGCGCATCTACCTGGCCCAGGAAGGCATCAACGCACAACTATCGGTCCCTACGCACCAGTTCGAAGCCTTCCGCAAGGCGATCGACGCGAGGACAGAATTCGACGGAGTGCCCTTCAAGATCGCCGTTGAGGATGACGGCAAGAGCTTCCTGAAGTTGACCCTGAAAGTGCGTCACAAGCTGGTGGCCGATGGACTCCACGACGAAGTGTTCGACGTGAGCAACGTGGGCCAGCACCTCGATGCGGAGTCCTTCAACCAACTGATGGAACAAGGCGCCACCGTGGTGGACATGCGTAACAACTACGAGTGCCTGATCGGGCACTTCGAAGGAGCGCTGCTGCCCGAGGCCGAGACCTTCCGCGGGGCCGTGGAAGAGATGCTGGAAAAGCTGGAGGACAAGAAGGAGGAACCCATCCTGCTCTACTGCACCGGAGGCATCCGCTGCGAAAAGGCCAGCGCCTGGTTCCGGCACCACGGATTCACCCAGGTGGGCCAGTTGCACGGCGGTATCATCGACTATGCCCGTCAGGTGCGCGCCAAGGAACTGCCCAGCAGATACAAGGGCCAGAACTTCGTGTTCGATGGACGGCTCGCTGAACGTATCACCAACGATGTGGTGAGCACCTGCTTCCAGTGCGTCCTGGCCAGTGACCGCATCACCAATTGCCAGCAGCACACCTGCAACGTGCTGCTGGTGCAATGCGAGGCCTGTGCCACGAAGTATGCAGACTGTTGCACGCCCAGCTGCCGCGAGATCCACCTGCTGCCGGAGGAGGTACAGCGCGAATGGCGGAAGGGGAAGCCCTCGGCCAGTGCCAAGATGAAGGCCATCCGGGACCCGGAAGCGTTGAGGAAGCGGATATCGGAGGAAGAGGCCGTGCTGGCCGGCGGAGGAAGCCTCCATACGGAACTGACGGAAATCATCATTGATGCCGCGGACGGGTCTGATATTGCCCGCCACTTGAATACACGCGATTCCGGCTCAAGGCCGGAATGACAAAGACATCCGACCATGCCCATCTACCACACCCTCGGCAAGATCCCCCACAAGCGGCACACCGTGTTCAAGAACGGCAAAGACCGCTTCTTCTACGAGCAGCTCTTCGGCACCATCGGCTTCGATGGCATGAGCACGCTGAGCTACCACACCCATCGGCCCACGATGGTGAAGGCGCTGAAGAAGCCGAAGGACGTCAGCCCCAAGATCGCCATCGAGAAGAACATGCGCTCGCTGCGGCTGCATGGCTTCAAGGCCACGCCCGCCAAGGATCACCTCGATGCCCGCAAGACCATCCTGGTGAACAGCGACTGCGCCATCGTGCTCGCCGCGCCGCAGGCCAGAAGCGTGGACTACTTCTACAAGAACGCCGACTGCGATGAGATGATCTTCGTCCACAAGGGAAGCGGCACCCTGCGCACCTTCCTGGGCAACATCGACTTCAAGTACGGCGACTACCTGATGATCCCCCGCGGGATGATCTACACCATGGAATTCAAGGACAGCGACAACCGCCTGTTCATCGTGGAGAGCCACCGGCCCATGTACACGCCGAAGCGCTACCGCAATTACTTCGGACAGCTGTTGGAGCATTCCCCGTTCTGCGAGCGTGACATCCGGCGCCCAAAGAAGCTAGAGACACACGATGAGCTGGGCGACTTCACGATCAAGGTGAAGAAGCAGGGCCTGCTGCACGAGTTCGTGTACGCCAGCCACCCCTTCGATGTGGTGGGCTGGGATGGCTACAACTACCCCTACGCCTTCAGCATCCACGACTTCGAGCCCATCACCGGCCGCGTGCACCAACCGCCACCCGTGCACCAGACCTTCGAGACCGACGCCTTCGTGGTGTGCAGCTTCGTGCCGCGCCTCTACGACTACCATCCACAGGCCATCCCCGCGCCCTACAACCACAGCAACATCGACAGCGACGAGGTGCTCTACTACGTGGACGGCGACTTCATGAGCCGCAACGACATCGGTCCCGGCCACATCAGTTTGCACCCCGCCGGCATCCCACACGGTCCGCACCCCGGCGCCATGGAGCGCAGCATTGGCAAGAAAGTGACCGACGAGCTGGCTGTGATGGTGGACACCTTCAAGCCGCTGATGGTGACGGAAGAGTGTTTGAAGATCGACGACGGGAAGTACTGGAAGAGCTGGTTGGAGTAGCGCATCAGACAATTAGAAGATCAGATGATGGCATGACGGGGCGGCGGAATAGTGATGTGAGTGCTTTGGGCGTGCCGGCTCGAAGACTCGCCGTCGCGCTTTCCGCTACAAGTCCTCGCTCGTTCCTCGCTGTGGGCTTTCCGCTTCAATCGCTCACGCGAATCCATCGAACAAGATGACCATGGAAGCCGGCCGCGATATCATGCACTTCCGAAACACATGCAGCCATTGCTGCAACGATGTTGAAATTCCAATCCTCAGCGACTTCGCTTACGGAGAGATTCTATTCCAGTCGGCGGATGCAAGATCATTCGCCATCGTGGACCTGATCAACAACAGCGTCTTTGACGAAGTGCTCCAAGCATTGGAAAAACGAGCGATCAGTGAGTCCGTTAGGGCGGAGATCGCTCAACCCATGCTCTGCGACCTTTCGGACGAAATCAATGGACAGCCCTATTCGACGATCTATCCGCGATGTCCTCTATGCGGCCAAAAGATGAGTTTTTGGAGCGACGAGCATCGAGTCGGCATGCGCCACCTGCCCGCACCACAGTGGAGCGGTTTCACGGAGAATTCTCCGGAACGCAGAATGGTCATTCTAGACAGCCTTATCGCTAAGCACACATCCTGAGGCCTCGGTGCCGCAATTTGCCTGAGGGATCGTACCGGAAAGCCCGGAGGCTGGTTCTCGGCCCCTTCGCAACCTGTGGGCAAACACCCGCTGCGGCCTATTCGATGGACAGCCTCAGGTCTTCGAGCCCGGAT
>Ga0209985_10002518_pt1 | contig 16477 bp, 20 predicted proteins | sample NOAtaG_FD_187305 | JGI IMG/M metagenome (GOLD analysis project Ga0209985, IMG submission 187305) | Freshwater lake microbial communities from Lake Erie, under a cyanobacterial bloom - NOAA_Erie_Diel6S_1000h metaG (SPAdes) (version 2) | ecosystem: Environmental > Aquatic > Freshwater > Lake ...
TATTCGCCCCTGGCGGAGCGCACCACCGCCGAGGCAACACTGCCTGAGGGAAAAGCGAACTTGAGCCCGCCCTCGACGGCGCGGTTGCGGAAGTTCTGCTGCGCGAGAAACAGTTGCTCGTTCTTGACTTCGTTCTCGGAAACCGCCCCCAGCACCCGCCACACGCCGTCGATCTCGTATTCCGCGTCGAACCGGTTGTTGGTTTCGGTGCGCACGTTGCGGATGAAGGACCGGAAGTCCGCAAACGTGTTGAGCGTCTCGCTGCGGGTGGCGGTGGCGTTGCCGCGCAGGCGCGGCGTCAGGCTCCAGCGCCAGGCCCCGTTGTAGTTGAACGCGGAAAAATTGAGGAAGGTGAAATTCTTGTAGCGGTAGTCCACGAAGCTCGCGCCCAGTTCGAAGCGCTGCAGCGAATACGGCTTGTTGAGGGTCACGCCGAGCGAATTCACGCTGAGGGTGTCGCTGCTGGAGGGCGCACGCAGCACCACGTTGGGGTCGGCCGAAGACGAAAGGCGAAACAGGTTGCTGTCGTGCAGGTAGGTCGACCCGGCCTGCACGTTGAAGGTGTCGAACTCGTCGGCCGCGGCGGCCCCCGCCCACAGGCCGCACAGCAGGGCCAGGCCGCCCCGCCCCCCGCGCAGGGTATTCATACCGATGCCTCCACCAGGTGCGGCAGCATGCGCTCGGTGGTGTCGCGCAGCCGGGTGGCCATGAGCCGCAGCAGCATCATCATCAGTTTTTGCGCCAGACGCGGGTTGTCCACCATCAGCGCGGCGAGGTTCTCGCGCGGCAGCACGGCAAGGTCGGTCGGTTCGGCGGAAATGCAGCTCGCGAAGCGCGGCTTGCCGTCGATGAGCGACATTTCGCCCAAAAACGCGCCCGGCCCGGCCTGCGCCACCTCGATGCTCTCGCCGGCGGCGGAGCGCTTGACCACGCGGATGCGGCCGGTCAGCACGATCACCAGGAAGCCGCCGGCCGCGCCCTCGCGGATGATGGTGGCGTTGCTCGGGGCGCCGAAGCATTCGAGGTATTCGCACAGCGCGCCGCACTCCCTGGCCGAAAACCCCTCGAAAAGCGCGAGCGGTTGCAAGACCTCGAGGATCTCGTCAAGGAAATCGGTGGCCCGCCCCAGGGGGGCGAGTTCGGGCAGCAGGTCGGCGGCGCGGGCAAGCATGGTTTAGGCGCGATTATCCGCCGGGACGCGGTGGTTTCGCAATAACTCAATTTTTACAATGGCTTGCATGTGTTTTTTGAAAAACCGCTTTCAGTAGGCCGAGGGGTCGCCCTTGAACACCACCAGGATGGTCTTGAGGATGATCTTCAGGTCCAGCTGCAACGACCAGTTGCGCAGGTAGTCCAGGTCGTAGTCCACCCGCGCCTGCATCTTTTCCAGCGAGTCGGTCTCGCCGCGGTAGCCGTTGACCTGCGCCCAGCCGGTGATGCCGGGCTTGACCTTGTGGCGCACCATGTAGCCGGTAATGAGCTTCCTGTACTGCTCGTTGTGCGCCACCGCGTGCGGGCGCGGCCCCACGATGCTCATGCGCCCCTGCAGCACGTTGAAGAACTGCGGCAGCTCGTCCAGCGAGGTGCGGCGCAGGAACGCGCCCACCCGGGTCACGCGCGGGTCGCTGCGCTTGGCCTGGGTGATTTGGGCGCCATCTTCGGTGACCCGCATGGAGCGGAACTTGTAGACCTGGATTTCCTCGCCGTCGAGCCCGTAGCGGCGCTGCTTGAATATCGCCGGGCCGGGGGAACTGAGCTTCACGGCGATGGCCACCGCCAGCATCACCGGGGCGACGAGAACCAGGATCAGGATGGAAAGGACGATGTCCGAAAGCCTTTTGACAAGGCCGTTGCCGCCGCGGAACGGCGTTTCGCACACCGAGATGACCGGCATGCCGTACACCTGCATGGGGCGGCCCTGGATCAGGTCGGTGACGAACATGTCGGGCACGAAGTAGATCGAGGCGGTGGTGTCCTTGAGGTCGTTTAACACCTGCAGGATGCGCGGCTGGGAGGCCATCGGCAGCGAAAGGTAGATCAGGTGCACGCCGTTGTCGCGGGCGTAGGCCGGCAGGTCGGCGAGCCGGCCCAGCATCCGGTACGGCTCGGCCTGGTTGAGCCGGTCGCCGGTGCGGTCGTCGAAAAAGCCCAGGAGGCGCATGCGCGAGTAGCGCGCCTGGCCGATGCGCGCGGCCAGCGCCAGGCCCTGTTCGTTCATGCCGACGATCACCGCCCGTTGCGGCGGGCCCTGCAGCGCCAGAACCCAGGGCGCGGCCGCCCGCAGCAATACGTGCGCGGCGACCTGCGCGGCCGGCGCCATCCACAGCCACGCGGTCACCGCCTGGGCGGAGAACTCGCGGATGTAGCGGGTGGCGAAGCCGGTCAGAAGCAGCAGCGCGGCGATCCAGATCCAGCCGAACAGCACGTCGGTGACCACGCGGCGCAGCGGCAGCTGCAGGCGCGAGGTGCCGGGAAAGGTGATCGAGAACACGATCACCGAGAGGATCAGGTAGGCCGGCGGCAACTCGCCCTCGAACCACAGGGCCAGCCCCCACAGGGTGGCCACCAGCATGGCCGGGTCGAGCACGGCCTCGATGGCGGAGAGGAAGTCGTCGGTGGCGATCTGCCCCGGCGCGCGGCGCGCGCTGTTGCGCGTGGTGGCCATGGCGAGTTCAGGTTGGGACATTGGCGATCATCGCCTCGAAGCGTGACACGGCCTGCAGGCGGTTGTACACCCCGAGCTTCCTGAATATGCGCTTGAGGTGGTTTTTCACGGTAAAGGCGCTGATGTCCAAGATCAGGCCGATCTCATGGTTGGTCTTGCCCAGTTTCAGCCAGGCCATGATCTCCATTTCGCGGTCGGTCAGGCTTCGTTCGCAGACCGGTTCGTCCGCCTCGGGGTCCGGGTCGGTGCGCAGTTGCGGCACCTGGCGCAGGGCCATGTCCAGGTAGGGCAGGAGCAGTTCCATGACCTGGCGGGCCTGCTGGTCATGCACCGCCTCGCTGGCGAACAGTACGTACAGGCAGTCGTGGCGGCCGCGCTCGTCGCAGATGCCGTGGATCAGGGCGGAACGTGCGGCCTTGAGCGCACGGCCGAGTTCGCCGTCGGGTGCGGGCGCACCGGGCGCCTCCAGCGCGGCCGGGAAGCCGCTTTCGCCGGCACGCAGCACGTAGGGCACGCGGCCAAGCTCGATCCAGCGCGCGAACAGGCCTTCGAGCAGCGGCGACACCGATTCCACCGCGGTGCGCGCGGTACGCACCCCCGGCAGCGCCGAGACGATGTCGTGGGCGATCATGCCGAGGCGAAAATCGCCCCAGCCCGCCAGCATGATCTCGTGCGGCAGGTAGCGCTGCACGTCACCCTGCAGCCACAGCAGCAGGTCGACATGGCGGCGCACCCGCAGCGACTGTTCGACCAGTCCGAGGTAGGGCTTGAGGTCCGCGTCCGCAAGTGAGGAAAAACGGGGCATGTGGGCGGTGTGTGGGGTCAGGGGGTCGGGCACGCCGGGGGCGGAGGCATGGCGCCGCCGCATGGCCGTGCTGTTCGCATCATCTCTGTTTACCACGACCACGGCCGGCACCGTATCCCTCGGGTTGATGAAATCGCAAACATTGGTGAAATACTTCACGCAACCCACGATTTCCCGCTGTTTTTGACCGTGCGCCCGCCTGCGGCCGCCGCCCGGAACCCAAAGCTTGCACGCGCAAAAAGGCGCATTGTGCACGGAGGATGTTTCAGGCGCGTTGCAGTCCATGATGCGCATGCCGCATCCCGTTGCAGAAATCATGCCGCGAGCCCTGCGAAACCGGCACCGCACGGAGAACCATCCAGGAATGGGGGCCAAGAGAAGATCCAAATGGGGTCAGACCCCATTACTTGCGCCGCGATGCCACGCCCACAACAAATGGGGTCTGACCCCATTTTCAGGGTGGAGGCGGAGGCCGGAATCGAACCGGCGTACACGGCTTTGCAGGCCGCTGCATAACCATTTTGCTACTCCGCCGCCGGAGCAAGGGGCATGGCACAAACAAAAAAGGAAAGTCATGAAGCGACTTTCCCTTGTTGACCATGGAGCGGGAGACGAGGCTCGAACTCGCGACCTCAACCTTGGCAAGGTTGCGCTCTACCAACTGAGCTACTCCCGCCTTGACAGACCACCAGTATAGCAAATGCTTCAATGCCCGTGTCAACTTTCGTCGGCGGGCCGGTCATCGGGCGACGCGAACGCCGCCTTGATGTACCACACCATCGACACCAGCGTCAGCAGGGCCGCGGCCCAGATGAACCACTCGCCCAGCACGCGCGCCTCGAACAGGCCCATGAAGTTGTCGTGGAACAGCAGCAACGGGATGGCGATCATCTGCGCGATGGTCTTGATCTTGCCCAGGGCATTGACGGCCACGCTGCGCGCCCGCCCGATCTGCGCCATCCATTCGCGCAGGGCGGAGATGGCGATCTCGCGCCCGATGATGACCAGCGCGATGATGCTGTCGCAGCGTCCCAGCTGCACCAGGACCACCAGCGCCGCGGCGACCATGAGCTTGTCGGCCACCGGGTCGAGGAAGGCGCCGAAGGCGGACTGCTGGTCGAGCTTGCGCGCGAGCCAGCCGTCGAGCCAGTCGGTCACCGCCGCGAGCACGAACATGAACGTGGCGAGCTGGTTCTTGTCCGTCGCGTCGAGCCAGGCGTCCGGGGTGTAGAACACGCCCACCACCAGCGGTATGAGCAGGATCCGCAGCCAGGTCAGCAGGTTGGGGATGTTGATGCGGCTGTCGGGCAAGCTATTTCACTTCCTCGACGCGCACCAGCACGCGCCGCTCCTGCGAGCCGGCGTCCGAGGAGCGCGCCAGCACGCCCGAGGTCTCCGCCGAGTTCGCCAGGTTGACCCCGCCCAGTTCTATCCACTCGCCGAGCCGGCCGCTTACGGTGGAGACCACGCGGTTGGTGCTGGCCGCGCCGGGGCCGAGCCCGGCGTTGGCGCCCAGCGGGGTGTTGCGCTCCGCGCCGATGTCCAGGAACACGGTCTGGCCGTTGACCCGCGGGGTGACATAGAAGCCGGTGTTGTAGTCGCGCGGCAGCGACGATTCCTGCGTGACGGTAGTCGTGCCGGTGCGCGTGACGGTGCGCTGCGTCACCAGGGTGCTGGTGCCGGTGTTGATGAAGGCGGGGTTGCCCTCGGTCACCCGCACCTGCTGGGCCACGTTGTCCTGCGCGGTGCCGCTGTTGTTCCACAGGCTTGCGCGCGCGCCGCTGTCGCCGGGCGCAAGGGTGACCTGCGCGCCCACGCCGGCGGCGGACGCGGCCGCGCCGAAGGTCTGGCGCACGTGGATCACCAGCTGGCGCGGCGCGCGGTCCAGGCTGGCGACCACCTGGCGGATCTGCGCCAGGTTGGCCGGCGTGGTGCGCACGATGAGCTGGAAGCCGCTGCCGGTGGCCGTGCCGTCGCGCGCGAGCAGCGGCTGGATCACCGGCAGGATCTGCTCGACGGGGCGATTGCGCAGCTCGATGATCTCGAGTGCCTGGGCGCCGGCCGGCGCGGCGGCCGGCAGCAGGCCCGCCGCGGCGAGCAGCGCCAGCAGAAACAACAACCAGCGGGTGGGAGACAGGCGTGACATGCGCGGCAGGGGCGGGGATCCAGGCGGGGATAAAGGCGGGGATAAAGGCGGGGATAAAGGCGGGGATTCAGGCGGGGATGTCGGGAATGAGCCGCATCTGCAGCAGCGTGATGGTGTCCTTGAGCTGCAGCTTGCGCTTTTTCATGCGGCGCATCAGCAGCTCGTCGCGGCCCGGCGTCCGGTTCAGACCCTCGATGGCGAGGTCGAGGTCGCGGTGCTCGACCTGCAATTCGATGATGCGCGACTGGATCACCTCGATGTCTTCTGCCGTGAGCATGCGACGCTCCCCTCCCCGCCTGTCTGGTGTTCGTTAAGGCCCGGATGATACACGCGGCGAGCGGCGAAACACGGGCGGTTTTTGACGCATCTTCGCGCTCGGCGCCCGGGAGCGGGGGCTATAATCGAACGCATGCCCATCCGCATCGAGGCCGGCACCGGCCAGCATATCGGCGACCGCTCCGAACAGCAGGACCGCCTCATCGTCATCCCGAGCAAGCGCGAGCGGGGCGTGATGCTGGCTGTCGTGGCCGACGGCATGGGTGGGCATACCGGCGGCGCGATGGCCGCGCAGCAGGTGGTCTCCACCGCGCAGCAGGTGTTCGAGGACTTCAGCACGCGCGACGATTCGCCGCAAAAGCTGCTCACCTCGATCGTCAACGAGTCGCACACCATCATCACGCTTTCGTCCTACACCAGCGAGCAGGAGCCGCACAGCACCGTGGTGGCCATGCTGCTGCAGAAGGACCGCGCCGACTGGGCGCATACCGGCGACAGCCGGCTGTACCATTACCGCGGCCAGTCGCTGGTCGCGCGCACGCGCGACCATTCGTATGTCGAGCAGCTCTTCCGCGAAGGCCGCATCACCGAAGAGCAGATGGAAACCCATCCCAACAAGAACCTGCTGGTGCACTGCCTGGGGTCCACGACGGCCCCGCACATCGACTTCGGCGGCACCGACAAGCTGATGCCCGACGACACCTTCTTCCTGTGCAGCGACGGGGTGTGGGCGTATTTCAACGACTTCGAGCTCGGTGCCATCCTCGCCAGTTGCCCGCCGCGGACCGCCTCCGAGCAGTTGATCGCGCTCGCGCGGGAGCGTGCCAACGGCCGCGGCGACAACTGTTCGCTGGCCATCGTCAAGCTCACCCAATTCGAGGAGGCTCGGCCGAAACCGCCCGCCCCGCCTTCCCCGCCGCCCCGCCCGGTGGTCAAGCCCGCGCCGGCGCAAGCGGCCGAACCGGCCGTGGCCAAGCCTGCCGTGGCCAAACCGGAGAAGACCAGTATCTTCGGCAAGCTTTTCGGAAAAAAATGAAACAGGTACAATGGGTTGCGGTTGATCCTTGATAAATCGATTCAGCTTTAGTCGCGCGCGATTCGCGCCAACCCCGCCCGCTGCGCCCCACCGCTGCGGCGCCAAGCCGGAAGGAGCAGGGCAATGAACACTTCCAAGACCATCTCTCGCCTGGGGCTTGCCGCGCTGCTTGCCGCGGGCGCCTGTTCGCTCCCGGCCGTTGCACAAACCCCGGCGCCGGAGGTCATGGCCGCGCCGGCACCCGCCGCACAAGCCAAGCCGTCCCGCGCCCTCCCGCGCAAGCGGCAGGGCGCCGCCACCCTGGGTTGCGAGCCGGTCAAGGATCCTTGGGAAAACATCTGCACCATCCGCAAGCATGCGGAGACGGCCTGCAGCGACCTGCCGGCACCCGCCGCCAGGCCGGCGCGCAAGGCCCGCAAGGACGCGCCGCCGCCGGTGGCCGAGCGCAACCCGCGTCAGGAATGCATCGACGCGTACATGCGCAACGTCTGACCGGCGGGTTCTCCGCCGGGACACCGGCGGGGCGTCTTTCAGCGTATTGCTTTGGTGTATTGCTTTGGCGTAGTCCTGCCGGCGGCATCGCCGCGGGAGCGGCGCCGGGCGGGCCGCCGGCGCGCGCGCCGGGTCCGCATGCCCGGCCCGCCGTCCGTACTCAGCGACCGGTAGGCGCCTGGGCCGCCGCGGCGCGCCTCTCCGCAGCCTTCTTCTCTTCCGCCCGCGCGCGGCGCTCGGCCCGCTCGAGCGCTTCACGCACCATCTCGTCATGCTTGCGCGCGCGTTCGGCCCGCTCTGCGGCCCCGGCGCGCGCCTCGGCATCCTTGCGCTCGCGCGCCTCGGCCCTGGAGGCGGCGCGCTGGTTGGCTTCTTGCGCGCGCGCGGCGCGCCTGGCGGCCTCCTCCGGCCCGTCCTTGCCAAGCCGCGCGGCGGCGCGCTCGTCACGCTCGGCCTGCTTGCGCGCACTGTCGGCGCGCTTGCGCTCGGCGGCGGCCTGCGCCTCCCGGTTGCGCGCATCGCGCGCCTGGTCGCGTTCGCGCAGTTCCTCGCTGCGCGTGACCGCGCGCGCCTCGCGTTCCACATCGCGAATGCGCGAGGTCACGCGGAAGTTGTCCAGGCGCGCCTCGCTCAGGCACTGCTCCGCCAGGAACTTGTCGAAGCACAGCTTGCGGGCCTGCGCATAGCGCGCCTCCTGCGCGGCCCGCGCCTCATTCACCCGCGCAAGCGCCGCGTCGGCGCGCGCCGTCGAATCGATCGAGCCGGGCGGGTAATCGGGCAGCACGCTGGCCAGCACATCGGCCGGCGCCGCGGTGCCCTGCGCCAGGGCAGCCCCGCAGCCCGACGCGCAGCAGGCGAGCAAGGCGCACAGGGCCCCCATGCGGACGCCCCGGCCAAGCGGCATGGTGCTGGCTGGCAAGGTTGCGGGACGCCGCGCAGTGCGGAGCGCTACTTCTTGGCCGCCGCCTTGGGCACCCGGCAACCCAGGGTGGTGGCCTTGGCGTTGGTGGCGTAGTACTCGGTGCCGGCCGGGCACTCGAGGGCCTTCTCGGGCTTCTTGGCGTCCTTCCTGGCGGTGCAGGTGAACGCGCCGGTGCTCTTGTTGACCGACTTGTCATTCAGCGCATAGCCCTCGGGGCAGGCCGGACCCGCCGCGGCCGCAGGTGCCGCGGGCGCGACCGGCTTGGGCGCCTCGGCAATCACCACCTGGGTCCTGGCCTCTCCGGTGCAGCCGAAGGCGCTGCCGTCACGGCCGCCCTTGGCGGTGATGGTGTAGGTGCCGGCCTTGTTGTAGCTCTTGTTGAAGCTGCGCGGGAAGTTGTCCTTGTCCTTGGACATCTTGGTGACGTCGACATCGCCATTGCCGTACTCCACCCGCAATCCGCAGATGCCTTCATCCTCGCCGGTGACGGTCACGCGCACCTGCGCGCCCACCTGCGCGTTGGCCGGCTCCACCTTCACCCCGCTGATGTTGCCTGCCATGGCGTGGCTGCCCGAGCCGGCCAGCAGCAGCGCGGCGACGGCATGGATGGCGGTTTTCCTGTTCATTGCGTTCCTCCTTGGTTGTTATGGTGAGCCGGTTCTCGTTGCGAGCGGACGGCGCCGTCGCTTACGCACCGACCGCACGCGCGCATGGATTGTAGCCCTTGACCAACGTGCGCCGGGCGCGCACGGTTGACACGCGGCGCGGCGACGCGCACGCGCCTGGCGCGGCCCGGACGATCGCGCCGCGGATGGGCGCGCTTCCGGCGCAAGCCTCAGCCGGCCTGCCAGACGGGCGTCCCGCGCGACTCCTTGGCAATCGCCTCGAGTACCTTGGCATGCGCGGCGGCTTCGTCGGCCGAGGCCGCGAGGATGAAGGTTTCCAGCGGCCCCGTGTCCTCGTGCCCCGCGCCGCCCGCGCCGGGCTCCCCTTCGGCGTCGCCCATGCCGAGCGCGTCCTGGCCGCGCGTCATGGCGAGGTAGACCTCGGCCAGCAGTTCGCCGTCGAGCAGCGCGCCGTGCAGTGTGCGGTGGGCGTTGGAGATGCCGTAGCGTTCGCACAGTGCATCGAGGTTGTTGCGCCGGCCCGGATGGCGCTCCTTGGCCATGACCAGCGAGTCGGTGATGGCGCCGACATGCCGGGCGAACGGCCCCTTGCGCGCACGCGCCAGTTCGGCGTCGAGGAATGCGGTGTCGAAGGGCGCGTTATGGATGATGATCTCGGCGCCGGCGACGAATTCGAGGAACTCGTCGACGATTGCCTCGAATGCCGGCTTGTCGGCCAGGAATTCGCTGGTGAGGCCGTGGACTTCGAGGGCCGCTTCGTCGCTTTCGCGCCCCGGATTCAGGTAGCGGTGGAAATTGCGCCTGGTGAGCCGCCGGTTGAACAGCTCGACGCAGCCGATTTCGATGATGCGGTGCCCCGACGCGGGGTCGAGGCCGGTGGTTTCGGTGTCAAGTACGATCTGGCGCATGGCGGGCGGGCTTCAAGTGCGCCGGGACGATAGCACACCCCAGCACACCCCAGCACACCCCAGCACACCCGCCAGGCGCCGCCGCGGCGCCCGGGCGTGCCGGTTCGCAAACCCGCGGGCGACGACCTTACCGCGAGGCTGCCCGGGCGCGGGCGGCTAGGCGGGTGTACCACCCAGGCGCTTGACCGGCTCTTCGCGGATCGGCAGGTGGATCAGCGCCGCGAACACGCCGAAGGCGGCGGCGATCAGCCAGGCCACGGTATAGCTGCCGGTGCGGTCGAACAGGTAGCCGCCCATCCAGGCGCCGAGGAAGCTGCCCACCTGGTGCGCGAGAAACACCACCCCCGCCAGCATCGACAGGTAGTTGACGCCGAAGATGTGCGCCACCAGGCCGTTGGTGAGGGGGACGGTCGATAGCCACAGCGTGCCGATGGCGAGCGCGAACACGTAGACCGAGGCCGGCACGAGCGGCGCGGCCAGAAAGGCCAGGATCACCACCGCGCGCAGCAGGTAGATGGTCGACAGCAGGTAGCGGCGCGGAAAGCGCGCGCCCTGCATGCCCCACCAGTAGGTGCCGACGATGTTGCCGATGGCGATCAGCGCCAGCGCGGTGACGCCCGTGTTGGCGCTCATGCCCTGGTCGCGCAGGTAGGCAGGCAGATGCACGCCGATGAACACCACCTGCAGGCCGCACACGAAATAGCCCATGCACAGGAGGATGAAGCCGCGCTCGCCGAGCGCCTCGCGCACCGCGGCGCCCGCGGACTGGCTGGCGGCACCCGCGCCGGCGCGCCCGGGCTCGGTCAGGGCGATGGAGACCGGCGCCACCGCGAGCATCAGCGCGGCCGCGCACATCAGCGAGGCCTGCCAGCCGAAATCGCCGATCACCCATTGCAAGAGCGGCGTGAGGTAGAACTGGCCGCAGGCGCCCAGCGCCCCGGATATCGCCAGCGCCTGCTGGCGTTGCCCGGGCGCCACCGCGCGCCCGACCACGCCCGACACCACGGCGATGGTGCAGCCCCCCTGGGCGATGCCGATGATCACCCCGCCGGTCAGGGCCAGCATGAGCGGCGTGGTGGACAGTTCCATGCCGATCAGGCCGACCGCGTAGAGCACGCAGGTGATGGCGATGGTACGGCCGGCGCCGTAGCGGTCGGCGAACATGCCCAGGAACGGGGAAGACAGGCCCCAGCAGATGTTCTGGATCGCGATGGCGAACGAAAACGCCTCGCGCGACATGTTCACCTCGCCGGTCATGGGTGTGAGGAACAGGCCCATCCCGTGGCGGATGCCCATCGAGAAATTGACGATCAGGGCGCCGGCCAGGATGACGATGACCGGTGTGCGCCAGTTGCTTTGCATGAAATGTCCAGTGGATGGGGCGGGATGGGGTGGGATGGGGTGGAATCAGTCAGGGGTATCGGTCCGGGGCTGCGCGACGGCGGCACGACCGGCCGACGCGGGTCGCGTCACGCGCGGTCAGGCAGGCGCCGCGGCGCTGCGCACCGGCCGTTGTTCGCGAATCGGCAGGTGGATGAGCGCCGCGCCGACGGCGAGCACGACATCGATATACCACACCCAGTCGTAGCTGCCGGTGGCCTCGAAGACGCGGCCGCCCAGCCAGGCCCCCGCGAACCCGCCCACCTGGTGGGTCAGCATCACCACCCCGAACAGCGTGGCCAGGAAACGCATGCCGTGCAGCTTGCCAACCAGGCCGACGGTGGGCGGCACGGTGGCCAGGTAGGTGAAGCCGATCACCGCTGAAAAAACCAGGAAGGTGAGCGTGGTCTTGGGTGCCGCCAGGAACAACAGCACCGCCACGGCGCGCGCGGCGTACAGCACGCTCAGCACCGATTTCATGCGCCAGCGGCCGATCGCCCAGCCCGAGGCGAAGCTGCCGAAGATGTTGAACAGGCCCACCAGCGCGAGCGACCACGCGCCCACCTCGGCCGGCAGCATGCACGACGCCACCACCCCCGGCAGGTGCACGCCGATGAAGGCGACATGAAAGCCGCAAACGAAGAATCCGCAGGCCAGCAGCAGATAGCTGCGGTCGCCCAGCGCGCCCTTGAGCGCGGCGCCCAGGTTGGGCGCGTCGGCGGCTGCGGCCGACGCCGCCGCGGGCCGGCCGCGCAGCACCCAGGCCAGCGGCGCCGCCAGCGCGGCCAGCACACCGATACCGAACAGCGCCCCGACCCAGCCGACCGTGCCGGAAAGCCACTGCGCCAGCGGCACGACCGCGAACTGGCCGAACGAGCCGCCGGCGTTGACCAGGCCGCTGGCCATGCCGCGCTTGTCCGCCGGAACCATGCGCCCCACGGCCGACATCAGCACGCCCATGCCGGCCAGGCCTGCGCCGCCGGCGGCGACCACGCCGATCAGAAAAATCAGTTCCGCCGTGGAGGTGGCATAGGGGGTGAGCACGGTCCCGACGCACACCAGCACACCGCCCGCGGCGATGACGCGCGCCGCGCCGAACCTGTCGGCCAAGGCACCGGCGACCGGCTGGGTCACGCCCCACATCAGCTGCGCCCAGGCGAACGCGAGGCTGATGGCGGCCAGGCCGAGGCCGGTGGCGGTATTGAGCGGGCCGATGAACAGGGCGAGCGACTGGCGCGCGCCGAACACCAGGGCGAATATGAGGCCGGCCGAGGCGATGACCAGCCAGTGCTGTCTGGAAAGAGGCATCGTGGGAATGTCCGGTCAGGGGGCGGCGCCGGCGGGCTCGGACATGTCGATGCGCAGCGAGAGTGCATCGGCCAGCCCGTGCAGGCGTTCGACCTGGGCGGCGCCGCCGATGCTCTGCAGGCGTGCCTGCGCCGCCCGCCAGAGCGGACGCGCGGCGCGCAACGCGGCCCTGCCCCGCGCTGTGACCCGCACCGCCTTGCTGCGGGCATCGGGCCCGGGCGCGACTTCGATGTACCCGGCCGCGACGAGCGGCCGCAGGTTGCGTGTGAGCGTGGTGCGATCGGTGAACATGGCCTGGGCCAGTTCGCTCACGCTGGGCGCGCCGCCCTCGGGCCCGCGCTGCGCATGGGCGAGCAGCGAATACTGCGTGACCTTGAGCCCGGAAGGCGCCAGCATCTGGTCGTACAGCCGGGTCACCTGCCGCGCCAGGCTGCGCAACTTGAAACAGGTACAGGCCGCCGAGGTGGCCGGGCAGGCCGGCGAGGCGGGCGGCGCGGTGTGATTGGAAACGTTCATGCAGGGGTGTGCGGCCTGGGTGGCGCCGGGCGGCGCCAAACGGAGCCGAGGTCTGGGACGGCGCCGGGCGCGCCCGTCGGAGTCGTACGAATTCGCAGCAACACGGATACCGGCAGGTGGGGATGGCCTTACGGGGCGGCCTTACGGGGTGGCCCTCCGGGATGCCCCTCCGGAGTGGCCCTCAGGATGGCTATACCCGTGCAACTACACGCTTTACAATTACACGCCTCCTCCATCTCCTTGTCAATGCCATGAGCACAACCGAACCCGCGCGCGTGGTCTATCGCGTCACCGGCACGCAATTACCGCATGCGACCATGCATCCTGCCGAAATCGCCGGCCTGTCGGGTCTCGAACTGATCGCCGGATGGGCCGAAGGACGCTACCCGCCCCCGCCCATCGGCAAGGCGCTCAACTTCGGGCTCGTCGAGGCGGAATTCGGCCGCACCGTGTTCGAAGGGGAGCCGCTGCGCGATTTCTACAATCCGATCGGCTCGGTGCACGGCAGCTATGCCGCCGCCCTGCTCGACTCGGCGATGGGCTGCGCCGTCCATTCGGCGCTGGCCGCCGGGCAGGGCTACACCACCCTGGAGTACAAGATCACCCTGGTGCGCGGCATGAGCGACAAGACCGGTCGGGTGCGCGCCGAAGGCAAGGTACTGCAGGTCGGCCGCCGCGTGGCCAGCGCCGAAGGCCGGCTCACCGATTCGCAGGGGCGCCTGCTCGCGCATGGCACCACGACCTGCCTGGTGTTCGAGGGCACCTGAACATGCTCGCTGCAGCGGCGCGCGGAGCGCACGTGGTGCATGCGCCCAGGACCGGCGGCCGCGCGAACGCGCCGGCCAATCACTCGCGGCTGTTCCGCGGCGCCGAAAGCGCCCTGCTGCCGGGCCTGCGCCTGCTGCTGCGGCGGGTGGCCGGCGACCCGGCGAATCCTGCCTGACACCCTCTGGAGCCCCACGCCATGGCTATTCCTACTCCCCTGGTTCGCCCGATCGAGGCGCGCGACGAATCCGCCTGGCGTGCATTGTGGGACGGCTATTGCCGCTTCTACCAGGTCGAGATCGCCCCGGCGGTGACCGACCACACCTGGCGGCGCATCCGCGACCCGGCCTCGCCGGTGGCGGCCATCGTCGCCGAGAACGCCACCGATGGCGTGATCGGTATGTGCAACTACATCCTGCACGAGAACACCTGGGAACTCGCGCCGGTGTGCTACCTGGAGGACCTGTTCGTCAGGCCGGAGGCGCGCGCGGTGGGCGTCGGGCGCGCACTGATCGAATGGCTGGTGGCGCGCATGCAGGCGGAGGGCTGGTCGCGGGTGTACTGGAACACCAAGGAGAACAACTACCGGGCGCGCGGCCTGTACGACAAGTTCACCCCGCGCGACCCGTTCGTGCGCTACGTGATCAAGCGCGGGTAGGCGCGCCTGCCCTCCCCCGCGATGCGGGGCTCCGCCCGGGGCGCCTCAGCGCAGGTTGCCCGGCATGGGATTGAGCGGCGTCAGCGGCGCCTGATTGCGCGCCGCCGCTTCGTCGGCCGCGCGCGCGCCGCCGAGCGCGTTGTTGATCTGGAATGCATCGCGGGCGGCGTCCTTGTTGTAGCGCCCGTAGGGCACCGCGCCACGCGGCGTGACCGCCACGCCGGCGTTGTTGCCATACGGGACGACGCCGCTGCCGTAGCCTGGATAGGCGTTGCCGTAAGGGGTTGCGGTGCCGCCGGGCGCGACGATGACCACCGGGCCGTTGCCGTGCAGGTTGTAGTTGTCCTGTGCGGCGGCGCCCGCGTTGACCATCAGCCCGGACATTGCCAGGGACAGCGCGAATAAGGCGTTCTTCATGTGCACGCTCCGAGAGGGGAAGCTCAACGCAGACGCTACCATGGCGGCCGCGCGCCTGCCACGGATTCAGGGCGGATTTGTAGCGCGCAGCGTGCACAACCGCACACTTGGGCGCAGATGACGGCCCCGCGCGGGCCCGCGCCGGCGTTTGCTGCCCGCGCCGGCGTTCGTGGCCCGCGCCGGCGCTCGTGGCCCGTTCAGCGCACCGACTCGACGCCGCGATTGGCCAGCGCATCGGCGCGCTCGTTGCCGGGATCCCCGGCGTGCCCCTTGACCCAGCGCCATTCGATGCGGTGACGCGCGGCGGCGGCGTCGAGGAGACGCCACAGGTCCTCGTTCTTGACCGGTTTCTTGTCGGCGGTGCGCCAGCCGCGCGCCTTCCAGCCACTGATCCATTCGGTGATGCCTTTCTGCACATAGCTCGAGTCGGTGTAGAGCACCACGCGGCATGGCCCCTTCAGGGCGCCGAGGGCCTCGATCACCGCCATCATTTCCATGCGGTTGTTGGTGGTGTGGGCAACGCCGCCGAACAACTCCTTTTCGTGCGACCCGCTCACCAGCAGCGCGCCCCAGCCGCCCGGGCCGGGGTTGCCCTTGCAGGCGCCGTCGGTGTGGATGATGACCTCGCGCATGGTTTCAGTCATGGTTGATCCGGTGGGTTGCCCGCGCAGCCGGTGCGAGCAGGCGCAGGCGCGCACGCGCGCGCGCGCGTGCCGGGGTGATCACGCGCATGCCGGCCACGCGCTTCTTGGCCTGCAGGACGTAGACGGCGCCGGCCATCGGCCAGGAGCGCGCACCCACGGATTCGATCAAGCCCAGGCGGGCCAGCCATTTTTCCGATTCGAAGGGCGGCCGGTAGCAGCCGAAATGGCCGCCCACCATCTCGAAGTTGAGCAGTTTCAGCCAGTCCTTCATGCGGGCGACGCTGACGAACTCCGCGTCCCAGGGCGGATACGGCGTCTGGCGCAGCATGCGCGCCAGGCCCCACAGGCTGACCGGATTGAAGCCGCTGACGATGAGTTCGCCTTCCGGACGCAGCACCCGTTCCACCTCGCGCAGGATCAGGTGCGGCTCCCCGGAGCATTCGAGCAGGTGCGGCAGCAGCACCAGGTCGAGCGATTCGGCGCCGAACGGCAGTTCATGCGCATCGGCCACCACCGCGGAGGCCGCTTCCAGGCCGGCGGTGGTGCGCCACGGAATGCGGTTGGCGCGCAGGAAGTCGATCGACGGCAGGCCCACCTGGACGGCGAAATAACCGAATACGTCGGCCACCATTTCGTCCAGGCGCGCGCGCTCCCAATCAAGCACATAGCGCCCCTGCGGCGTGGCGAACCAGTCCGCGAGCGTGTGGGGGCGCTCGCATTCGCGGTCGGGCGAAGGGACTCGGGGGCGGGTATTCGGCACGAAGGTTGTGAAGCTTACAGGGTGGGGTGAAGCCGGCATGCCTGCGGACACGGTTGCGATCGGTCAGGCGCATCCAGGCCCGCGCGCCGAAGTCGGAGATGCAAGCCGGCCCACGCAATCCGGCCCATGCAAGCCGGCCCATGCAAGCCGGCG
>Ga0209985_10002524_pt1 | contig 16448 bp, 21 predicted proteins | sample NOAtaG_FD_187305 | JGI IMG/M metagenome (GOLD analysis project Ga0209985, IMG submission 187305) | Freshwater lake microbial communities from Lake Erie, under a cyanobacterial bloom - NOAA_Erie_Diel6S_1000h metaG (SPAdes) (version 2) | ecosystem: Environmental > Aquatic > Freshwater > Lake ...
TCTCGCGCAATCTGGCTCGCCCGCGCATCCGCGCAAATCCCGCGTCTCTGATGAAACATCCGGGCTAGCCAAAGCGGGCCGCGGATGGAGCCGCCGCACCAGACGGCTTCATGCACCACCGCCTCGATCTTGTTGCCCCCGGGGTCCGGCAGGAAGGCCGCGAAGTAGCCGGCGAGGCAGTGGCACTGCCCCGGTGCGCTGTTCTATCCGCCGGCAGGTAGCGACACCGCGCCGCTGCTCCAAACGTGGCCGCGCGCTCCCGCGCCGGCCACCGCAACCCGGGCATGGCGCGTGAATCGGGCGCGGCCGCAGTGCCTCTTCGTTGCCGACAACCCGGCGGCAATGGGTGGTCGGGGCAGCATCTGGACAGCAGGATGAGCGTTGGCTGCAGTGTCCGCTCCTGGGTGCGCGTCAGCGTCGGCAGTCGGCCATGAACGGACCCTCAAGGCGCAACCTCAAAGCGGACGAGCAAGTCGTTTCAACGCACTGGCATCGCGGTACAAGTGCATCGGCAGAGCCACACGTACGGTGTCAGGCGGCATCGTCGTTCAATTGGGGCAGCAGCTCCTGTTGACCGTTTGGCGTCACTTCAACCGCCCTGCCGGACGCGCGGCGCAGCCAGCCCTTGCTGGTGAAGTGTTGGTAAAGCTCGTCTGCCAGTTGGCCACCGAGGTGGTCGCGACGTTCGGACCAGTCGAGGCAGCGGTACGCGAAGCGACGCCGGCTGTTGGGCGGACTGGGAATCAGCCCCAACCGTTCGAGCCACGCCCGACCCGAGTCCGTGAGTTCGAAGCCGCTGCAGGTCGATGCGAGGCGTCCTCCCCGTTGAAGGGCGTCGTAGACCGCAACCCCGAGCTGGCCTGCCAGGTGGCCGTAACAGCATCGCGCCAGGCGCAGCCGAGCTCTTTGTGGATGTGCCCACGCGGCGTCGTGAGCGTCGCGCTCGGCAACCAGGGCCAATGCCTCAAGCGCATGCGCGACTTCGGCGTCGGCCAGGCGGTAGTACCTGTGACGGCCTCTGGGCTCGCACACCACGAACCTCGCATCCAGCAGCTTGCCCAGATGGCCGCTGGCCGTGGCTGGCGTGACCGATGCAGCCCGCGCCAGCTCGCCGGCGCTGGCGTACTCGCCGGCCAACAGGTAGGCCAGCATCCGTGACCGCGCCGGGTCGGCCACGACGGCCGCCACGCGTGCCAGCCGGGGTTCATGGGGGGTGCTCACCTGAGTCAGATTAGCGCGCTGCGCGAGTCTGAGGGCGCCTCTTTTCGTTCATGCAACCCATACTCGCGCACCACCATCGCAACCCGGAGCCGGTAATTGGCGAGTACGTCAGTGCGGCCTTCCTGCTGAGCGCGGCGATGCATGCCATGGCAACGCCAAGTGCGAACCGAGGCTTCGTCGCGCCAGAAGCTCAAGGACACGAATCGCCCGGGCTTTGCAAGGCTCTCGAATCGCTCGACGGAGATGAAGCCGTCAATGGACTCCAGCTCGGCCTTCAGAGCGGCTGCAATCTCGAAGTAGCGGCTCGCCGCGCCACGGTTCGGCTCCACTTCAAAAATGACCGCGATCACGGCGTCACCTGCCGCGCCACATCGCGCGTAGCGCTGACATCCTCCAGCCAAGTTCGCTCCTCGCGAAGAATGAAGCGTTGGGACTGGGCCAACTCGAAGTTGGCACGTCCCTCGGCGTCGGCCTTGAGCGTCAGTCGGTAGCGTTCATAGGCTGCCATGGTGTCAAACCCAATCAGGCCCCACGCCACATCGTTGCTGCCTTCGTGTGGCAGGAAGTAGCCGATCAGATTACCGCCGCAACGCGGAATGATTCGGCCCCATGCTTCGGCGTACTGCTTGAATGCCTCGCGCTGAAAGGGGTCGATCTGATATCGAATGAAGCAGGTCAAGGCCATGGAGTCGGTTCAAAGTTGGTTGAAGTCAACCAGGAATGTGCCGCAGGCGGCGGTCGAATTGCTTCGGTCGAGACCGAACTGTGCTGAGCCGCGGGCACCGGCGCCGGCTGGCTTCGCTGACTCTGGCCCGCAGCCGCCAATGTCACCATCCGGCCGGCCGGGATGTCGCCGATGGGTCGTAAGCCCTCGGCCGCGGCGGGGTCGCGAACGGCTGCAACCAGCCTGCAGTAGTCGGCGGCGCGCAGGTCATGAACAGCGGGCCGCCCTCGGCGCCAAGCAGACCGCCCCAAACGGCAGAGGCAGGTCGTTCGACGCGAGATGGACCAGCGCCACTGCGCAGGGCCGCCGCGCTGACACACGCGCCCGCCGCGGGACTTGGCTCTTTGAAACCGGGCCCAAGGCCACCGGGCGCCGCGGCGTGGCCCGCCGTTTATCATCTGGGCAAATGCCGCTCGACCTCGCCCAGATCCGGCTCGACAACGCGCTGCTGCTGTTCGAGGAGTTCGTGCAGCAGGCCGCCCGCAAGCCGGACGCGGCCACGCTGCGCGGGCTGGAGGGTCGCTTTGCCGAGCGGCTGCAGATCCAGCCGTCGTACTGGAGCCAGATCAAGGGCCGCTCGCGCCAGATCGGCGAACGGTTGGCCCGCCAGTTCGAAGAGCGCATGCGCAAGCCCTACGGCTGGATGGACCAGCCGCACGCGCTGGGCGCGGCGGTACCGGCTGCCGCCGCCGCAGCCGGTGGCGAGCCGGACGAGCCCGCGCTGTTTGCCCAGACCGACGACGAGCGCTTCATCGTCGGCCTGGTGCTGACCTACTACCGCCGCCATCCCGACAAGGCGCGGGCGCGCCTGCTCGACCTGTTGAGCGAGGTGCTGGTGGCCGCAGCGCCGCCGGCGGCGGCACCCGCGGCGCTGCCGCCCCGCGCCGGCCCGGCCGCCGGCAGCGACACCGACCTGTGGCGTCGCTCCCAGGCGGGCGTGCGGCCGCTCAGGAAGAAGCGCTGACGGGCCAGCGCCGTCCCGGCGTGCGCGGGCGTGCCGCGCCGGGACGGCGCTGCATCGGCCCGGGCCGGCGGCCTCGCGCCTTCGCGGGATGAATCAATTGATAAAACGTGTTGCGCAAGATAAACCTTCGTTTATCATGCGGACTTTCGCGGGCTGCGGTGAGGACCACCGCAGGCTCCGTGGGCTCCGGCCCGCCGCACCCGCTAGAACGGAAAGGATCGATCGGATGTTGAACCGCCTGATGCAAGCCCGCGCCAGCGCCTCGGAAGGCGGTGCTGTCGCGCACGGTGGGCTGAGCGCCCCGGGCGGGCTGTTCGGCATCACCCCCATCGCAACCCGGGAGGGCCGCGTGCGCTAGACGCTCACGCGCCAGACGGCGGCCCGGGTTGCGCAAGCACCCGGGCCGTTTTGTTTTCTACTGCGGAGGACACGATGAAAACGCTGCGCAAGACCGACAAGACCGGCAAGACCAAGCTGCCGCGGCGCCCGCGCAACCCGCTGGTGGCGCTGGCGCATCGGCGCCGGGCCGGCGCGCATGGCGGCAGCCGCAAGACCGATCGACAGCAAGGCCGGCGCGCGCTGCGCCGAGCCCTGGAAGAGCAATGACTCGCTCGCCTGGCGAGCCGAGCCGAACCTTTGATCCGGACCGGCCCCGGCCGGTCCATCGCCCGACGAGGAGTTCGCCATGGCGCGGACCACGATGCACTTGACCCCGGCCGGTCCGTTCGGCCGGCCCACCCACCCGGTCACCGGCTGGCTGCTGGCGGTGAGCGCCGTGCTGCTGAGCTGGGCGGCGCGCCTGGAGCAGCAGGCCCGGCGCGCGCGCGAGCGCGTGCCGCGGCGCGAGTTCGAGCTGCGGGAAGTCGGCGGCGAGGCCGTGGGGGCCGTGTTCGAAGACGGCAAGCTCGTCGGCGTGCTGCCGGGAGTGACGCGGCTGTAGCGCGGCGCTTGCGCGAGCGCGCTGCAAGGGCGGCAGTCGCGCCGATGCCCGGTGCGAAAGCGCGGACAATGCGCGGCCAGCAGAACTGCCACGCCCGCCCGCTGCACTCCGTGTCCGACGAAACCGCTCACGTGCTCGACCGGCCCGGCGTGCGCCTGCACTACCGGCGCACGCCCCGCCGCGCCGGTCCGGCGGTCGTGCTGTTGCACGGGCTGGCGAGCAACCTCACGCGGTGGTCGGAGTTCGTGGCCGCGACCTCGCTGCGGCAGCAGGCTCAGCTCATCCGCCTGGACCTGCGCGGCCACGGCGATTCGGACACGCGCGGCCGGGTGGGTCTGGAAGCCTGGAGCGACGACCTCATTGCCCTACTCGATGCCGAAGCGCAGCCGCAGGCCGTGCTGGTGGGCCACAGCCTGGGCGCGCAGGTGGCGCTGCACTGCGCGGCCCACCATCCCGGCCGGGTCCGGGCGCTGGTGCTGATCGATCCGGTGTTTCGCGCCGCGCTGCGCGGACGGTGGCGCCTGATGGCCGCCGCCGGCCCGCTGTTTGCACTCGCCGCAACGGCGGTGCGCGGGGCCAACGCCGTCGGCTTGCGCCGGCGCCAGTTGGCGCCGCTGGATCTGGAGGCGCTCGACCGGCAGGCGCGCATCGCGCTGCAGTCGCCGGCCGCCGAGGCCGAGTTCATCCGCCAGTACAGCTCCACGCGTGCCGACCTGCGCAGCTTCCGCAGCGCGCACTACCTGCAGGAGCTGGTGGAGCTGTTCCGGCCGCTGCCGCCGCCGGCGTCCTACGCGCAGCCGATGCTGGTGCTGTTGTCCACCGGCGCGACGTTTGCGGCGCTGGCGGCCACGCGGTCGATCGCCGCCGGATTCCCGCACGGCCGCGTGCAGACGATCGACTGCCATCACTGGCCGCTGACGGAGCGGCCGGTCGAGGTGCGGCAGGCTATCGAGGGATTCGTCGCGCCTCATATCGGGCCGTACCCGGCTGCAACGCCGGCGCTACGCTAGCGATCGGGTTGGCCTCTCCGATTACGAACTACGAGCAGAACCGGCCGCCCCCTAAGCACCAACGCGCTGCGCGCGGGCATCAGCGGCCCTCGACCGTGCGGCATCCAGGAGACCCGCATGCGATCACTCACCGAGCAGGTGGCCAGCTATGCCGCCTACCACCGCGACCGCCGCAACATTGCGACCCACTTCGTTGGCGTGCCGATGATCGTCTTTGCGGTGGCGGTGCTGTTGTCGCGCCCGCACTTCGAACTGGCCGGCATGCCGCTCAACCCGGCGTGGCTGGTGGTCGCTGCCGCCTGCGCCTTCTACCTTGCGCTGAGCCTGCCCTATGGTCTGGTGATGGCGGCGCTGCTGGCGCTTGCCACCTGGACGGCCGGCTGGGTTGCGGCGGGCAGCACGGCGCTGTGGCTTGTAACCGGCGTGGGTCTGTTCGGCGCCGGCTGGGCGATCCAGTTCCTCGGCCACCACTATGAAGGCCGCAAGCCGGCCTTCGTCGATGACCTCGTGGGCCTGCTGGTGGGGCCGTTGTTTCTGGTGGTGGAGATCGCGTTCGCGCTTGGCCTGAGCGGCGCGCTCAAGCGCGCGGTCGAGACGCGCGTCGGCCCGACCCACAACGGCAAGCCGCGGGCGCGCGCGGCCTGAATCGCATCACTTGGCAAACAGCCGCGACGGGTCCGCGAATGCCTTGAACTCGAGCGCGTTGCCGCAGGGGTCGAGGAAGAACAGGGTCGCCTGCTCGCCCACCTCGCCCTTGAAGCGGATATGCGGCTCGATGACGAACCGGACGCCGGCGCCGCGCAGCCTGGCGGCCAGTGCCTGCCACTCGGGCATCGACAGCACCACGCCGAAGTGGCGCACCGGCACATCGTCGCCGTCGACCGCCGAGGTGTTGCGGTGGCCGGCCTCGGCTGGCGCCAGGTGCGCCACGATCTGGTGGCCGTACAGGTTGAAGTCGACCCAGTCCTCCGATGAGCGGCCCTCGGGGCAGCCGAGCAGCTCGCCATAGAAGGCGCGTGCCTTGGCGAGCGAGGTGACGGGAAAGGCGAGGTGAAACGGGTGCATGGCGCCCATCGGGCGTCCTCCTGAACGGGGGTGGCGGGGTAGCTGGCAGTCGCGGCATTTTCGCAGACGGGCTCCGGCGGCCGGCACAGGCGCGGCATGCGTGGCGCGCGTTTGTGGCGACCGGCCGACTCGGGTCTAATGCGGCGTCCGCCGGTCGCACCGTCCGGCCGGGCGCCGCCACGAGCCCCTGCCCATGACCTCAGCTTCATCCGCCCGCGCCTGGTGGTGGACCGTGCTGGCTGCCTCCGCGCTGCTGATGATCACCATGGGCGCGCGCCAGTCGCTGGGCCTGTTCGTCTCGCCACTCAACACCGACACCGGACTGGGCATCGTCGCCATCAGCTTTGCGCTGGCGGTCGGGCAATTCGTCTGGGGCGCGGCGCAGCCGATTGCCGGCGCCTATGCCGACAAATACGGGCCGGGCCGGGTGCTGGCCGCGGGCGTGATCCTCGCTGCGGTGGGCATGGCGCTCACGCCGTTCATGACCAGCGGCCTCGGCCTGACGCTGATGCTGGGCATCGTGATGGCAGCCGGCGCCGGTGCCGGCAGCTTTTCGGTGCTGATCGGCGCGGCCGCGCAGCGCGTGCCGGCCGAAAGCCGCGGCACCGCCTCGGGCGTGATCAATGCCGGCGGCTCGTTCGGCCAGTTCGTCTTCGCGCCGCTGGTGCAGAAACTGATCCAGGTGGCCGGCTGGATGGGCGCGATGTGGAGCTTGGCGGCGCTCACGCTGCTGGCGCTGCCGCTGGCGCGCGTGCTGCGGCGTCGCCCGGCGCCGGCCGGCACCGCCAGGGCGCCGGGCGACGGCGGGCTCAAGCACGCGGTCAAGACGGCGCTGGCCGACCGCAGCTACCTGCTGCTGCATGCCGGCTTCTTCACCTGCGGCTTCCACATTGCCTTCCTGGTGACCCATCTGCCCGGCGAGGTGAGCCTGTGCGGTCTGCCGCCGTCGGTGGCGAGCTGGTCGTTGGCCATCATCGGCCTGGCCAACATTGCCGGCTCGCTGGCGGCCGGTTACTGGGTCAACCGCCACCGCAGCAAGTACATCCTGTTCTGGATGTATTTTTCGCGCGCGGTGCTGGTGGTGCTGTTCCTGCTCGCTCCCAAGACCGCGCTGACGTTCTATCTGTTTGCCATCGGCCTGGGCTTCACCTGGCTGGCTACCGTGCCGCCGACCGCGGGCGTGGTGGGCAAGCTGTTCGGCACGCGTTACCTGGCCACGCTGTTCGGCCTGACGCTGCTGTCGCACCAGATCGGCGGCTTCTTCGGCGCCTGGCTGGGCGGCCTGACCATTGCGCAGCAGGGCAGCTACCTTTGGATGTGGTACGCCGACGCGCTGCTGGCGCTGGCCGCGGCGCTGTGCAACCTGCCGATCCGCGAGGCGAAGGTCGAGCGCCGGCTGGCGGCGCAGGCTTGAGGCCGGCGCGCACGGCACGGACCGACCTGAGCCGGCATGTCGGCAAGCGCGCGCCGCCTGGATTGCCGGGACTGTTGCGGCGCTGCGCGGGAGAGCCGGTCAAGCGGCTCGGGCGGAGCGAGTTTCTTGCGGAAAATGACGACCGAAAGGAGAGAGCATGGCCGCCACCGAACGAATCTATCGCCTGGGCCTCGCGGGACTCAATGAGACCCAGACGAACGACCTGATGGCGGCGCTGGCACGACTGCCCGACGCGGCTGCGTATTGGCGCGTCGTCGAAGACCTGCCGTTCGATGCACTGCTGCTTGCACGCGGTAGCCGCGCCAGCGATCCTGACGACATGGCCGTGCTGCGGCTGCTGACCGCTGCGCCGGCGCCGTCGGGGGATCCGGAAGCCGATCGCCGCGGCCGCGTCCTGCAGCTTCGCAAGCCGATCGCCGACGCTGCGCTGCGGGCGGCCTTGCTGGCTGCGCGGGACCGTCTGCGAGCCGCACCCTGAGTGGCGCGGCAAGCCATCGGACCCGGGCCGCTTTCCCCTGGATGAGCGCGGCGGCCTGCGCCGGCGGCAGCGTCACACGGACGCAACGGCGCGCTAGCCGCAGTCCGGGCCGCCGCCGCGATGGTGCCCAGTTGTCACCGCGCCTCCTGCAGCAGGCGGGCTACAGGAGATCGCGCGGTGCAAAGCCCCGCGCTTCGGCCATCTGCTCGACCGCGCGCACGGCAGAAGCGAGGATGCGGTCGGCGCTGATGGGGCCGTACAACTCGGCCAGCGGTACGTAGAACAGGTTGATGATCACGCTCGCGTTGGTCGGCGCGTAGTCGCGGCTCAGCACCGCCGCGCGGCCGCTCAGGAGTGCAGCAATGTCCTGAGTCGCAGCCGATCCGAACCGCTTGCCGCAGCCGGCGACGAACTGGCTCACCAGCTCTTTCTGGCTGCGCACGTCGGCCTGGCCGGCGGCATCGCACAGCTTGACCAGCAAGGCCGACAGGGTGTGCGTGGCTGGGCTGACGCGTGGCGTGTCCGCCGGTGCGGTGCTGGCGGCGGGCGGCGGCTCTGGGAACATCGTCGCGGTACCGGTACCGGCTCCGGGACGTCGCGCCCGGCCGGTCAGCACCGGCAAGGGATCCGCCGGCAGCGTGCTCTCGTCCTTCTGCAAGTGCTCCAGCAGCTTGATCGAAAGATCGTTCGGGTTGATCTTCAGCTTCAGCTCGACCACGACCAGCGCGGCGAACTGCGAGATACCGCGCAGCAGCGGCTGCTCCGACCCGAACGCGTGCTCCCAGATGTTGATCGCCTCGAGCGCGCTGTCGCGACCGACCAGCGGCACCAGCGCGGCGTAAAACGCACGCCGGCGCCGGATGGCAGGTGCGGTTTCGAGGAAGGCGGTCACGGCGCTGCAGGCCCGGTCTACTGCGGCTTGCCGCTGTGGACGATTTCCTGCTGGAACTCCGGATAGCCGACTTCCGCGTGTTCCGTGAAGTCCAGGCCGCGCTGTTCCTGCAGCGAGGTCGCGCGCAGGCCGACGACCTTGTCGATCAGCCAGTACATTGCGAGGGCCACGGGGAAAGCCCAGACGCCGGCGGCGACCACACCGATCAACTGCACCCCCACCTGATCCAGGCTGAACAGTGCCTTCGCATTGAACAGTCCGGCGGCGATCGTGCCCCAGATGCCGCCGACCAGGTGTACGGCGACCGCGCCCACCACGTCGTCGATGCGGATCTGGATCAGCAGCGCCTCGGCGACGCTGACGAGGATGCCGGCGACGAATCCCGTGAGCAGGGCAAAGCCCGGCGTCATCACATGGCAGCCGGCGGTGACGCTGACCAGCCCGGCGACGCTGCCGTTCAGGACCACGGTCAGCAGGATCTTGTTGCGGAAAAAGACCATCGCCGCGATCGCGCCGAGCGCGCCGGCGGTTCCGCCCAGATGCGTGTTGACCACGACCTGGCCGAGCGAGATGCCCGTGCCGCCCGGCAGCAGCGCGACCGACCCGCCGTTGAACCCGAACCAGCCGAGCCACAGGATCATGGCGCCGAGCGTGGCCGACGACAGGTTGTGACCGGGAATGTTGCGCGGCGTGCCGTCCGGCGCGTAGCGGCCGAGCCGGGGCTTGATCACGATCAGCGCCGCCAGCGCGCACCAGCCGCCGATCGAGTGCACAACGGTGGACCCGGCGAAGTCGATGAAACCCATATCGGCCAGCCAGCCGCTGCCGCCGTGCCAGCCGCCCCAGACCCAGGAGCCGTAGACGGGATAGATGAGGCCGGCGATGCCCATCGAGCCGATGATGTAGGCCTTGAAGTGGGCGCGCTCGGCGATCGCGCCGCTGACGATGGTCGCCGCCGTTGCGGCGAACATCATCTGATAGAAGAAGAAGGCGAAGCCGCTGCCACCGAGGCCCTGCAGGAAGAAGTCGCTGGTGCCGAACCAGCCGCTCGGATTGAAGCCGAACAAAAGGCCGTAGCCGACCGCCCAGAACACCGTGGCGCCGAAGCACATGTCCAGGAAGTTCTTCATCAGCACGTTCACGTTGTTCTTGGCGCGCGACAGCCCGCTTTCGAGAAAGGCGAACCCGGCCTGCATGAAGAACACGAGCGAGCCGGCCAGGCACAGAACGACGACATCGATCAGGGCCAGTTCGCGGCCCGGCTGCGGACCGCTGGCGGCGCCGCTGGCCGCCAGAGCGGTTTCGGCCGCCATGAGTACGGCCGCCGCGAGCAGTGCGTGGGACTTGCGCATGGTCTTCCTCGTTCTGTGGTCGCCAGGGCGACAGCGTCTCGGCGCAACGCTCGCCGGAGCCTTCCTGGCTAGATTATTGGGGGGTTGGAAGCGTTTGAGTACTGAAGAATCGACTGGCTAGACCGCGCCAATTCGGTCGAAGGCTACACCGCAAGACCGGGGCCACGGGGCGCGCGCACCGCGGGTCCGGCAGGTGGCAGGCCGTGGCGGTGACGGCGCCGATCGCACGGCCGAGGGGCCCGCCGCGCGCCGTTGCAGCGCTGCAAGACTCAGAGGGTGAGAGGCAATCCGGCGTGCCCGAGGGGGCTGCCCAAGGCGCTCCAATCTAGGCGCAAAGCGCAGCAGTAGCTCGGGCTACTGCGAGCATTTGCAACGACGAGTGGGGCGCTTTGGGCAGTCACAGCGGGCATGTCGGATTGCGTCTCACCCTCTCAGTCGCAGGCGGACCGCGCGGGTCGGTCGAAGTACCGCTTACCCTTCCAGCAGGACCCGGGTGGCGGGCGCCGGCGCGCCGCGTTCATCGACCAGCAGCCGGCGGAAGTACGCCTGGAACTCCGGGTCCTCGCCGACCAGCAGCGACTCGGCGCTGGCGTAGAAGTCGTCGCGCTGAATCCACTCGCGCATGAAGTCCTCCCACACCGCCCAGCGGCGCCCCTGCGCCTCGTTCATGCGCGGCTGCCAGGCGGTCAGATAGGCGCGCTCGAACAGCGACATCAGCATGTCGAAAATCACCCGCATGCGCTCACGCTGCTCCGTGGTGAGGTCGGGTGTGGCGGTGCTGGTGAACAGGTGCAGGTCGGGGTGCTCCAGCACCACCTTGAGAAAGTCGGTGTAGGCGTTGGCGAGCAGCTGGTAGACCTCGGCCTCTTCGTTGGCGCGCTCCTTGCGCTGCTCGAAGAAGAAGATGGCAATGGCCATCGGCAGGCCGATCACGGTGACGACGTAGCTCGCCAGCTCCCAGACGCTCGATTCCATGACGCCATCGTAGCGGCGCAGGCGGGCGCTGCGGGCGCGCAGCCCCCTCGGGCACGCCGGATTGCCTCTCACCCTCTCAGGTCAAGGCCAGCGGCTGCTTGCAGCGCGGCGGCGGGTACAGGCGGTCTAGCTCGGCCAGCACCGGCGCGGGCAGCTCGACCGCGGCGGCCGCCAGGTTGTCGCGCTGGTGCGCGGGCTGCGCCGCCTTGGCTACGGCGATCACGCCAGGCTGGCGCAGCACCCAGGCCAGCGCCAGTTGCGCCGCCGTCAGCCCGAGTGGCTGCGCCAGCGACTGCAGCGCGCCCGACTGCGCCAGCGGTCCCTGGTCGATCGGGCTGTGGGCCATGGCGGCCACGCCGTGCGCGCGCAGCCACGGCAGCAGGTCGAACTCGATGCCGCGCGCCGTCAGCGAGTAGTACACCTGATTGGCCGCGCAGCGGCTGCCGTCGGGCACGCGCCAGAGCGCCTCCAGGTCGGCGACGTCGAAGTTGCTGACGCCCCAGTGGCCGATCAGCCCGTCGCGCCGCAGGTCCTCGAAGCCGGCCACCGTCTCGGCCAGCGGTGCGGCGCCACGCCAGTGCAGCAAGTACAGGTCGATGTGCGCGAGGCCGAGCCGCTGCAGGCTGCGCCGGCATGCCGCCTGCACGCCCGCGCGCGACGCATGGTGCGGATAGACCTTGCTGACGACGAACACCGCGTCGCGCGCCAGGCCGCTGGCGGCCAGCGCCGCGCCCACCACCTCCTCGGCGCCGCCCGCACCGTACATCTCGGCGGTGTCGATCAGCCGGTAGCCGAGCTGCAGCGCGTGCCCGACCGCGCGCACCTCGTCGTCACGCGCGGCCTCGCTGTCGCCCAGACGGGCCGTGCCGAGTCCCAGCACGGGCACGGTCCGGGCGCCGCCGGCAAACGGGTGGGTCTTCATCGGAAAGCGCTAGCCCCGATGTTTCATCAGGGACGCGGGGTTTGCGCGGATGCGCGCGCGAGCCAGATAGCGCGAGAGGGGCGCAGCCGATGCCCGCAGGCATCGGCGAACGCTTGAGCGATGTGACTCGCGCGAGCGCCGCGCAAACCCGCGTAGCCCCGGCCGTCCAAAGTGGCCTGGGCCAAGTGCAGGAGACCGCCGCGTCTTACAGAGGCAGATCGTGGATGCACGGGGGCGACCTGGTGAAATTTCCAGGCTAACAGAAGCGCGGCGGCGGCCGCCCCGCTCACGGCGCGATGACGGGCGCAGGCAGCTCCGCGGACGAGCTCAGCACGTCGACGACGGGCAGTGCCCGCGCGGCGGTCCACAGCGTGGGCACGGCCATCACGGTGATGAAGCAACTGGCGACCATGCGGATCGCCGCCTCGCGCGCCAGCACGCGCCGCCGCAGGGCCGGCCGTGCCATGACCCACGCCAGCAGCAGCCAGCAGGCCCCTGCCATGACCGCGATGCCGCCGAGCACGATCAGGACGGACACCGGTGCGGCACCGCCGCTCTGGCGCAGTGCCACCAGCGATGCGGCGAAGAAGGTGGCGGTCAGCGGGTTGCTGGCCGCGGTGCAGTAGCCGGCAAGAAAGCGTTGCAGGCCCTCGCCCTCGGCGCGCCGCGGCGCCGCCGTCGCCGTGGTGTCGGGCCCGGTGCGCTTGCGGGCAATCGAACAGGCCAGACCGAGCAGCAGCAGGCCGGCGAGAAGGCGCAGCGTCGGTGAGCCGGTGTCGGCGCCCAGCACATCGCTGGCCGTCATCACGGCCGCGGCGAGGGACACAGCACCGAACTGGATCCCGAACAGCATCGGCAGCGCGCCGCGCAAGCCTTCGGTGGCGGCAAGGCAGCCGATCGCGATCATGTTGGGACCGGGCGCAAGCAGCACCAGCAGGTAGCCGAACAGGAAGCCCATCAGGCCCGGGGCGGGCAGTTCGCTCAGCATGGCCGCTCCCGGTACCTTGCCGACCGCGTCTGCTCTGCCGCGCCGCGGCGCGTGGCCGCAAGGTCCCTGTTCATTGGGCAGGCCCTCGCCGGACGCCGCCGGGGCGCGCCGGCGAGCACGCGAGCGGGGGCAGGCGCCGGGCGCCGGGACGCGGCTGCGGTGCGGGCTCGGTCATGCGTCAGTCCCAGGGGGCGCGCCAGCCAAACCGCTCGACGGCCAGATGCGCCGCGGGCGAAAGCAGGCGGCCGGCGCTGTTGCTGACCTCGACCTGATCGTGCGCGCCATCGTCGGCGCGTTGTGCGGCGTCGATGCGCAGGAGCGGGCCGCGGGCGCCCGCAATGGTCGCCCCGTCGCGCAGCCACTGGTACTGCAGCGGCGCCGTGCCCACGGCCTCGACGCTGAACAGCACGCTGTCGCCCTCGCGCACCAGCATCGACTGCGGCGGCTGCAAGAGTTGCGGCGCCATCTCGGCCAGGCCGTCGGGCGCCACGCTGACGCCGGCCAGTCCACGGCCGGCCGCGGCGCCGGCCAGTTGCTCCGCCACCGGGCCCGCCACTGCCTGCACCGCGGTGCCGTAGGGGTCGGCCGAGCGGCTGCCGCAGGCGACCAGGACTGCAGCCAGCAAGGCGAGCGGGGCCGCGCGGCGCACCCGCGGCCAGTTCGGGACAGGTCGGCGGCGGGCCACGGTTCAGTGCTCCGCCCGCTGTTCGACGAGGACGACCTCGGCCGGGACGCGCCGCTCGATCGAGCGCAGCACCTGGGCGGTGGCCAGCGTGGCCAGGCAGCCGATGGCCGTGGCGAGCAGCACGGCGGTGATCACGCCCGTGGGTGCCAGCAGCGCGCCAAACAGCGCGGCAAAGCCGCTGCGGCCGATCAGGCCCGCCGCATAGCCGCGCAGGAAACGCGCCACCGCGCCGTCGCTGCGCGACGGCGCGGTGACATGCAGGTTGATGGCCACCGCCGCGGCGATCAGCGGCGGCGAGGCCAGCACGCCGGCCCAGAAGGGCCCGACCTGGGGTGCGGCCAGCGCCGTGACGCCGCTCACCAGGCCGGACACGCCGGCGGTGATCCACAGCTCCAGCGCCCGGCGGCGCGACGGCTGGGCGACGATGTCGCGGCGGGCCGAGGTGGCCGGGATCAAGGCCACACACAGCACGCACACGGTCATCACGGCACACAGCAGCGGCAGCGGGCTGCCCGGCGCGCTCGACCAGCCGACCAGCAGCGGCAGCGGCACGAGGCTCGCCATGCAGGCGGCCAGCACTGCCACCACCGGCCCGAAGCGCCGGCTGGCGCGCTCGTAGCCGACGGCAAACAGCCCGCACAGCGCGCTGGCGGCCACGCTGCCCAGCGCAGCCTCCACGGCAAAGTCGGTGCCGTGGTCCAGCGCCAGCCAGACGAGTGCCGGCCCGGTTACGGTCGGCAGGCCGGCCAGGATGCCTGCAAGACGGCGTCCGAACAGTTGGGCAACCGCGAGTAGCAGCGCCACCGTCGTGGCGGTCAGTACCGCCTTGTAGGCCCAGTCCATGCAGAGCTCCGTCTTGTTGTGGGGTTTGAAGCGATCGGTCTGACCTCAGTACGCAATCCGGCTCGCAGCCCGGACATGCGGATCGCCGGAAAGGACTGTCGCGGCGCACCTCCCACGGATCGCCCACGGATGAGGGCGCCGGCCCCCGTGAAAATTCGTTGCCCCTGGCGCGGTTGCCGCGTGAAAGGGGCGCCGGCGTGCCGAGTGGTCGTCGCGCGGTTCGATCTGTCGCCTTGCGGCAAGACGCCGGTGCCGAGGCCCGGCGCGTGTCGCCTACCGGGATTGCCGCAGGGCAGGCCGGGACCGTGCAAGGCGCTGCCCGGTTCAGTTAGGCGAACTGGGTCGGCGTCCGGACATCGCGGTCGCAAGACGGGGCGGACGCCCGAGTGCGCAGATGACGGGCGCGCGCCGACCGCCCCGGCCGACGTTCGGCGGGCCGCCCGGGCGGCGCGGCGTGGCCGCGCGCTGGCTTGCCGGCGCGTGAGCGCGCACTTGTGTCATGGCCCGAGTTCGCAGCTCCTCGGCAGCAAAGTGGCGGCCGCGCACCCACGGAGCACCCAAGTCACCGGCGTGAAGATTCACGGGGGTCGGGCCGCCGCCGCAGCGCCTGGCGACGGCGCGCAGCCAAAACACACGGCCGGGTGCCAGGCGGTGCAGGAGGCGGGGCAGGCGCCGGCCGGTGTGACAATCGCCGCCCATGTCGCTGGCCATCTCGCTCACCACCGTCGACAAGCGCTTCGCCAACGGCGTGCAAGCGTTGACCCGGATCTCGCTCGACGTTGCCCCCGGCGCCTTTGTCGCGCTGCTGGGCCCATCGGGCTGCGGCAAGACGACGGTGCTGCGCCTCGTCGCCGGACTGGAGCAGCCGTCGGGCGGCACGCTCGCGCTCGGCGCGGCGCGGCCGACCCTGTCCTATGTCTTTCAGGAACCGACGCTGATGCCGTGGGCCAGCGTGGCCGACAACGTGGCGCTGCCGCTGCGCATCGCGCGGCTGCCCGCGGCAGAGATCGGCGCGCGCGTGACGCCGGCGCTGGCGGCCGTGGGACTCGAACGCTTTGCGGCAAGCTTGCCGGCGGAACTGTCGGGCGGCATGAAAATGCGCGCCTCGATCGCGCGGGCGCTCGTCACGCGGCCCGATGCGCTCTTGATGGACGAGCCGTTCGCCGCGCTCGACGAGATCACGCGCCAGCGCCTGAACGGCGACCTGCTGGCCCTGTGGCAGGCGCAGCGCTTTACCGCGCTGTTCGTCACGCACAGCGTGTTCGAGGCGGTGTTCCTCGCGCAGCGCGTGATCGTGATGAGCCCGCGGCCCGGCAGGATCGTCGCGGACATAGCGGTCGATGCGCCGTACCCGCGCGCCAACGACTGGCGGCTCGATGGGCGCTACCAGGCGCTGTGCCGCGCGGCCTCCGCCGCACTGGAGGCGGGGTTTGCCGGCGTGGCGGACGCGACGACCGCCGCGGCATGACGATGAACGATCGGCTGCTGCGTGTCGTCGTGCCCGCGCTGGTGCTCGGCGGCGTGGTGCTCGGATGGGAACTGCTGGTGCGAGCCGCGCAGATCCCGCACTACATCCTGCCGGCGCCGAGTCGCATCCTCGCGACGCTGGTCGAACACTTTCCATCGCTGGCGGTCTCGTGGTGGTTCACCATCAAGATCACCTTCGGCGCGCTGCTGCTCGCCGCCGCCGGCGGCGTGCTGCTGGCCACGGTGTTCGCCCTGTCGCGCAGCGTGGAGCTGGCCCTGTTTCCGCTGGCGATCGTGCTGCAGGTGACGCCGATCGTCGCCATCGCGCCGCTGATCCTCATCTACGTCGAAAGCACGACTGCGGCGCTGCTGATCTGCGCCTGGATCGTCGCGTTCTTCCCGATCCTGTCCAACACCGTGATCGGCCTGCGTGCCGCCGATCCCAACCTGCGCGATCTGTTTCGCCTGTATCGCGCCACGCCCTGGC
>Ga0209985_10002525_pt1 | contig 16436 bp, 11 predicted proteins | sample NOAtaG_FD_187305 | JGI IMG/M metagenome (GOLD analysis project Ga0209985, IMG submission 187305) | Freshwater lake microbial communities from Lake Erie, under a cyanobacterial bloom - NOAA_Erie_Diel6S_1000h metaG (SPAdes) (version 2) | ecosystem: Environmental > Aquatic > Freshwater > Lake ...
ATCCGAAGCGCATCCGATCCAGTATTGGGCTCGGTGAGGCCCCAGGCCCCCAGCCATTCCCCACTCGCCAATCGAGGCAGCCATCGTTTCTTTTGTTCCTCGTTACCAAATTGCAAAATATGCCCGGTGCACAACGAATTATGGGCCGCCATGGACAAACCAATGGAGGGATCAACCTTGGTCAATTGGACAATAGCCTCGACGTATTCTTCGTAACCCAGTCCCGCCCCACCGTAGGCTTCGGGTACCAAGACCCCCAACAAGCCCAATGCACCCATTTGGCCAAAGAGTTCCCTGGGGAAATGCTGACGTTCATCCCAATCCATAACGTGGGGACGGATATTGCGTTCGGCAAATTCTCGAACCGATTCACTAATCAAACGGGTGTTTTCTGAAACATTAAAATCCATGCTCAAAGGTAGAAAGAAATCCCAAGCTATCGGGCCAAATAAGGGGCCAAGCGATACCGATCCAGGGAATCCAGAGCCAGAATCCCCAAGACGTCCACCCCCCTCGTATAAGGTCCGTGTTGGCGACGATAAGCCACTATTTTCTTGGCCAGATTCCAACCCACATAGGGATGGTCTGCCAGGCCTTCCAAATCCAATCCGTTAACATCCAAAGGCTTCACGAAACCCGTATCCAGGGTTAGGTACTTTAACACAACTTCGTAGGTGAGGCTATCCATTCCGTAGACCTCCAGCAATTGTTCGGTCCTCAAAAAACCACCCAAACGCTGACGGTAATCCACGATCCGACGAGAAGTCGCCGCACCAATACCGCGAATACGCCGCAATTCCAGGGTATCCGCGCGGTTCAACTCCAACCGCTGGCCAGGGCGAAGTTTCACAATCCGAAGGCTATCTCCCTTCCATCCCCCGGATCTCCAAGCAGCCTCCTTATTCCTCAGGTCGTAGATGGAGGCGAGGAGCGCAGGATCTGTGCTTTCCACGGGGACGAATTGGGGCGTTAATAAGCCACGCAGCCAGGGTATCACCAAGATGAACAGGGAAATCCCTACCAAACCCAAGGACTCACCTCGACCCATGGTCCACCAATCCCGCATCTTAAAATCCGGCTTAACTCATGGATTCTCTGATTCTTCGGGCTGCACAGGTGATCGAAGCACCTTTAGCAGGAAATAAAGGGTAAAGAAGGTGACGGTTCCCTGGGCTAGGAGCATGGTTATCAAGGCAGGCGTTGACATGTAAGTAGGATCAAAATTGGAGGATGGATCGGAGAAATTATTTGTTGACTTTTCCTTGACCAGCGTTCAAAACACGACGCCTGTAGGCCACATAAACTGCGTAAGCAATGCCGGAATACAAAGCCAATAGCAAAATTCGGGCACCAACAATGTAGGCATTGCCCGGATTCTGAATTTTGGAAAGAATATCCGGTATCGAGGCCAACAAGACCGCAAAGAGGATGGCCGGCGTTATGTATTGAATCACCCATCGAAAGAAAACAGGAATTCGCATATCGGCTCCTTCGTTGATTTCTTTCCAACCACGATCCATACCAAAAACCCAAGCAAATAAGATGACTTCAAAAAAGGCAAAAACCACCAAGCTCACGGTACCGGCCCAATAATCGTATTCATCAAAAACACCTTCGTTAAAGAAGAAAACCGTCGGTGCCCCTAGGACCAAAACAATGAGACCAAAAGTCCAAGCCGACGGCCCACGTTTCCATCCAAATTCATCCCGTAAAAAGGCCATCACGGGAGTTCCCATGGCCAACGAAGAGGTAATGCCCGCAAAGAAGAGCAATCCGAACCAACAAATACCGGCGATAGCCCCTATCAAGGGACCCCACTGGGTGAATAGATAGGGCAAGGTTTTGAAACCCAAGCCCAAACCACCACTTTGGGTTAATTCAACAACCCGATCAACGCCCAAGTATCCAATAGCAATAGGGATCAAGATGGATGATCCCAAAACCACTTCAACAAACTCGTTCATCCAACCGGCTGACATGGCGTTGAGGGCAATGTCTTGTTTGCTGCGGACATAGGCCGCATAACATTGAATCGAACCCATACCTACGCTCAGCGTGAAAAAGATTTGACCCGCAGCTGCCAACCACACTTTGGTATTCCAAATGCTGTCAAAATTCGGGGTCCACAGATAATTCAAACCAACGGTCCCATCCAAGATGGCCCCAAATTCCCCGGCCTTCAGGGTGATTCCTTTGTAGGCTAAGTACAAGCCAAATAGAAGGAGCAAGGGCATCCCTACTTTGGCCGCTTTTTCAACCCCTCCTGAAAGTCCCCGCGATAAAATATACGTATTGAGAAACAGGCACAATAGCCAGAAATAAATAGCTGTACTGGAACCGCTTAAAGAAACATAGGAACCAAAATAATCGGCAACTCCTTCCTGTCCCATTCCGTTAAAACTGCCTTGGATGAACATCCAAACATAATTGAGGGTCCAACTCTCCAGGTAACAATAATAGGCGGCAACGGCAATATTGGTAAAGATTCCAAAAACGCCGATATACTTCCAGATGGCCCGACCCGGATCCAATTCATGCAGGATGAAGGGGGTTGAGTGATTTCCCTTCTTGCCACCAAAACGCCCTGTGGCCCACTCCACCCATAACAACGGAATACCCATCAACAAGAAACAGACCAAATAAGGAATGATAAACGCTCCTCCCCCGTTTTGAATGGCTTGGACCGGGAATCGGAGAAAATTCCCGAGACCGACCGCGTTACCGGCCATGGCCAGAATTAAACCGAGGCGAGAGCCCCAGGACTCTTGATTATTGCTCATGTTGATGGATTTTAGTTTGGTCCCATTGCTCCAAGATGAGGGCAATACCCTGCTCGAGGGTCCGGGGATGATAGCCCAAGTCCTTGATGGCCTTGTCAATTACAAATCCGCTCTTCAAGGGGCGGGGCGCCGCCTGCCCTAATTCGGCGGTCGTAACGGGTTGTAGCAAGGAGGCATCCAAACCGCAAAAACGAGCAATGCGTTGGGACATCTCCAAAACGGACATGTATTCCCCACCACTGATGTTGTAGAGACCGGTGGCCCGCTGCAAAGCAATACGGATGCACCCTTCAGCCAAGTCTTCGGCCAAGGTGGGTGTCCGGAACTGGTCGGCGACGATGCGCAGATTGCGACCTTCTTCCAAAGACTTCTTGACCCACAATACAATATTGGTTCGACTCATATCGGCTGCCAAACCATAAACCAGAACCGTTCTCACAATACAAGACGGGCCGACATAAGCCGCGATTTCGTGTTCGGCGTCCAATTTGGCACGGCCGTAAACGCTGAGGGGGGCAGGTACCGCATCCTCGGTATAAGGCCCGTGCTCACCATCAAAAACAAAATCCGTGGAAAGGTGCACTAGGTGTGTGCCGTAGGGGGTACAAGCTTGGCATAGATTGCGAACAGCCAAAACATTGTGGAGATAGCAGGCATCGAGGTCCTTTTCGCAATCATCCACCTGCGTCATAGCCGCCGTGTGGATGATGGTATCGGGGCGAAAATCCCCTACAATTCGGATGACTTCCTCTGCCTGGGTGGTATCCATGCTTTGGTAAAGAAACCGACCCTCGTTCATAGCCTCGGCCAATTGGCCTACTGGAAGCCGGGAAGGGCCCCTGCCGGTGGCCAGAACCCTCACCGAGGGATGCTGCGCAAGCGCGGTTACCAACTTCTGGCCCAAGAGTCCATTGGCGCCGGTGATAAGGATTTTGGTTGACATGGTTTGCTAAAGCCCACGCAAATTAGGCAAGTTCACGCCAAAATCCGCCTTTTAACGCTTAGCAACGGGTAAAACGCCGTATTCGCTTGCGTTGTTGGCCCAGGACCTTATATTTGCGACCCGGTTTAGGCCGGGGACCGTTTGACGGTCATCGGGGTGTAGCGCAGTCCGGTTAGCGTACACGTCTGGGGGGCGTGTGGTCGGAGGTTCGAATCCTCTCACCCCGACATCTATTTTTGGTCATTAAAGCCTCTTTTTGCGAAGGGGCTTTTTTGGTTGTAAATTAGACCAAACCCCACCCAAATGTCAATGGATTTGCATAACACAACGGACCCCGAAGGCCGCCAAGCCAGCCCTGTCCTCGCAAACGGGGTCAAGAATTTTTTGATCGATATCGATGGAACGGTTTGTGAAGATGTGCCCAACGAGGAACCCGAACGGATGATCGATTGTGCCCATTTTCCTGATGCATTGGAGACCTGCAACCGCTGGTACGACGAAGGGCACGTGATTACCTTTTTTACGAGCCGCACCGAAGACCTACGGAGTGTAACTGAATCCTGGCTAATCGGCAGGGGCTTCAAATACCACGGCCTGCTCATGAACAAGCCCCGGGGCGGGAATTATCATTGGATTGATAATCATTTGGTGAGGGCAACCCGTTTTGAAGGGCGCTTCACCGATTTGGTCAAGGCCACCAAAAGCATCGAGGTTTTTCGGGAAGACCTCAGCGATGAATCACCCGCTGGGTGCTAATGTGTTCCGGGGTCACCAAGCGAACGATGTAGGATCCGGCGGGGAGCTCACGCGCATCCCACAAACGCTGCTGGGTCCCTGCGCGGTACCGATCGTACGATTCTCGGGCCACCAGCCGACCCAAGGGGTCCAAAACCTCCAAGGTCGCAGGTCCTGCTTGGGGCAAATAAAAGGATAGGTAGGTTTCCCCCACAAAAGGGTTGGGGCTCGGGGGGTAGAGGTGCGGATGATCCGGGCGGTAGGCCACCGGTCCATTCCCGTGAAATGGCAAAACCACCACGGTAAAGGGACGCTGAGGACCGCGGGCATTTGGCATAACAGGCAAGGACGAAGCCGAACGATGCAATACCTCCTGGGGCGTCTTGAAGGAGCCCTCAGCACCTTCTCCATCCGTCCCAACAAGCGCACTGGATTCGTAAACAAAGTCATACGACTGCACCGATTGCATTGGGATGACCTGTTGCCGGTTGTGGTCCATCAAAGCCAGGGTCCAATGCGATGGCCAATTTTCGGAAAGGGTCCAACTCAAACGGTATCTCGCGCTGTTGGACACCCCTTCGCCGGCCGCCGATACCTGAAGGGGTATCGCAGTTTCCTCCAGCAAATTATCCGGAAGATGATTGATAACCAAAGGCTTCTGGTGCTGAGGTGAACTCTGGCTGTACAACATCAACCAGCGATCGCTGTAGGACTCCAATTGATACGCATCGTTGAGGTCAGGACCAAAAATCCCGTCCGGACCAAAGCTCACAAAGGCTGTAGCCTGCATATCCTCTCCGTCAATTTGAACCCTTACATGGGGTGGCGGCTCGGTTGATCCCGTTCGACCCACCATGGTTGAGGGTGATTCGCTGAAGGCAGACGAATTGAAGGACAAAACAGGATTGGAAGCAGAGGCATGCACCCAAAAGGCCTGGTAAGGGGCCAATAATCCACTGCCCAAGCTGGTATCAACGTTCCCCAAAGCACCATTCCAATAACGGTAGCCCCCGGAACCACTGCCAAAATTGGGGTCCCAAATGTAAATCGTGTTATGAATATTGCCTTTGGACCAAGCCCCGGGTATGTCCCAGTTAAGGGTCCCCGCCGTGGGGTTCCCTAACAAATTCCAACCTTCATCGGCGACTCCTTCGTCCAAAAAAAACCGATTCCCTCCCACCGTATCGGCGGCCGTGCTCAGAGATCGCGGGGTGAAGGTGGTCCCAAAGACAAAAGAACCCGCGCCCACTGGACCGTTATCGCGACCCATAGCGGTTAGCACCAAGGGCAGCGTATCTCCAAAATTCCCGGCGGGAGCTCCAGATGGTCTGGCAGCCCCTCCAAAAACATAGGCAAAATAACCCCGGCCTGCCACCACCGAATCATTGGCCGATGGCGGGAGACGCCAATTTTGGTTGGTCGTTCCAGTATCGGTTTCAGCAAACCATAACACATTGGGCTGAAGGGCTGAATACGCCGAACCCGGGTAACCGGAAGTTTCCAAACTATCCAACCAATCGCCAAAAGTCGTCCCAACCGGACTGCTGAGCAAACGCCAACCCTTGGCTCCCACCAACCTCTGCCTCACCTCCAACAAAGGCTTGGCCTCTCCAATGTTTCGTAAACGAGCCCCGGGCTCCAATACCAATCGGCCCAAACCGTTGGTTTCAAGCGAACCTAGTGCATCCACTCGAAGCAAGGGGCCGGAGTCCAAGGTTACAAGGGCATTGTTATCAACCACCACCCGGCGATTCCACCGCAAAACTGCGCTTGGATCGGAACTACTGATACGGGGTTGGTCGGGTCGCACAGGAATCCACAGATTTTCAGTGGAATCCGGGACCACTCCCCTGGACCAATTGGCCGCTGTTAACCAACGATTGACATTCCCAGCCGCTCCCCCAACCCAACGGTTGGGTTGAACTCCGTTCAAATCCGCAAGAGCACCGGCACCCTGGGCATCGCCCTTGCCGATTCCGCCACGGTAGGGTTCGTTTTGAGCCATAGCGTTCCCCGCCATCCCAAAAAATAAGCAAACAAGGAAAGGTAGGGAACTTCTGTTCATGGCATTGTTCGTACACCCCGGCACCCCAAAGTTCCATCCCTCCCCGTCAAGGCTCTGGATCCGGAGCTTCGATCAGAAACAGCCGCGGTCGAACCACCGCCATCCCACGCCGATCCCCGTAAGCCCATTCCATCGGATAATAAAACCTCTGAATTAACTCGGCTTGGCCAAAAGTTGGGATTGGCAAAACCTGCAGCAGACAGGGAGCCATTCCCATGGATGCCCGTGTAGGCCCTGCCTTGGCTATTTCCTACGGTAACAACGGGCTCCCACAGGTTCCCGCTCATTTCCATGATGCCCCAATAGGACGCCCCGGCTGCCTGGCGGTTCGAGGTCGCATCGGCAAACATCCCCACCCGGGTTGGAAAGCGAATACCTCCCTGGTTCTGGTAAGTAATGTTCGCGCCAAGGGCCGGAGGAAAGGATATTTCTTCGTTGGTGCCCTCATATCTTAGTCCCGTAACAAAAATCAGATTGGTATTCCCCCAAGCATATTCTCCGCTCACAGGGGTGACCGTGCCCCGGCAGGCCTTTTCGAATTCCAACTCCGTCATGGGACGCAAGCCAGCCCAATCCAAATAGGCACAGACATCCATCCAAGACAACCAATTGCACGCCAACCATTCGCCATCGTCGCTGTGGTTGTAGGGAGGCGCTTTGATAAGATTGCAAGCGTAGGTCGCGGGCAATGCCAAGGCTTGGTTCCCGGATACCTGTATATCCAACCCATTGCGGTTCAGGTTCCCGGTCACCATGGCCGGTGAATCAACCGGACTCGCCGGAGACAGGCCTGTGCGTCGACTCTGTTGCAGATAGGTAAGGGTATTCAAAAAATCCCGGTATTGCCCCTGGCTGGCCTCGTATTTCATGGCATAAAAGCCTTGAAAGCCTTTGGGGAATAGGGCCGGTATCGGACCCTGGCGATCGCCTTCATCCGCCGTAGATGTTTGATAATAGAGCGCGCCCGATGTCAAAGAGTCCACCGTGATGGCATTTTCGGAGGTAATCGTGAAGGGTGACCGGGGGTTCAGGGTAGGCGCCGAATAAAATTCACCACTCATGGTTCCACCGCTTCCCACGGCAAAGGAACCGGTAGGAACGGCCACCATCTCAATTCCAAAAACACGGAGTTCAACCAAGTCCTGATCCTTCACGCCGTTAAAACCGTAATTCCATCGAAAGCGAAGGCTATCCAAAACCATCGTCCCGCTACCATTCCCGGATCGGTAAACAAAAACACCGGCATAGTTGGTAACAGCCTGGATGACCGAACCTGCAGCCGCCGTGTGTTCAGATGAAATGTGACTAAGCCGGGCAGGTTCCCAAATTCTTCGAGCCACCAAGGTGGCCTTGTTCAAAGGAGTCGTTGGAGCTTGGCTGATCGTAAAAGTTGTGGGCCCCAAAATGGACGCTACTCTGCAATTGGTTACAAAGGCGCCGGTGCCTCCGGTTACCACAATCGGCATCCCTACCCGTAACCAGGCCGTGGTAGGAACGGTCACCGTCGTTCCAACACTGCTAGCTCCCACCAGGACTGGATCCTCGGTACCAACCCGGTACTTGGCAAATACCCAGACCGCATCGTAATTCGCAGGCCCCGTGCTGATTCTCCAACTGTTTTCCCAACGCAAACTGGCCATAATGTCAGCATAATTCGAGGAATCGTTGGGTCCGGCCGTGGTATTTCGATTACGCAATGCGACATTGGACACGGTCAGATTGCTGCTCCACGCAAAATCTGTCCATCCAAAACTAAAAATTAACACCAATAGGCCTAGAACCCGCATAATCGGACCGGGGTTTAAATGGCGAAGATATTGCGTTTTGGATGTATATAAGTCGTTCATACACCATATTATGCAAACCAAAAACCCTACCACAGCGCTTAGGCCCCATCTTTGTCCAAAAGACCCCCCTATGAGCCGATTTCTTTCACCTCGACTGTTTCTCCTTTTTGTAGCCTTGACCATGAACCAACAACGATCCTCCTTGGCCCAGACCGTGCCACCCGATGTACGCCCCCACCCAGAGACCACCATCATCCACGGGGATACCTTGGTCGACCCCTACCGCTGGCTGAACCAACGCGAAAACCCCGAAGTACTGGACTACCTGAGGGCCGAAAACCGCTATGCGGAGTCCATGCTATCGCATACCAAAACCCTGCAAGATCAACTTTTTGAGGAGATGAAAGGCCGCATCAAGGAGGACGACCGCAATGTACCCTATTTTGACCGGGGGTATTGGTACTACAGCCGGGTTGTCAAGGGCCAGGACTATGCCGTCTATTGCCGCCGGAAAGGAAGCATGGAAGCCCCCGAAGAAATCATGCTGGATGCCAACGACTACGCCAAGGGGCATTCATTTTTTAGCATCGCGGGACTCAAAGTCAGCCCCGATAATCGTTACCTCCTGTTTTGTATGGACACCGTAGGCCGCAGGCAATACATCCTGGGCATCAAAGACCTCCGAACCGGCCGCGACTTGGAAGATCGGATCTACCCGGTGAACGGAGCCGCTGCCTGGGCCGCTGATAACCGCACCATCTTTTTTGGAACCTCCGATGAACAAACATTGCGCTCTGATGAAGTTTGGAAATACCGTATTGGGCAGGGTTCCGATAACAAAACATTGGTCTTCCGTGAAGAGGATGAGACCTTTAGCACCTATGTTTTTGGAGGAAAGTCCGGTGACTTTCTTTATATCCTAAGCTCCAGCACCTTGAGCTCGGAACAACGCTACCTTTCCTCGGATCGCCCGGATGATGCATGGACGATCATCTGCCCCCGCCAAAAGGACTTGCTCTACAGCGCCGAAGACTATAACAAAGAATTTTACATCCTAACCAACCACGAGGCCAAGAATTTTCGGATGGTCAAAGCGCCGCTAGGAGCGGTTTCCACCGATCGTTGGAGCGAGGTCTTGCCACACCGTCCTTCCGTTCGCTTGGAGGGTTTTGAACTTTTTGAAGAATTTATGGTCCTGGAGGAACGAGAGTCTGGTTTAAAAAGGCTTCGTGTCCGCGGTTGGGACGGCCAAAATGATCATTATCTGCGTTTTCCGGATCCGGTTTACACCGTTTCTACGGAAATTAACAAAGATTACAAGAGCCGTGAATTACGGTATACGTATTCATCCCTCACGACCCCAACGCGGGTGGTTGCCTATCGCATGGACTACCGCAGCGAACGCATTCTCAAAACCCAAGAAGTGGTGGGCGGACACGACCCATCAGCTTACCAATCCGAAAGGGTTTGGGTCAAAGCAGCCGACGGAACCGACGTACCCGTTTCGTTGGTTTACAAAAAATCAATGCGCAAGGCCGGAGGCAACCCCACCCTGCTCTATGGCTATGGCAGCTATGGCATCACGATGGAGGCCTATTTTAGCATGAATCGGCTGAGTCTTTTGGACCGGGGTTGGGTTTTTGCGATCGCCCATATCCGTGGTGGCGAGGAAATGGGGCGTGCTTGGTACGAGGACGGCAAACTCCTCAAGAAGAAAAACTCTTTCACCGATTTTATCGCATGCGGTGAGGCGATGCTGTCCCTTGGCTATTGCGAACCGGGACAATTGTACGCCATGGGTGGAAGTGCTGGTGGACTGTTGATGGGTGCTGTGGTGAATATGCGGCCAAATCTCTGGAGAGGGGTGATTGCGGGGGTGCCCTTTGTGGATGTAATCAATACGATGTTGGATGCTTCGATTCCATTGACCACTTCTGAATACGATGAGTGGGGCAATCCCAACGATGAAACCTATTATCGTTATATGTTATCGTATTCGCCGTACGACAATGTGCGCGCCGCTGAATACCCTAACCTATTGGTTACCACGGGTCTCCATGATTCGCAGGTGCAGTATTGGGAGCCCGCCAAATGGGTCGCCAAGCTGAGGGATGTTCACCAAGGTAACAACAAAATTTACCTGGTCACGGATATGGAAGCCGGTCACGGCGGCAAATCCGGGCGTTACAATGCCCTCAAAGACGATGCCCTGGAATTTGCCTTCCTCTTGGACCTGGCCGGAATCAAACCTTAGCGATCAACCTTAACGATTCAACCTTAACGTTGGACCGGGTTCAGCCAGACCCAGCAGGTCCTGCATAGGCTGCTTTCGAGTCGTTCCTCTTCCTCGTCCGGCAACCCGCCCAAAAAATCCAAACCGGTCAACTGTTCCAGGCGGTCCACGGTCACCATGGTCGCGGATAATTCGCTTTGGGAAGATTCGTTTTGCATCAAGCAAGCCACGACACGGCTTTGTCCTGGATGGTAAACGATTTTGTAAAAGAGCCGGGGAACCAACAAGCGTCCCCAAGGTTCGGGTTCAGGTTCCAGAATCGGTCCAGCCCAAATCAAGAGGCCCAAGGTATCGGTGGCCGGCAAGTCCGAAGCCCAGGTTCTGACTTGGTTTTCGAGGCGCTTCCAAATCCCTCGGTTAAATCCCGGTCTTTGGGGGCAGACATTGGCATAGGAGAAACTCTCGTGCATGGTCCTCGCTGACCAGGCCATATCGGCCGCCGGAACCAAGTGACCTCGGTCCATCCCCGAACCTTTGTAATCCGCGTCCGATGCGTCTTTTCCGACAAGGCGAGGATCCTTCCAAAATCCACTGGAACGCTCAGCCCCGCCTCCGACCTGTGCGCGGTTCAAACGATAGGCCACCCATAGCGGCTGTTGGTACTTGGGACCAAAGGCCGATTGGTAGGCGGAATAAGTCAAAACGATAACCTCAGGACTTCCGTCGCTGCAGGTGGGATGAAGGCTATCAAGGGCGCTAAGGCGGGGATTGGCTGGCGAATTCCTTGTTGGCTGTGCTTGCAGGTTTCCTGCCAACACCCAAATCAAGACGAGACACCAACCCCAGTTCGTTGAAAAAAACCTATAGGTCCGAGGTTGGTTGGTCGCCTTCTGATTCATTGTTACTGTTCGAACGAGCTTCCCAGGCCTTCTTCAAGCCCAGGCCGGCCCCGGCCGCCATCAGGATACCCAGACCTCCGTCGATGGGGACCCCGGCGCCTCCTGTTCCGCCACCCACATTGTTGGGGTCATCGGGCGGAGGGGGCTGGGCCATCGCAACTTGGGCGCTCATCATCACCAAAGCTACGATAGGAAGAATGCGAACAAGGGATGTTTTGGTTGAGTTTTGAAAGCGTTGAAGCATAACAAAAGATTTTACAGCGACTAAACGATTGAAGGTTGGCATGAGAGGGACTTAGCGACGCAGGCGGTAGTGATACTGGCCCTGAGGACTTTGGACACGCAGGAGGTAGTAGGTTCCTTCCAGGAGGTTGGCGGGGCTATCGTAGGTAGCATCCGGGTCGTTGAGGGTCTGGGTGCTGAGCAAGCGCCCACTCAAGTCCATCCAATGGAGGGTGGCCGGTGCCTGACGCAAACCGCGCAGAATCAGGCGACCGTCGGATAGGTGGGCGGTGACTTTTTCGGCAGACTCCAAGGCTTGGACCGCCGTCCCCTGGGCCGCAAAGACCCAATGAAAACGATCCACCGCATCCCCGGCCTGGGCCGTGAAGGTCAGAGGCTGTCCGCTTACAACGGGGGTGAGGGTGCCCAGGCGGGTGTCTTCCAACCAGGAGGCATGCCCGCTGCTCAGACCGCTGAGGTCCATGTTCCAGGTATAGGCCGCGCCGGCTTGGGTATGGGCCAGGTGCAGAGGAATACGGGTGGTGTTTTGAAAGGACAACTCCGGCAAACTCTGGATGGAATAGGTTTGACCCTGGGCATCCTGGGTGTAGAGGTCCTGGCTGGCCGTCACCCCATCGCTGACATAGCGGGCTTCGAGGTTGGCATCGTAGGCGGTGCTGGCTTGGGGAAGGAAGCAGAGCACGGTTTCCAGCCCAAAGCCCGAAGCGGTGTGCGTGACCGAAGCCCTGGCCATATCGGCGCTTTGTTGTTGGCGAACATAGGTAGCCGATTGGTCAACACGGGCACTGCTTGGGTAGGCCAGGGAAGCCGATGAGGCGCCGCTGCTGGCCTGCACCATAAAGCCCTGCATAGGCGCCATGTAACGGGACCCCCCGTTGGCCGATACCTGCGTGGATTGAACATAAGTTCCCCAGGTTCCGGCCGCCACGTTGCTGCCCGCTGAGAGCGTGGCCGTGCTTTTGTCCCAACGATAAATGGTTTCTTCAAGGTTGGTCTTGGTGACTTCGTGCCAATCCATCACCGATGGGAAGGGATTGGAAACGTAGTTCCACCGGTTGCTGGCCGTTCCCATGGGTACAGCAGGTACGTTGCTCAATTGCAATTCCCCGTTGAATACCAGGGTATTCGCGTCATTGGTCCAGACTCCGTAACCGATGGCCTGAGGCCAAGTGGTGGTACGATCGCTGACAGCGGCATAGCTATTGCTGGCGTTGTTATAACCAATCACCGTATTGCTCGTCGAGGGGAGGTTGATGACGGTGTTGAGTGCCGGATTCGTTCTCAAGGGATGCCCAACGAAACGAAAACCGTTGTGATTGGCACCGCTCCAAGGCAGATACCGTTGAACCGTCACATTCCCAGTGATATCGCTGTTGGTTCCGCCAAGGACCACCGCCGTGCCGTTGGCATCCGAGGCCAGCGTCAAGTTGCCTCCAGTGGCAAAGACCCCGTTCAGGGTCAATTTGCCGGTGGAGGAAATCGTGCGCTCCACGCCCAATGTCAGCCCACCGCTGCCGATGGTCACATTCAAAGGCCCGTTGCTGCTGGGCCACTCGGCCCCGACGGTTCGGTTGCTGGAACCGTAAACCAAAGCGCCCGCCGCCCCGTAGGCGATGGTCCCGTTGTTGGTCACAGTTCCACCGCTCAGCGTCAGCGTCCCGTTGATGGTCAGGGTAGCCCCCGCATCCACCAAAATCGTACCTCCCGTCACAGTCAAGTTGTTGAGGGTTTGGTTGGTGCTCACCTTCAATGTGCCGCCGCTAAGGCTTACATTATTGGTCGCAGGAATCGTCGTTCCCCCCGTGCGATTGAAGCGTAGGGTAGCTCCTGAGATTGTTGTAAGTGAACTATAGGCGTTGTTCCCTGATAAAGTCAGTATTCCAGTACCAATGCCATTTACGTTTAAGGGATTGCTGCCAGAAATAGCACAAGAGATCGTAATTCCGCCTGAACTATCAATATTGATGATATTATTTGTGGAATTGTTCAATTCCAAACCCAACGTACTACTAGATCCATCTGCAATGGTCATTAATGCGGTGCTATTATTTCTAATAATTACATTTTCAATTCCATTTACGATAGCTCCTACCATCAATAAGGTGTTTGACACTGTACCTGAGCTATTGTTAATAGTCCTTGCAATGGCTCCAGGCACAAATTCAATAGCGGCTACGCTTCGTTGGGGAATGGTTGCCCCATTCATGTTAAAGCCAATGGTAGTCTGTACTGCGCTTCCAATACGTGCAACCACTGTTGAGCTAGGCAAACCAGAGTTCCAATTTCCTGATGTTAACCAGGCAGAACTACCGCCATTCCATAAGGTTGTTGAGGAATTCACCAAATTTGGCGTTGCACTCGATTCAGTGCCGCTGCTCCAAACGCTGCCGCGTCTGGTAAAGATTCGTACAAAATAGACGGTCCCGTTTGTGAGCCCGGTGATGATCTGCGGGCTACTTGTGCCCTTGTATACCACACGACCCGTACCGTCAAAAGTTGTGCCTGTTCCAAATGCAAGGTTGGCGGTGTAGGCCGTCCCATCCCCACTAGGGGATGCACCTATGGTTGAAGTTGGTTTAGCGACAATCATGACTTCGTCCACGCATGATGGATTGGTCCAGGAGACAGTGAGCTGGGTGGATGCGGCGGCGAGCACTAGACTGGTTGCATCGGTGGGCGTACAGGCCACGATGGTTTTGGTGCCGCTAGCATTTGTTGAGCCGGATTTTGTTCCAGAACTAAAAGTTAAATTTCCGGTATCGATGGCGCTTACTGAAATGGCATTACCAACGGTTGATCTAAAGGGCACGTCCGCTGTGATAAAGATGTAACCCGTGTTACCTAATGCAATGATCTGATTTGTAAAACTGGGAAACACGTGAGAACCAGAACCTAAGGACGATGATTTGGTTGAGAGTAAGGCATCCGTACTAGAGCTGAAGGAATTATCGGCGGAATACCAACATTTTAGATTGGATAGATCCGAAGCTGCATAGGTTCCAGATGTATTTATCGTAACACCTGTTAAAGTAGCATTGGCTGTCGTAACCGCTAAATCAAAACGAGTTAAAACTTGGTTGGTTACCCCTTCTGTTAGGTTGGATGCGGAGGCAGCTGGGGAGCTTAGTTCAATATTGGGTATTGCAGAAGGAGCCGTGGTGGCTGTTAAGCTAAAATTATCAAGGCCAATTCCTTGACTATTGCCGCCTGTGGTATTAAAATCCCATTTGAAGTAATAAAGTGAGTCTGGAGCCAATGTGAGTGACCCTACAGAGAAGGATTTTTGGACCGTTGTGCCTGGAAAGCTATAGGAGCTTGATCCGGTCGCAAAAGATCCAGATTGGCCAGAGGTATCTGTTACCCATGAGGATCCGTTGGTGGATCTCGAAAAGGTGACGGATGCTGCCGCCGAGTTGATGCGGTAACGTTCGTAATCAAAGGAGATGCTGAAACCCGTGATGGTGCTTCCGGTCGAATTCTTGAATGCAACCATGATGGAGTTGGGGCTGGCATAAGAACCAGAGGTCATAAAGCCAAGAGCGCGTTCGCTGGATGAGGAGCCCCAATTATAGCGACCACCGGCCGTAGGACTTCCTGAGCTTGCTTGGTTATTGACAGCTGTCAAATTGCCGCTTGTGCTGTATCCTGCTGTTGTGCCGGCTCCAGCGGCTGACATTTTCCATCCAGCCGGCAATGTTGCAGTTACTGATGTACCCAACGAGTCAAAGTTTTGAGTAATCGCCGAGGTGCCCGAAATGCTAATTTGGGACCATGACAAACCAGGAATTATGAATAAAACAATCAAAGAAAATACCGCAAATACCCATTTGGGGAAGGTCATTTGGCAATTGATGGGGGTGGTTTTGAGCTGATCGTTTGGCTTTTTCACTGGAATGGGCATAGGGTTGTCAATTCGTGTGGGGGTTATAAATATCAAATGTTTGTCATGTCTAAAATCAAAACGGATTTAATATTTAAAATCATCGTTGGGTTATTTAATTGTTAACAATTCGATTGTTTTGGCTAGCAAATTCGTGGATTTCGCTTTGGGTTTTTCGGCGTATATTTGCGGTCCTTTGGCCCGTCAGGGCGCATTCCAGGGGCAACAGGTGAGATGGGTGAGTGGCTGAAACCAACAGTTTGCTAAACTGTCGTACGGGAAACTGTACCGAGGGTTCGAATCCCTCTCTCACCGCCGGGTTTCAAGATTTAGGGCCTTCGGGCCCTATTTTTGTGGCCTAAACGCCCCTTTGCCATGAAATTACAGCAGCTCTACACATCTTGCCTGGCCCAAGGGGCCTACTACATCGAAAGCGAAGGGGAAGCCGTCGTGATTGATCCCCTGCGTGAAGTGGACGCCTATCTACAGCGTGCCGAACAGGACGGGGCCCGCATCAAATACGTGATTGAGACCCATTTCCATGCCGATTTTGTTTCTGGACACCTGGATTTGGCGGCGGCGACCGGGGCCAAGGTGGTTTTTGGCCCGGAGGCGAAGCCGGGGTTTGAGGCGCATATCGCCGAGGATGGGGAGGTGTTGCGGTTCGGGAAACTGAGCCTCGAAGTTCTGCATACGCCGGGGCATACGCCGGAGAGTACGTGCTACTTGTTGCGGGACGAAGAGGGTCAGCCGCATGCCTTGTTTAGCGGGGATACCCTCTTTATCGGCGATGTGGGCCGTCCCGATTTGGCCGCGGGAGCCACCGCCACCCCCCAAGAAATGGCCGCCACTCTCTACCGTTCCTTGCGTT
>Ga0209985_10002526_pt1 | contig 16425 bp, 18 predicted proteins | sample NOAtaG_FD_187305 | JGI IMG/M metagenome (GOLD analysis project Ga0209985, IMG submission 187305) | Freshwater lake microbial communities from Lake Erie, under a cyanobacterial bloom - NOAA_Erie_Diel6S_1000h metaG (SPAdes) (version 2) | ecosystem: Environmental > Aquatic > Freshwater > Lake ...
CGTGCAGCATCACCTGCAGGAAGTCGGCCTGCTCCTGCCACCCCGTCTCGACAAACACCCCCGGAAGGCCGTACCCGGCGTTATTGATCAGGGCGTCCACATCGCGACCCGCAGCGTCCACCGCCGCCAGAATCCGGCCGGGCGCCGCTGGGTCGGCGAGGTCGTCGGGCAGAACCAGGGCCTCGACTCCAAAGCGCAGGCGCACCTCGTCGGCCAAGGCGTCCAGGCGCTCCCGGCGGCGGGCGGTGAGCGCAAGGTCGTAACCGCGCGCGGCGAGGCTTCGCGCCAGGGCGGCGCCGATTCCGGCGGAGGCGCCGGTCACCAGGGCGAGTCTTCGGTCCATGCCGTCTCCTGTCGCGATCCTTCCAAGGGTGGCGAAGGGACCCTTCCTGTTCAAGCCCCCGCCGGCCGGCGACCCGCCGGTTGCGGCCGGGGGCCGACCACTGTCGCCCTCCGGACCGGGCGTCGGCGGACGCTGACACGTTCGGTCCGGGGCTGGAGGGCCAGGGTCTGCTTCACGGCTTCCATCAGGATCAGCCCCGAAAGGGGCGGCCAGAGTCGGGAGCCGACCTGCTCGAAGCCTTCGGCCCAAGCGGACAGCCAGGGAAGGGGCGGAACGTAGAGAGCCCGGGTCCAGCCGGTAGGTTCCAGCCCGGCTTCCCGCAACCGTCCGGCCAGCTGCCGTCGGCTGAAGGGCCGGCCGTGGCCGAAGGGCGTGGACTCGAACGGCGCCCAGGGCCCGTTCCGCGCGGCGGCGACGGCGATCAGCCGTCCGGCGGGCGCCAGCACCCGGGTCATCTCCCGCAGGAGGGCTTCAGGCTCCGGGCTTTCCTCGAGGGCGTGGACCAGGACGATCCGGTCGAAGCGGGCGTTGGGGAAGGGCAGGGCGTCCTCGGCGGCGAGTGTCACGCGATTCAAACGGCCGATGGGCCAGGCCTCGGCGCCCTGCTCCGGAGGCATTACGGCCACCGCCCGGATCGCGCGGTCCGACAGGGCCTCCAGGACCGGCGTGGCGTAACCGGCGCCCAGCACTTCCAGCCCCCCGCAGTCGCCCCAGTTCTCTCGCACCTTGCGAAGGGTCATGTCCCGGGCGGCCTGGCCGAGAGGCGAGGCGTAGAAGGCCGCCAGATCAGAGATGTCTTGCCGCATGACGCGGATTTAGGCCTAGTCGCGCCCGACCGCGAGCCCCGGAAGGTCCGGAAGGTGCGCAGAAGGAAGGACGCCATGACCCTGACCGTTCACCAGTTTCCCTGCCTGTCCGACAATTATGGCTATCTGGTGCGGGATGAGGCCTCGGGCCGCACGGCCTGCATCGACACTCCGGACGCCGCCGCCATCCTGGCCGAGCTGGACCGGCTGGGCTGGGGACTGGACCTGGTGCTCAACACCCACTGGCATGCGGACCACGCCGGCGGGAACGCCGAGGTCAAGGCCGCCACTGGCTGCGAGCTCCTGGGGCCCGCCGAGGTGTCGGGCCGGTTTCCCGTCGACCGGGTGCTCTCGCCCGGCGAGAGGGTGATCCTTGGCGAGACCGAATTCCAGGTCCTGGAGTCCGGCGGACACACCCTGGGACATATCGCCTATTTCGCACCTTCGGCGGGAGCGGCCTTTGTCGGCGACACCCTCTTCGCCCTGGGCTGCGGGCGCATGTTCGAGGGCTCGCCGGCGCAGATGTGGGCCAGCCTTCAGCGCCTGGTCGCCCTGCCGGACGCCACCCGGATTTACTGCGCCCACGAGTACACCGCCTCCAACGCCCGCTTCGCCCTGTCGGTCGACGCCGATCCCGCCGTGAAGGCCCGGGCCGAGGCGGTCTTCGCGGCCCGCGAGCGGGGCGAGCCCACCGTGCCCAGCACCCTGGGGGAGGAAAAGGCCACCAACCCCTTCCTGAGGGCGCCGCGGCTGCGCCCGGGGCTTCCCCCGCACGAGGCCTTCGCCGCCCTGCGGTCCGAGAAGGATGCCTTCCGGGGCTAGCGGACTCCCGCCGCCGCCAGGATCCGGTCAGAGGAGGGCCGGCCCGACATACCCTGGCCCGGGGCGACGGTGATCTCGATCACGCCCTCGCGCACCAGAGCCCGGGCCTGGCGTCCCTCGACCAGCCGCACCCTCTCCACACCGCCCAGGACAACGCGCCCGTCCGGCAGCCTCGTCATGCGGATGATGGCCTCGGCGGCGACCATGGCGGCGTCGGCGGTGAGGGCGGAGGAGGCCGGTGAGGCGTCGGCCTCGAAGGGGATGAGTCTCCGCGCGGCCCGCGTGGCCCGGGTGCTGGCCAGGGCCAGACGCTCGAGAAGCTGCTGGGGGCCGAGGGGCGTCATGCGGAGGGCCGGTCCGCCGCCGGACAGGGCCACGGCCAGGCCGTCCGGCCGGTCGGTGGTGAAGACGGTCAGGCCCCCGGTCCGGCTGGCCCGCAGGATCGGCTCGCCCAGGTCATTGAGGTAGAGGATGTCGCCCCGTGGCGCCGGCTGGGGCCTCAGGACCCAGACCTCGGGGCTGCGGTCGAACTTGACCAGGGGCAGACCCTGGCTGCGGTCGAAGGTGAGGCGGACCCCCGTCTCGCTGATGTAGCGCGCCACCGGCGGCGCCCCCGCCTGCCCTGCGGAAGGGCTGAACAGGACGCCTCCGGTCCCCGTTGTCGACTGGGCGAGGGACTCCACCGCACCCGCGAGGACGACGCCCGCCGCCAGGAAGGCGGGAAGGAGGCCGAATCGGCTTCGGGATGTTCGCTCAGGGTGTCCGGCGGAAGGCATCACGGACATTCATTGCACAACGACTGGGGCGGATTTTGGACGCCCTCCTCATCCCGCCATGTACTGGCCGCCGTTCAGAGACAGGGTGGACCCGGTGACGAAGCCGGCGTGCTCCCCCGACAGGAAGGCGACCATGTCGGCGATCTCCTCGCCCCGGCCGAGCCGGCCCACGGGAATCTGGGCGATGATCGAGGCCAAAACGGTCTCGGGTACGGCCTGCACCATCTCGGTGTCGATATAGCCGGGGCAGATGCAGTTTACGGTCACGCCCTTGCGGGCATTCTCCAGGGCCAGGGCCTTGGTGAAGCCGATCATGCCCGCCTTGGCGGCGGCGTAGTTGGTCTGGCCCATCTGGCCCTTCTGGCCGTTGATGGACGAGATGTTGACGATCCGGCCCCACTCGCGCTCCCGCATGCCCTCGATGACCTGCCGGGTCATGTTGAAGACGGAGTCCATGTTCACGCGGATGACCTCCGACCACTGGGCGGGCGACATCTTGTGGAAGACCCCGTCGCGGGTGATGCCGGCGTTGTTGACCAGCACGTCCACGGGCCCAAGCTCGGCCTCGACCGTCCGCACGGCCCTGTCGCAGTCCTCGAAGGATCCGACATTTCCCTTGACGACCATCACGCCAAGCTCGCGGGCGCGGGCCTGAGCGGCCTCCTCATTTCCGGAGTAGCCCGCCGCCACCTTCATGCCGTCGGACTTCAGGCGCTCACAGATCGCCCGGCCAATGCCGCGGGTCCCGCCCGTCACAAACGCCACTCTCGCCATCGCCGCCTCCGTTGGGGGTTCAGAATCTCAGACCTGCTCGACGCAGAGGGCCACGCCCATTCCGCCGCCGACACAAAGAGTGGCCAGGCCGCGGGCCGAGCCGGAACGCTTCATCTCGTGCAGCAGGGTGGTCAGGATGCGCGCACCGGAGGCGCCAATGGGATGTCCGATCGCGATGGCGCCGCCATTGACGTTCACCTTTTCGGGATCCAGGCCCAGCTCGCGCACGACGCAAAGAGCCTGTGCGGCGAAGGCCTCGTTCGACTCCACACGGTCGAGGTCGGCCACGCTCCAGCCCGCCCGCTCGAGGGCCCGGCGGGTTGCGGGGATAGGTCCCGTTCCCATGATCTCCGGCTCCACGCCCGCCTGCGCCCAGGAGGCGATGCGCGCCAGGGGGGTCAGGCCCCGAGCTCTGGCCTCGGCGGCCGACATCAGCACCAGCGCCGCGGCCCCGTCGTTGAGCCCGGAGGCGTTGGCCGCGGTCACCGACCCATCCTTTGTGAAGGCCGGGCGCAAGCCTGAAACGCTGTCCAGGGTCGCCCCATGGCGGATGTACTCGTCCTGGTCGACCACAGTGTCGCCCTTGCGGCCCTTCAAGGTGACCGGGACGATCTCGGCGGCGAAGCGGCCCGCCTTTTGCGCCGCCTCGGCGCGGTTCTGGGAGGTCACGGCGAACCTGTCCTGGTCCTCCCGGGTGATCTGCCAGCGGGCGGCGATGTTCTCGGCGGTCTGGCCCATATGGTAGCCGTGAAAAGCGTCCCAGAGACCGTCCTTGATCATGGTGTCCACGAGAGCCAGGTCGCCCATCTTCTGGCCGCCGCGCAGATGCTGGGCGTGGGGAGCCTGGCTCATGCTCTCCTGGCCCCCGGCCACCACCACCCGGGCGGCGCCATCGGCGATCTGCTGGGCGCCGAGCGCCACGGCCCGCAGGCCGGAGCCACAGAGCTGGTTCAGGCTCCAGGCCGGCGCCTCCACCGGGACCCCGGCGTTGATCGCCGCCTGGCGGGCCGGGCCCTGCCCTGCGCCCGCCTGAAGCACCTGGCCGAGGATGACCTCGCTGACGTCGGCGGCGGCCACGCCCGCCCGCTCCAGGGCGCCGGCGATGGCCGTGCGGCCCAGCTCATGGGCGGGAAGGCCCGAAAGGGCGCCGTTGAAGGACCCGACGGGGGTTCGGGCGGCGGAGACGATGACGACGTCGGTCATGGCGTGAGGCTCCTTCAGGGGTGCGGCGTCGCCTGACCCGGCGGCCGCTTCCGTCACCTTCCAGAAGACGCTCGCATCGGCAATACTGCAATGCAATAATGCAGCCTCTCGCGCGGGATCGCGCAGGAAGGAACCGGAATGGCCGAAACGAAGGGCGCCAAGACGGGCGATGGCCCGGTCGTCATCAAGAAATACGCCAACCGCCGCCTCTACAACACGGCTTCGAGCACCTACGTCACGCTCGAACACCTGGCCGACATGGTCCGCAAGGGCGTCGACTTCGTGGTCTACGACGCCAAGACGAATGACGACATCACCCGCTCGGTGCTGGCCCAGATCATCTTCGATGAGGAGAGCCGCTCGGAAAGCCTGCTGCCGATCCAGTTCCTGCGCCAGCTCATCGGCTTCTACGGCAATTCCATGCAGGCCTTCCTGCCCTCCTACCTGGAAATGTCGCTGGCCTCCTTCGCAGAACAGCAGGAGCGCCTGCGCCAGCAGTTCTCGGGCATGAGCCCGCCTGCGGGCCTCGCCGCCTACGAGGATCAGGTGAAGAAGAACATGGCCCTCTTCAGCCAGGCCATGCAGATGTTCTCGCCCTTCGCCTATGGACGGCCTGAAGGCGCTCAGCCGGAACAAGGCGTCCCGGTCGCCGGTGCGCCGGATCCCGCCGCCGCGCCCGCCGGGAAGGCCTCCGATGAGGCCATTGCGGATCTCAAGCGCCGCATGGAGGAGATGGCCGCCCAGATCGACAGGCTGGCCTCTGGGCGATGACCAAGCCGATCGATCCCATCCGCCGCACACGACGCACCCGGGAGGCGCGGAGCCTTTCCACGGAGCCGGTTCCCGAGGCTCCAACGCCGAATTCCGGCGCCGGGCGGCGCGATCGCATCAAGCCGCCGCCGGAGGCGCCCCTCGCCGAGGGCGCCGCCGCCCTGAGCGCCCACCTGATCGGTCAGGATGGCGCCAAGCGCGGCCTGCGCGGCGGCCCGCCTGTCCTCGACGCCGCTCGTTCGGCCTACGAGAGCGCAGAGTGGTCGGGCGGCGCCGACCGACGCAAGAAGTCAGGCCGAAAGGCGCGCATCAAGACCTGAGCGGGCGCCGGGTCAATTCCGCCGCCCGGACGGGATTGCCCGGGCCCGCCGGATCCAGACGAGAGCTTTCTCTTTCTTTTCAATAGGTATGGTCATGGCGCAGCCCTTGCTGGGCCCCCGGCGCAACCCCTCGCCGGAGCTCCGCCATGCCCGCCTTCGCCGCCCGCGTCTTTGACATCGCCCTGGTTGTCGCCATCTTCACCGCCTTCACCTGAGGGCGGGGTCCGGGTCGGCTCAGAGTTCCGCGACCGGTCCCGGGCGGCGCGCCCGGGACTGAAGCCACATCACCCCGAGAAGGTCCGAGGTCGAAGCCCAGAGACGGCCGAGGTTGGTGTACTTCGAGGCGCCGCTGGTCCTCGGGCGGTGACCGACCGGCAGGAAGAGGGTCGAATAGCCCTCCCGCAGCATCAGGGCCGGCAGGTAGCGGTGGATGTGATCGAAATAGGGCAGGCGCAGGAAGGCGTCCCGGCGAAACGCCTTCAGGCCGCAGCCGGTGTCGTTGGCGGTATCCCTCAGGAGGCGGCGCCGGACGCCGTTACCGATCCGGGAAGCGATCTTCTTGGCGGCGCTGTCCTGCCGGCGAACCCGCTCACCCCCCACCAGAGCCAGGTCGGGGGGTCCGGCCCGGAGGGCGTCGACCAGTTTTGGCGCATCGGCCGGGTCGTTCTGGCCATCCCCGTCGAGGGTGACGATAATCTCGCCCCGGGCCGCCAGGACCCCGGTCCGCACCGCCCGGCTCTGCCCTGAATTCACGCTGTGGGCGAGGAGACGCAGGACCGGAATCTCGGCCTTCAGCGCCGCCAGGCGCTCGCGGGTATCGTCCCGGCTGCAATCGTCCACGAACAGGATCTCGACAGGCCAACCGGCGAAGGCGGCGGCGATCTCCCGGGCGAGATCCGGAGCCGCGCCGGACTCGTTGAACACGGGGACCACCACAGAGACCTCGGGACTGGGCCCGGGCGCAGGGCCCGCCGGCGGGGTCTGGGAGGGATCGGAGACCATGGAGCATCCTACGATCATTCGGGGCTGAAGGGAAACGACGCCGCCTTCGGATCGTGCTAACCAGCCCTTCATGTGGCGAGCTGACATCATAAACGCCTTCCGGCGGCCCGGCGGCTGGCGCGGTCCGGCGGTAGCGGCCGTTTTCGCCTTCCTGGCGGGGCTGCCCGGCCTCCTCGCCCTTCCCCCCCTTGACCGCGACGAGGCCCGGTTCGCCCAGGCCACGGCTCAGATGCTGGAGCAGGACGACTATGTGGTCATCCGCTTCCAGGACCAGCCCCGTTTCAAGAAGCCCGTGGGCATTCACTGGATGCAGGCCGCGGTGGTCGCGACCTTTGGCGACGCCGGACAGAGAGACATCCGGCTCTATCGCCTTCCCTCCCTGATCGGGGCCATGCTGGCCGCCGCCGCCTGTGTCTGGGGGGCTGCAGGCTTCTTCAGCCGGGGCGCCGCCCTCCTGTCCGGCCTGATTCTGGGCGGGAGTCTTCTGCTCTCCACAGAGGCCTTCATCGCCAAGACCGACGCCATGCTGACCGGCCTGATCGTGCTGGCCATGGCGGCGCTGGCGCGCCTGTACGCCGAGGCGAGGGGCGGTCCTCCGGCGGGTCGCCTGGCGGCGCCGGTCTTCTGGGCGGCCCTGGCCCTGGCGGTGCTGGTCAAGGGCCCTATCGCCCTGCTGGTGGCCGGTCTCGCCGCCCTCACCCTGCGTTTAGCAGACCGCCGGCCCCTGACCGCCCGACCCATCGGCTGGACCTGGGGCTTGATCCTCTTCGCCGCCATCGTCGGGCCCTGGGCCTGGGCGGTGACCATCGCCACGGATGGCGCCTTCTGGTCGGTGGCGATCGGCGGCGACCTGGCGCCCAAGCTCGCCGGCGGCCACGAGAGCCATGGCGCGCCCCCCGGCATGCACGCCCTGGCCGCGCCCCTGCTCGCCTTCCCCGCCACCCTCCTGCTTCCCGCCGCAGCGGTCGTCGCCTGGCGCCGGCGGGCCGAGCCTGGCGTCCGGTTCGCCCTGGCCTGGCTCATACCCGCCTGGATCGTCTTCGAGGCGACGCCCACCAAGCTGCCGCATTACGTCCTGCCCTGCTACGCGGCCCTGGCCTGGCTCTGCGCTGCGGGCCTCGCGGAAGCGACGGGTCCCATCGTCCGGCGGGCGGGCGCGGCGTTGCAGGTGCTCGCGGGCATCCTTCTGGCCGGTGTCGCCGTCGGCCTGACCCTGACCTACGGAGACGCGAGGGACGCGCCCGCCGCCGGCCTGACCGCCGGGCTCTTCCTCCTCGCCGGAGGTGCGGGAGCCCTGCTTCTGCTGCGCGGTCAACCCCGGCGGGCCTTGATCTGGGCCCTGCCGGCGGGCGTCCTCGCCCACGCCGCCCTGACCGCCCTCCTGGTCCCCAGCCTGCAACCCCTCCTGCTCTCCGGCCGGACCGTCGACCTCCTCGCCGGCGCGCGCCTCCTGCCCGCCCAGGGCGTGGTGCCCGGCCCTGTGGCCGTTGCGGGCTATGCCGAACCCAGCCTGGTCTTCCTGGTGGGCACCGACACCGGGCTGGGCGATGCCGCCGATGCTGCAGCCGCCCTGGCCTCCGGACGTGCGGCTGTGGTGGAGTCTCGGGAGCAGCCCGCATTCCGCCAGGCCCTGGCCCGGGCCGGACTCCAGCCGGTCGAGGTGGGCCGGGTGGCGGGCCTGAACTATTCCAACGGCGACGAGACCGAACTCACGGTCTACGCCCCCGCTCCCCGCCCCCCACCGGAGGCCCGTCCATGAGTCGCTTCATCGAGATTGTCGAGGTCGGACCCCGCGACGGCCTTCAGAACGAGAACGTCACCCTCACCCCGGACCAGAGGGTCGAGTTCATCCGCCGGCTGGAGGCCGCCGGCGCCCGCCGGATCGAGACCGTCTCCTTCGTCAACCCTGCGCGCGTTCCCCAGATGGCCGGCGCCGAGGAGGTCTGCGCCGCCCTTCCCGCCGATCCGTCGCGCTCCCGGATCGGCCTGGTGCTCAACATGCGGGGTTGGGACCGCACCATCTCCACCGGATGTGATGAAGCCAATGTGGTGGTCTGCGCCTCCGATACCTTCGGGATCCGCAACCAGGGCGCGGAGACCCGGGCCCAGATGGACACCCTGGCCGCCATCGCCGGCCGTCGCGCGGCGGAAGGCGGTCCCCAACTCTCCGTGACCTTCTCGGTGGCCTTTGGATGTCCCTTCGAGGGCGAGGTGGACCCCGCCCGGGTGACCGGGCTGGTCCGCGAGGCGGCGCAGCTCCCCCTCGACGAGATCGCCCTGGCCGACACCATCGGCGTGGCGGATCCCTGGGCGGTGCGCCGCCTGGTCGAGGCCTGTCGCTCGGTGTCCGCGGGCAAGCGCCTGCGCCTTCACTTCCATGACACCCGAAACACCGGCCTCGCCAACGCCTTCGCCGGGATCGAGGCGGGGGTGGACGTCCTCGACGCCAGCTGCGGCGGGCTGGGCGGCTGTCCCTTCGCGCCCAACGCTACGGGCAACATCGGCGCCGAGGACCTGGTCTACATGCTGGAGCGGGCGGGCTTCGAGACCGGCTATGACCTGCCGGGCCTGATCTCTACTGCCGAGTGGGTCTGCGGCCTCCTGGGCAAGACCCCGACGGCATCGGTTACCCGGGCGGGGCTGTTTCCAATTCCGGCCTGAGCCTCATCGGGGCGGGCCCTTCAGGCGCCAGAGGACTGGCCGGACGACCGCCAGGGCGACGATGAACGGCCCCAGCGCCCAGGCCGCAAGGGACTCAAGCGGCGTGACGGCGCGCTTCCGGAAGAATCGGGCGAGGCCTCGGCCCTTGGCGAACTCCACACGCAGGGGATTCGCCCGGCTGGTGTGACCCACATGAATCACCCGGGCCGCCGGCTGGAAGACGACCTGGCCGCCGGCCCGGCGCACCCGCCAGCAGAGGTCGATGTCCTCGACGTGCAGGAAATAGCCCTCGTCGAACCCGCCCAGGGCCTCGAAGTCCGTCCGACGCATGGCGAAGCAGGCGCCCGATATGGTCGGCGTCTCGACCACCCCGGTCGGGGTCGGTTCGTCCTCGAGGTGGACCTCGAACCGCCGCAGGGCCGGCGCCCTCCGGGCCAGGGTCGACAGGCTCAAGAGGGTGGACAGGGGGGTGATCTCCCCTCGCCGACCGCCCCTCTGCTCGGTTCCGTCGCTGTTGATGATGCGGGCGCCCACAAGGCTGGGCGACGGCCGGCCGCAGAGCGCTTCAGCCAGGGCGGTGACGCCGCCTTCGCCAAGAAAGGCGTCGGGGTTCAGGAACACCAGCAGGTCGCCCTGGGCGATGCCCGCACCGAGGTTGGCGCCGCGGGCGAAGCCCACGTTTCCCTGCCCGGTCAACAGGCGGACCCGGGGATTGAGGGCCGCCAGCTCCGCGAGGCGGGCGGCGTCCTCGGGCAGGGAGCCGTTGTCGACCACGATGACCTCACCCACCTCCGGCTGCGCCAGGGCGCTGTCGACCGACGGGAAGAGGGACTCCCCGGTCATGAAGACCACGAGCACGACCGAAGCCCCCGCGGCGTCTGCGGGGGCTGGGGCCATCCACACCTCGGGGCGGGAGCGCCTGAGCATCAGCCTCTCAGCGCCGCGCGGGCCAGGTCCGGCGGGACCGCTTCTGAGGCCAGGGCGGCCACCGCCTCGTCCAGGGACAGGACAGTCTGACCCTCGGCGCCGAGGCGGCGGATCGCCACCGCCCGGCTTTCGGCCTCCCGGCGGCCGACCGCGGCGATCACCGGGGTCTTGGCCAGGCTGTGCTCGCGCACCTTGTAGTTGATCTTCTCGTTTCGCAGGTCGAGCTCCACCCTCAGGCCGGCCGCCCTCAGGGCTGCAGCGACCTCGCGGGCATAGTCGTCGGCGTCCGATGTGATCGAGGCCACCACCGCCTGGGTCGGCGCCAGCCAGAGGGGGAAGGCGCCGGCGTAGTTCTCGATGGTCACCCCCAGGAAACGCTCCATGGACCCGCAGATCGCCCGGTGCAGCATGACCGGCCTCTGCTTGGAGCCGTCCTCGGCCACATACTCGGCGTCGAGGCGCTCGGGCAGGACGAAGTCCAGCTGCAGGGTGCCGCACTGCCAGGTCCGACCGATGGCGTCGCGCAGGTGGAACTCCAGCTTGGGGCCGTAGAAGGCGCCCTCGCCGGGCAGGGGCTCCACCTCCATGTTCACCGCCCGGCGGGCGGCCCGGTCGAGCTTGGCCTCGGCGATGTCCCAGACCTCATCGGAGCCGGCGCGGATCTCCGGCCGCAGGGCCAGCTTGACGCTGTGCAGGTCGAGCCCGAAGTCGGAATAGACCGAGTTCAGCAGCTTCACGAACTTCGTCGTCTCAGCCTCGATCTGGTCCTCGCGGCAGAAGATGTGGGCGTCGTCCTGGGTGAAGGCGCGCAGGCGCATGATGCCGTGCAGGGCGCCGGACGGCTCGTACCTGTGGCAGGCGCCGAACTCGGCCATGCGCAGGGGCAGGTCGCGATAGCTCTTCTGGCCGAAGTTGAAGATCTGGACGTGCCCCGGGCAGTTCATGGGCTTAACGGCCAGCTCCTCGCCCTCCGTCGTTTCGCACGTGAACATGTGCTGGCCGAACTTCTCCCAGTGTCCGGACTTTTCCCAAAGTCCCCGGTCCATGATCTGGGGCGCCTTGACCTCGACATAGCCGTCGGTTTCCAGGCGGCGGCGCATGTAGGCCTCCACCGTGCGGTAAAGGGTCCAGCCCTTGGGATGCCAGAAGATCATGCCCCGGGCTTCTTCCTGCAGGTGGAAGAGGTCCATGGCCCGGCCGATCCGCCGGTGGTCGCGGCGCTCGGCCTCCTCGATGCGCTTGAGGTAGGCCTCGAGGTCCGCCTCGCTGGCCCAGGCCGTGCCGTAGATGCGCTGGAGCTGGGCGTTGCGGTGGTCGCCGCGCCAGTAGGCGCCGGCCAGCTTGGTCAGCTTGAAGGCCTTGCCCACATGCCGCGTCGACGGCAGGTGCGGACCCAGGCACAGGTCCTTCCAGCTTCCCTGGCGATAGACCGTGATGACCTCGTCCTCGGGCAGGTCGGAGATGATCTCGGCCTTGTAGGCCTCGCCGATCTCGCGGAAGTGGGCGATGGCCGCGTTGCGGTCCCAGACCTCGCGGACGATCTTCTCATCCCGGTCGACGATCTGAGCCATCCGCGCCTCGATGGCGCCGAGGTCATCCAGCGAGAAGGGCTCGTCCCGGGCGAAGTCGTAATAGAAGCCGTCCTCGATGGCCGGCCCGATGGTCACCTGGGTTCCGGGGAAGAGCTCCTGGACCGCCTGGGCCAGAACGTGGCTGGCGTCGTGGCGGATCACCTCCAGGGCGTCCGGGCTCTCGCGCGTCAGGATCTCGAAGGTGCCGCCGCCGGGGAGCGGGCGGTCCAGGTCCAGCAGTTCGCCGTCCAGGCGCACCAGCAGGGCGCGCTTTTCCAGCGATTTGGCGATGGCGGCGGCGACATCGCGGCCGCTGGCGCCTTCGTCGAAGGCTCGCTTGGAGCCATCGGGAAAGATGAGTTCGATCATGGCTTGGTCTGTCCGTTTCGGACTCCCCCGGAGGGCCCTTCGAGGGGCGGCGCGGGAATCCGGGGCGGCACCGGGTCGTAGCCCGATCCCCCCCAGGGATTGCATCGACACAGTCGGCTGGCGGCCAGTCCGGCGCCTTTCCAGGGACCGTGCGTGATCAGGGCCTCGGCCGCGTAATCCGAACAGGTCGGAAGGAACCGGCACTGGCGCCCGATCAGGGGCGAAAGCGTCAGCTTGTAGGCGCGGTGGGCGCCCCTGACGCAGCGTACATAAAGGGTCATGCCGGCTCGCAGGCTTGCGAATTACGCTAGCGCTTATCCCGGGGAGTCCGCCGGATCAAGCCGCGCCGGCGGGGCTAGTTCGCGTTCCGGCCTTGCGCACGGCATCGAGCGCGGCCTCGAAGGCCAGCAGGGTCGAAGCGTGCCGGGCGGGATAGTCCTTCACCGGAGCGAGCATGGCGAGATCCGAAAAGCGTCCTTCGGGCGGGGATCCGCCCGCCTTCAGCATAGAGCGGAAGGCATCCGTCGCCAACTCCAGTTCACTCAGGCTGGCGCCGATCGCCCCGGCGCCAAGGATGGATGCCGAAGCCTGGCCAAGGGCGCAGGCCTTCACGTCCTGGGCGAATCGGTCGATCCGGCCGGAGGCGTCGAGCCCCACGTCCACCGTCACCCGGCTGCCGCACAGGCGCGAGGTCTTCTCCGCCGAGCCGTCGGGGGCCTCCAGCCGGCCGAGGTGCGGGAGGTTGGCCGCAAGGGCCAGGACCTTGGCGGAATAGATGTCGTCAATCATGCGGGGCCCGGAGCCGTTCCGCCCCTGTCCGTCCAGATCTTCACGGCCTGCGCGACCAGGGCCTCGTTCATGGCGCGGAACCCTTCGAGGTGGGCGCTCCGGTGCGCCTTGTAATGCCGCTTCGCCAGGAAGCCTGTGAAGATCTCGCCATTCGAGATGATGCAGCCGGTAGGGCTGACAATGTCGACCTCAATGAACCGCACCGACCTGACCCAGCCGTCCGACCGGGAGTCGCTCCAGTGGATCTGCTCCAGGGGCATCCACTCCAGAACGACGGGCCGCGCCTGCCTTGGCGTCCGGCCCGGAAGGGCCTCGGTCAGCTCCAGCTGGGCGCCGATACGGATCTGGCCCCGGGCCTCCGGATAGAGGGGGTTCCAGGCGCTCCAGCCGTCGACTTTGCTGAGCAGCTCCCAAAGGACTTCAGGGGGGACCTGGACGCCGATCCGGTGCTCGACGCGCAGGGGGACGGCGCCCACGGAGGGCTTGGGGGCGCTCCCCTTCATGCCGAACATGGGCGGTGGACGGATCGCCATCACGTCCTCTCCTTGAGTCTCCAGGTCGCGCCGGACGCGCTGTCCATGACCTCGACGTTCAGGGCGGCCAGCTCGTCGCGAATCTGGTCCGCAGCAGCCCAGTCCTTCGCCGCGCGGGCCTGCGACCGGCGCGCCACCAGGTCGTCGATCCGGGCCTTCAACACCTCGTCGACGCCACCCTGGAACCAGGCCTCAGGATCGCCGAACAGGAAGCCCATCAACCGGGCGGAAGCCAGCAGCCGGCCCTTGGCCTCGGCGCGGCCAGGGCCTGTCGCCGTCTCCAGGGCGGTGGCCAGGCCAAACAGTTCGGCCATGGCGGCCGGCGTGTTCAGGTCGTCCTCCAGGGCGGCCAGGAAAGCCGGGTCCGGACCCGTATCAGCCGCCTCCACCCCGGCCGCGCGGCGCAGGGCGCCGTACAGCCGGTCCAGGGCCTTGACCGACTGGGCGATCAACTCGCCGGTCCACTCCAGGGGCGCGCGGTAGTGGCCGACCAGCAGGGCCCAGCGCAGGGCCTCGCCGGGGGCGACCTTCACCAGGTCCTTCACCAGGGCGACGTTGCCCAGGCTCTTGGCCATCTTTTCCTCGCCAAAGGTCAGGAAGCCATTGTGCATCCAGTACCGGGCGTAGGTGCGGTCAGGGTCCCGCCCATGGTCATGAAGGCAGACCCCCTGCGCCCGTTCGTTCTCATGGTGCGGGAAGAGCAGGTCGATTCCGCCGCCGTGGATGTCGATGGGCAGGCCGAGGGACTGTTCGATCATGGCGGTGCATTCGATGTGCCAGCCCGGCCGGCCGGGGCCGAAGGGGCTCTGCCAGACCGGCTCGCCGGGCTTGGACGGCTTCCACAGGACGAAGTCGGCGGGGTGGCGCTTGTAGGGGGCCACCTCCACCCGGGCGCCGGCGATCATCTCGTCCATGGGGTGTCCCGACAGGACGCCGTAGTCCTCGCAGGCCTGGGTGTCGAACAGGACGTGCCCCTCGGCGGCGTAGGCCGAGCCGTTCCCCACCAGCCGGCCGATCAGGGCGATGATGGCGTCCATGGTCCGGGTCGCCCGGGGCTGGAAGGTCGGTCGCAGGGCCCCCAGCTCCACCATGTCGGCGTTGTAGGCGGCGAGGTAGCGCTCGGTGATCACGTCAATGGCGACGCCGTCCTCGGCGGCCCTGCGATTGATCTTGTCATCCACGTCCGTGATGTTCGCGGCGTAGAGCACGGCGTCCTCGCCGAAGGTGCGGCGCAGCAGGCGGAACAGCACGTCGAACACCACCACCGGCCGATGGTTCCCGATGTGCACGAAGTTGTAGACCGTCGGCCCGCAGACATACATCGTCACCCGGGCCGGATCGGCGGGGACGAAGGGCCGCTTGGCGCGGGCCTGGGTGTCGTAGAGCGAAAGCGGCATGGGACGGGCTGGACCTGGCGGAATGCGTCGTGAGGTTGCCCCCGGCGGGGCGGCTCCCGTATACAGTCTGGCCGTCCGGCGGGCCAAGGACTTTGGGGACGCCCCCGACCCGCCGCGCGGTGCGTAAAGGAAGATCCCATGGCCGCTCCCGCCGACTCCAACGCCGCCGCCGTGCCTGCAGGCCTCGAACCCCTGCGCCGCCCGACCCGCGAGGAGGCCATGGAGGCCGTCCGCACCCTGATCGCCTGGGCGGGCGACGACCCCCGCCGCGAGGGCGTGATCGACACCCCCAAGCGGGTCATCGACGCCTACCAGGACTGGTTCGAGGGCTACCGCCAGGACCCCGCCAAGGAACTGTCCAGGACCTTCGAGGACGTCCAGGGCTATGACGACATCGTCATGCTGCGGGACATCGAGGTGGAGAGCCACTGCGAGCACCACATGGCGCCCTTCCTCGGCAAGGCCTACGTGGCCTACATGCCGACCAACCGGGTCGTGGGCATCTCCAAGCTGGCCAAGGTGGTGACCATCTTCGCCCGCCGTCTGCAGAACCAGGAGACTCTGACCCAGCAGATCGCCAACGCCATCAACGACAGCCTGCGCCCGGCGGGCGTGGCGGTCCTGGTCGACGCCGCCCACCAGTGCATGACCACCCGCGGCCTGCACCACCGGCACGTCTCGACGATCACCACCCAGTTCACCGGCGTCTTCAAGACCGACGAGGCCCTGCGCCAGCGCTTCCTGGACTTCGCCAACCGCAGATAGGAGCCGCCATGACCGCCGACTTCCCCGCGGCCCCCTCGGTCGAGGCGCTGGAGACCGGCGACGTCCTGGCCCCCCGCTTCGGCCCCGACGGCCTGGTCGCCGCCATCGCCCAGCACGCCGATACCGGCGAGGTGCTGATGCTCGCCTGGATGAACGCCGAGGCCCTGCGCGCCACCCTGGCCTCGGGCGAGGCCGTCTATTTCAGCCGCTCCCGCCAGGCCCTCTGGAAGAAGGGCGAGACCTCGGGCCAGGTCCAGCGGGTGGAGGAGGTGCGCATCGACTGCGACCAGGACGCGGTCCTCCTGCGGGTCCGGCCGCAGGGCGACGGCGGCGCCTGCCATGTGGGCGCCCGTACCTGCTTCTTCCGGAGCGTGACCGCCGACGGCGCGGGCCTCGTTCCCGTCCCCGGCGCCGGACCGGACCGCGAAGCCGGCTGAGCCGCCTCAGGCCTCCTTCAGACCCGACACCCCGTCAGGTCCCGGCGTGAAGGTGAAGGTCTTCAGGACGCGCGTCGTGAAAGTCGTCTCCAGGATGGTGGAGACGGCGACCATCTCGGCCTTGCCGTTGGTCCGTCCGAGGGTCAAGAGAATGAAGCC
>Ga0209985_10002527_pt1 | contig 16409 bp, 13 predicted proteins | sample NOAtaG_FD_187305 | JGI IMG/M metagenome (GOLD analysis project Ga0209985, IMG submission 187305) | Freshwater lake microbial communities from Lake Erie, under a cyanobacterial bloom - NOAA_Erie_Diel6S_1000h metaG (SPAdes) (version 2) | ecosystem: Environmental > Aquatic > Freshwater > Lake ...
CACGCGGCACCACTCAAAGTGGTGGCACCCATGAAGGGCTGTCGCAGGCGCGTGGTTCAGCGCTCGCGCTGCGCGCTCGTCGCCGCCGAGGGCGAAGCCCGAGCGGGTGATGTCGTCATGCACGCCAGAGGGAGCGGCCGCAGCCGCGACCACTCAAGCTACGCGTCTCCAGCCCGCCGCGATTCACTCGCGGCGAGGCTGACCAGAGCGAGCGAAAGCGAAGCGAGTCGCGAGCGCTCAATCCCTCGCGGCCGCAGCCGCGACCGCTCAAATCACGAGCGCTACTCACCATGAATCACCACCGACGCGATCGACCCTTCCCACGGGCTCGACGCGCTCGCGTGCAGCTTCTTGCCGATGCGGCCGCTGCGCGCGCCGTGGTAGCCGCTCTCGAGCGCGAGCTTCATCGCGTGCGCCATGCGCACCGGATCCTGCGCGTGGGCGATGCCGGTGTTGAGGAGTACACCGTCTGCGCCGAGTTCCATCGCAAGCGTCACATCGCTCGGGGTGCCGACGCCCGCGTCGACGATGACGGGGTACGACGGGTCGCCGCCAGATGCCTTGTCCTTGAGAAGCTCGAGGATAAGCGCGATGTTCGCAGGGTTCGCGACGCCGCGGCCAGAGCCGATAGGGCTGCCCGCGGGCATCACGCTCGCGGCGCCCGCATCGCGCAGCCGCACGGCCATGATCGGGTCGTCGCTTGAGTAGCAGAGGACGCAGAAGCCGTCCTTCACGAGTTCGCGGCACGCCTCAAGCGTTCCGACCGGGTCGGGAAGCAGCGTCTTCTTGTCGCCAAGCACCTCGAGCTTCACCCAATGCTTGCCTGGGTTGTCGACCGAATCGAGGATCTCGCGGCCAAGCCGCGCGACCCGCACGGCGTCTTCGGCGCTGAAGCAGCCTGCCGTGTTCGGCAGAATCGTGTAGCGCGCAAGGTCGAGGTGGTCGAGGAGCGACCGCCCCTGCGCGTCGACGAGCCTTTCACGGCGCACGGCCACGGTCACGGCATCACACCCGCTCGCATCGAGCGCGCGCTGCATGGATTCGTAGTCGCGGTACTTGCCCGTTCCGACGACGAGCCTGTTCTTGAGCGTGAACGAGCCGACCGAGAGCGGCGGGATCGCGAACGATGGGGTTTGGGCGGTGGCAGGCATGGCTTCAGGGAGGTCGACGTCAGCCGCCGCCGACGAGGGTGACGATCTCGATGCGGTCGCCATCACGGACCTTGCGTTCTGCGTGGTCGCGGCGGGAAAGCACCGATCGGTTGACCTCGACCGCATAGGCGCGGGCGTTGGGCAGGGTGCGGGAGACGAGGTCGGCGACCGTCGTTCCGGTGGTCACGGAAGCGGGCTGGCCGTTGAGTTCGATGCGGATTTCCGGTGTCATCGCAGGCCCCGATGCTACGCGGAAAGCGCCGGGGATACACTACGGACCGATGCGATTTGGCTGCGGAACCAACCTCCTCCACCGGGCGCGGACTGCGTTTCTCGCGCTCGGCGTGCCTCTGGGCGCCATGCTCGGGGGCTGTGCCGACCCGACCTACGACACATCCACCCCGGAGGCGCTGCTCGATTCGATGCAGCAGGCCGTCAAGGACGGCCGCTATGAGGACCTTCCCAGGTTCATCGAGATCGCGGCGCGCGACATCCAGTTCGAGGACGGGGTGACTGAGGAAAGTGCGATCGGCGACGTAAAGGGCAAGCTCTCCGACATGCTGGGCCAACTCGGGCGCGTGTCGCGCAAGATGAAGCCGCTGGTCGAGAAGGACTCCAAGAAGGCGAAGACGCAGCTCGACCGTCTCTCAGATCGCTTTGGCTTCGGCCCGATCGTCGAGAACATCATCACCGACCCCTTCAAGGTGCTTGACGAATCGCGCGACAAGCTTTCGGCCGAAGACCTCGGCGACGGCACCGCGGCGCTGAGCTACGACGGCGATCCGATCGCCGGCGGCTTCGTGGCGTTGGTCGAGACGGGCGACGGCTGGCGCGTGACCGTGCCGATCGAGCTGGTGCAGTCGAACGAGTATTGGCCGCAGACGCGCCACGAGTGGGCCGTGATCGCAAGTCTCATGCTGAGTCTCGAGAACTCCCTCAACATGTTTGAGGAGGAACTCGACGCCGGCAAATTCAAGACGATGGACCAGGCGAGCGAGCGCGTCGGGCGCCTTCTCGGCGAGAGCGTGATCGTGCAGAGCGTGATCTACGCCTCGATGAAGGGGAAGGACGCCGGCGACGGCAAGGTCAAGTCGGGCAGTTGACCGCTCCGTTCGGGCAGTTGACCGCTCCGCTCGGGCAGTTGACCGCTCCGCTCGGGCAGTTGACCGCTCCGCTCGGGCAGTTGACCGCTCCGCTCGGGTGGTTGACCGCTCCGCTCGGGCAGTTGACCGCTCCGCTCGGGTGGTTGACCGCTCCGCTCGGGCAGTTGACCGCTCCGGCGCCCGCCCGCCGCGCGCTTACTTTCCGAACAACTCGACGCCGATACCTTCGGCTCGGATCTTGTCGAGCAGCAGGTTCACCTTGACGAGCGCCTCGTCGAGCCGTGCCGCAGCGTCCGTGAGGCCGTCGTAGAGGGCCGGGTCCTTCATCAGCTTGCCGACGGTGCCGTCGCCGGAGCGCGCCGCAAGCAGCAGCCTGTTGAACTCGGCAAGCGACTCCTCGGCGCGGACGAGCACCGGCAGCGCGTTTGCCTTCAGGTCCTGCGCGTCGGTCGCCAGCGAGTCGGCGAGCGCGGAGACGCGGTTTGCGGTGATGGTCGCGTCGCGCATGAACTCGCTGGCGTTGTTGGCCGTGTCGCGGATATCGGTGCGCAGCTGCTCGTCGTTCAGCCAGGTCTGCGCGCTCGCGATCGCGGCGTCGGCGTTCGCGAGCGTGTCGTTCAGGCGGCGGACCACCGTGCGCAGGCTCTCGGGGTCGGGCGGCGCACCGGGATCGGCGGGCTTCACCAGCGTGTTGAGGTTGCGCGCGAGTTCGCCGACCTCGCCGAACGCATTCGCGATGGGCGCGAGACGCTCCTCGAGCTGGCCCGCGATCTTCGCCTCGATCGACTGCACGCGGCCGCGCAGTGGCTCGGCGGCATCACGCGCATAGCTGCGCACGGGCGAGGCCAGTGGAAGCGACGCCGTGAACTCGAGCCGCGCGCCTGAACCGAGAAGCGACGCCTGCACGGTCGGCGTACTTGGATCCGGGATGGAGACGGTCTCATCGATGGTCGCCGTCACCAGGACGGGGTGCTCGACATCGCCCCAGAACTCGACGCGCTCGACCGAGCCGATCGGGACGCCGTTCAGCGTGACGAGGCTTCCCTTGCGCAAGCCGCCCGCCTCGTTGAAGGCGACCTTCATCGGCCAGCGCTCCGAGAAGAACGGCTCCAGCTCGCCGAAGAGGAACAGCAGCGCTCCCCCGGACGCGAGGGCGCCGATCGTGCAGATTCCAACCATCACGTTGCGGACCCGCTCTCTCACGTCACGCCTCCGGTTTCCTCGGCTTCCGCATCGACGTCGCAGACTCGACGTTGGCGGAAGTCACCTCGCGAATGGCCTTCAGTTCGTCGTCGCTTGCCTCGCCACGAAGGAAGCGTCCCACGATCGGATCGTTCGAGCTGCGGAACTCGTCGGGCGAACCTTCGAGCACCACGCGCCCCTCGTGCAGCATCACCATGTGGTCGGCGACCTTGAACGCGCTCGCAAGGTCGTGCGTCACCACGATACTCGTCACCTTCAGTTCGTGCTCGAGCTTCAGGATCAGCTCATTGATCACGTCGGATCGAATCGGATCGAGGCCGGTCGTGGGTTCGTCGTAGAGGATGACCTTCGGCTCGAGCACGATGGCACGGGCGAGCGCCACGCGCTTCTGCTGTCCGCCGGAGAGTTCTGACGGCGCCTTGTCTATGAACTCCTCGAGCCCTACGAGCCGCAGCACCCGCCGGACGCGGGCATCCTCGTCGGCGGGCTCGTGGCCCTCGAGTTCGCGCAGCGGGAAGGCGATGTTGTTGCGCACGCTCATCGAGTCGAAGAGCGCGCCCTGCTGGAAGAGGAAGCCGAACTCGCGCCGATAGGGCGCGATGCGCCGCTCGGAGAGCGTGTCGATGCGGTTCGACTCGTAGTAGACCTGCCCCTTGTCGGGCCGCAGCAGGCCGACGAGATGCTTCAGGAGCACGCTCTTGCCGCAACCAGATGGCCCAAGCACGACCGTGGTCTTGCCGCGTGGGAACGCAAGCGACACCCCGCGCAACACACGTTGGCGGCCAAAGCTCTTGACAAGCCCCTCCACGCGGACCGGCGCGTCGTCGGTCGAGGCCGTCGTCGCTTGATCTGCAGGAACTTGTCGCCCGTCGTCGGTCATGGAAGTATGATCGGCACAGTGATACCCGAATCGCACGTTACGGTCACCCACGTCGGGCCGGTGTTCCGGGTCGAGCGGCTGCGGTTGCCGCACCCGCGGCCGGAGCTCGGCGACCAGACCATCGTCCGGGACGTGGTGCGCCATCCCGGCGCCGTCACCGTGATCGCAGAGCGCGACGACGGGACGCTGGTGCTCGTGCGCAACAGGCGGGTGGCGGTCGGGCGGTCGCTGCTTGAGTTCTGCGCTGGCAAACTCGAGCCTGGGGAGGATCCGGCTGCGGCCGCTCGGCGGGAACTCGAGGAAGAGACCGGCTACTCGGCGGGCGCGCTGCGGAGTCTTGGCGTGTTCTTCACATCTCCGGGGTTCACCGACGAGGCCATGCACGTCTTCCACGCCACCGCGCTGCGCCCCGTGCCGCAGCGGCTCGAGGCGGGCGAGGAGATCGAGGTCGTCGAGATGGGCCGGGAGGCATTTGAGCGCGAAATCGCGGCGGGGCGCATCGAGGACGGCAAGTCGCTGGGGGCGTATCTTCTCTGGCGCATGCGTGCGAGCACCACCGTCAGCCTCTGCGAACCCGGCGCGGGCGTCCTCCGGGGTGAGAAGCCATGACGGCGTGGCGCGACCACGGCGCAGGCGGCGATGAAGGCGATCCGCGACCGGGCGGCCGACCCGCCGGGTTCGGCGGTGACTGGCGTGGGTCGCGACCGAGCTTCGATGACCCCATGTCGTGGTCGCTGCCGGTGGCCCGCATCGCGCGCATCAGCGTCCGGGTGCACCTCTTCTTCGTCGCATTCGTGCTCGCCATGCTGGCGCGCGCGGCGAGTGCCGGCTCGGATACCTCGTTCGGCCTCGTGCCGACGGTTGTTGGCCTGGCCGCACTCTTCCTTGTCATCCTCCTCCATGAGTTCGGCCATTGCATCGCATGCCGGGCGTCGGGAGGCACCGCCCACGAGATCCTGCTCTGGCCCCTTGGCGGCCTTGCCTCATGCAGTCCGCCCGAGCGTCCGAAGGCGCATCTTTGGACGGCGATCGGGGGTCCGCTCGTCAACGTGGGCATCATCGCGGTGCTGACGCCGCTCATCGGCCTCGCCTCCGGCCACTGGTGGGGGCTCGCGATTCCGAATCCCTTTGACCTCGGAGGCATGGTGCAGCGCGCCGACATCGGCGACGGCCTTCTTGGCGGCGGGTTCCTTGGATCGGTGCTGCCGGAAGGATCGCTGCGGGCGTGGACCGGGCTGTCGCTCGTCCTCACCAACTACATCGCGTGGACGCTGCTTCTCTTCAACCTGATCCCGATGTTCCCGCTCGACGGCGGGCGCATCGTGCAGGCCTTGCTCTGGATGCGTCATGGCTACGCCCGCTCGATGCGCATCGCGTGCCGCAGCGGTCTCGTGGGGGCGGTCCTCATCGGCATCTACGCTCTCGCGAGCGAAAGCACCATGCTTCTCGCGATCGCGCTCTTCGGCGGCGTCGTCTGCTACTCGACCGCCCGGCAGGTCGAGTACGAGCGCGACTACCTTGGCTTCGAGCCAGATCCTTCCGAACTCGCGGCCGTCGAGGAGGATGTCGAGAGAGAGACTCGTGCGCGCGCGACCCGCCGCGCCGCTGAACCCGAGAAGCCGCGCACCGACGGCGATTCGGAGGTCGATGCGATCCTCGACAAGATCGCGCGATCGGGCATCGGCAGCCTGACCGAAGCAGAGCGCGCCGCGCTTGCCCGTGCGACCGAGCGCAAGCGTGATGGCGGATCGGGCGGCGATCGTCGGGCGTGAGCCATGGTGTCGCGTCGCGAGCGAGGCGCCGCGGCTCGAATCGGCTCGAATCGAATCGGCTCGAATCGAATCGGCTCGAATCGGATCGGGTGATCGGCGCATCGCACGGCGCGTGGCCCGACGTTCGGCCCTGAAACCCGTACACTTCCGCGCCGATGGGACTTGCGGACAGGGACTACGCACGATCACGGACCTCGCAGCGCGCGCGCGCGCCCGGCGGCGTCATGGCGTGGATCGAGCGCTCGCCGATCGGCGGAATCACGCGATACTCGGCGAACACCCTGCTGATCATCGTCTGCTGCGCGGTGTTCATCATCGACGGCATGATGGCGAAGGTGCCCGTCCAGATCTCCAAGTGGCGGGTCACGGCGGGCCAGTCGCAGGCGTGGGAGGACCTCCACCGCGCGCACGGTCCCTTCACCACCATTTCGCTTCCGCCAAACGTGCAGGGGGTTGGGAAGACCTACGTCTGGGCCGGAAACCTGCCAGCCGAGGTTGCGATCACGATCGACCCGATCGCAGAGGCGGACTACGTGCTCGTCTCGCCGCTGCGCGGATGGCTGCAGTTCACGACCGCGCAGGCCATTCTCTCGTTCGCGCCCGATGGGACGACGCAAGGGCTCCAGTTCTGGCGCTTCATCGGCTACGGCTTCCTGCACTTCGATCTCACGCACATCCTCTTCAACATGATCGGCCTCTGGGTGTTCGGGCCGATCGTCGAGAGCCGCTTCGGGCGCCGCAGGTTCCTTGGAATCTTCTCCGTCAGCGTCGTGGCGGGCGCGCTGCTCTTCCTCGTGCTGAACGCACTCGGCATCGCCTTCTCGAGCGACGCGAACATCCAGATCCCCGGTCTGCTCTCGAGCGATCCCTACACGCCGCTCATCGGCGCGAGCGCCGGCGTCTATGGCATCATCCTCGCGGCGGCATGGCTCGAGCCCGACGAGGAAGTGCTGCTTCTCTTCCTCATCCCGGTGCGCATCCGTGTCCTTGCACTGGTGCTCCTTGGGCTTGCGGTGTGGGCGCTCCTGAGTTCGGGCCGCAACGCCGGCGGCGAGGCGGCGCACCTCGGCGGCGCGCTGGCCGGCTGGTGGGTGGCCCGTCGGCCGCATCTCCTCGACGACTTCTTCGATCTGTTCGGTCGCCGCATTTCCCCGCGAAACACGCGGCCGCTTCCGATCGACGAGCGCGAGGTCGACCGCATCCTCGCGAAGGTCCGCGCCCAAGGGCTCGGTTCGCTGAACGAGCGCGAACGCACCGTGCTGCGATCCGCCGGGTCGGGCGGGAGCCGCTGATGGCGCGCGGAAGCGAGGCGATCCAGTTCGAGATCGTCGCCCGAAGCGCGGCCACGTCGGCCCGTCTCGGACGCATCACCACGCCGCACGGGAGCTTCGACACGCCGGCATTCATGCCCGTCGCGACCGCCGCGACCATGAAGGGGCTGACGCCCGATCAGGTCGCCTCGACCGGCTCGCAGATTCTTCTGAACAACGCCTACCACCTCATGCTCCGGCCGACCGCGGAGCGCGTGGCGCACTTCGGCGGCAGCCACGCCTTCATGCGTTGGAACAAGCCGATCCTCACCGACTCGGGTGGTTTCCAAGCGTGGTCGATGACCGAGGGCACGCGCATCAGCGAGCACGGCGTCGAGTTCCGTTCCTTCATCGACGGCTCCAAGGTGATGCTGACGCCCGAGCGATCGATCGAGGTGCAGAACCTGATCGGCGCCGACATCATCATGGCGTTCGATGATTGCCCGCCAGCGCTGCGGCCAGACGTTGCATCGGACGACCCGCAGCTCTCGCGAAAGCGCCGGTCGAACCCCGCGGACCACGGCCGGCGGCTGGCGGAGGCGATCGACAGGACGGCGCGCTGGCTCGGACGCTGCGTTGCGGCGCATGGCCGCCGCTCAGAGCAGGCGCTCTTCGGCATCGTGCAGGGCGGCACCGACATGGCGCTTCGGGCGCGTTCGGTCGAGCAGATCGTCGCCCACGATCTCGAGGGCTACGCGATCGGCGGGGTGGCGGTCGGCGAGAGTCCAGACGAGATCCACCGGACGGTGCGGATGGTGGCGCCCATGCTGCCGGCGGATCGGCCGCGGTACCTCATGGGGGTGGGCTACGAGCGCGACATCCTCGAGGCGGTCCGGGCGGGGGTCGATATGTTCGACTGCGTGCTGCCTACCCGGAACGGGCGAAAGGGGTACGCGTTCACGGCGGCCGGGCCGCTCCGCATCCGCAACGCCTGCCACGCCCTCGACCCGGCGCCGCTCGACCCTGGCTGCGACTGCCTGGCCTGTGCCGGGGGCTTCTCAAGGGGTTATCTGCGCCACCTCTTCATCGCCGAGGAGATGCTGGGGCCAACCCTCCTGAGCGTCCACAACATCCGGCACTTCCAACGGTTGATGGTGGACATCCGAGCCCGAATCCGTGATGATGCGTGGCTCGCCCTCGAAGAGCGGTGGCCGGTCCTCCGGCTCGGCAGGGATCCGGGGAAGCCCCCGGTCCCGGCGCCCATCTCCGAGAGCGGCGAGGACGGCTTCAGGTCCGATGAACGGACCGACGACCCGTGACGATCGGGGGTCGGCCCCGTCGTGGTCGCCCGAGGCCGGGCGCGAGGATGAGAGGGCCCGCCGGCGGGAGTCCGTCGCGCGTGGTCGATGACGTTGTGGCCGATGACGTTGAAGCCGATGACGTTGAGGCCGATGACGTTGAGGCCGATGAAGTTGAGGCCGATGAAGTTGAGATTCCGAGCCCGCCGCCATCGCGGACAGGCCCCAGTCACGAGAACAGAGCACGTACGAGACAGCAATGACCGAACTCCACACCGCACGCGACATCGCCTTCCCGAGCATGCTCCTTCAGGCCGGCCCGCCGGCCGCCGGAGCCCCGCAAGCCCCGGCCACGACCACCGGCGCACCGGGCACACCGGTCGGAGGCGCCGCCAAGCCGGCGGGTGGCCTCGACTTCATCACGCTGATGATGCTCGGCGTCCTCGGCGCGCTCATCCTCAGCATGGTGCTCGGCTCGCGACGCGAGAAGAAGAAGTTCGAGCAGATGATGGCGTCGATCAAGAAAAACGACCAGGTGCGCACCGTCGGTGGCATCATCGGCAGCGTCGTCGAGGTCAAGCCCGACGTCGTCATCCTCAAGGTCGACGAGAACTCGAACACGAAGATCACGGTCGCCCGTGGCAAGATCGAGGCCGTGATGAAGGAGTCCGCTGCGACCTGATGCGGCCAGGGCAGGGCGCGGACGACAGCGTCCGCGGCGCGGCAGGTTCGCCCGCGCCAAGACAAGACGAAGAGCACCGCCGAGGCCCCCGACGGCCCGGCGCATGAAGAAATCAGACAATGAAAAACCCTTGGATCAAGCTTCTCATCGTGGCGGCCCTCAGCGCGCTTTGCGTGTGGCAGATCGCCGGCAAGGACATCCGTCTCGGAAAGGATCTCAAGGGTGGCGTGAGCCTCGTGTACGCGGTTGGCGTGCCGAACGACGCGAGTGCCGAAGAGGTGCTGGCGCAGGTCATCGAGGTGCTCAAGGAGCGCGTGAATCCGCAGGGCGTGCTCGACATCGCCATGCAGCCGCAGGGCAACGACCGGATCGAAGTGGTCATGCCGCTTCCGTCCGACGAGGTCCGCGCGCTCCAGCTTGACGCGAAGGCAAAGCAGGCAGAGTTCATCTCGAAGACGCAACTGTCTCCCGCCGAACTTGACGCCGCACTTCTCTCGGGAACCGCCGGCAGCCGCTTCGGCACACCGATCCCCGTGGTGAAGGAACTCGAGGCGGTGTGGCAGCAGCTGCAGCTCGCGAAGTCCGACCTCGACGCGCTCACCGCCCGCAACGCTCCGGCCGAGGAGATCGGGCCGGTCGAGGACCGCGTGGTTGCTGCGGAACTCCGCGTCGAAGGCCTGCGCGCCGCCGCGCTCTCGCGCACCCTCGAGCCGACCCGCCTGAGCAAGGTGCTGTCGCTCTCGAGCGAGAAGCAGCCCGTGCGCGACGCGCAGGGCAAGGTCGTCCGCGACGAGAAGGGCGAGATCCAGTTTGGACCGAGCCCGCGCGAGACCGAGCTCGCTGCGATCCGCACCCAGTTCCCCATGCTCGGCCAGGAGTTCGACGCGCTCGTCGCGGCGCACGACGCCTACGTCGCCAAGCGCACCGGCCTCGACGACCCCGAGGACCTCATGCGCCTCCTCCGCGGCGCAGGCGTGCTCGACTTCCGCATCGCCGTCACTCCGAACACGCTCGGCGTCGACATCGAGGGGCTGCGCAACGACCTCGCGACCAAGGGCCCGCGCGCCGGCGAGCCTGGCGTCGCCCGTTGGTTCCCGCTGAACAACCTCACCCAGTGGTACGAGAAGCCCGCCGAGCTCGAGTCTCTCCGCGCAGATCCGGCCGGCTACTTCGCGTCGCGCTACCGCCTCATCGCCGGCGAGTTCGGCGGCGAGATCTACGTCCTGCTCCACGACTCCGACACCAAGTCGATGACGCGCCGCGATGGCTCGAACTGGTCGCTCACCCGCGCCGGACGCACCATCGACCCGACCCTCGGCTCCGCGGCCGTGAGCTTCGAGCTCGACCAGGTCGGCGGCGACAAGATGGGCGCGCTCACCGGTCCGAACGTCAATCAGCCGATGGCGATCGTGCTCGACGACCAGGTCTACTCTGCGCCGAACCTCAACTCGCGCATCGCGGGCAACGGCATCATCACCGGCCGCTTCTCCGACGCGGACGTGAACTACCTGATCCGCGTCCTCACCGCCGGCAGCCTCCAGGCGAAGGTCTCGCCCGACCCGATCGCAGTCAACATCCTCGGCCCGTCGATCGGCGCCGACAACTTCGCGAAGGGCCGCGAGGCCGTCTTCATCTCGGTGCTCATCACCTGCGTGGTGATGCTCCTGTACTACTTCCTCGCCGGCGTCGTCGCCGACATCGCGCTCGCGGTCAACACGCTCCTGATCTTCGGCATCATGAGCATGATCGACGGCACCTTCACGCTGCCCGGCCTCGCCGGCGTCGCGCTCTCGGTCGCGATGGCGGTCGACGCGAACGTGCTCATCTACGAGCGCATACGCGAGGAACTGCAGCAGGGGAACCCGCTGAAGGTGGCGATCGCCACTGCGTACAAGCGTGCCTTCAGCGCCATTATCGACGGCAACGTCACCAACCTCATCGTCTGCATCGTGCTCTACAAGGTCGGCGCGACCGAGGTGAAGGGCTTCGCCCTCACGATGTCGATCGGCGTGCTTACCACGCTGTGGACTGGCCTGTGGGTCACGCGTGCGCTGTTCGACACCATGACTGGCCTGGGAGTCAAGACGCTTCCCATGCTGCCGACGGTCGTGCCCGCGATCTCTCGCGTGCTGCTTCCGAAGGTCGACTGGATCAGGCTTCGTCCGGCGCTCCTTGGTTTCAGCGCCATCCTCTTCGTCGGCTCGCTGGTGGCGGTCTACGTCCGCGGCAACGACATCTTCGAGACGGAGTTCCGCGGAGGCGTGCAGCTGTCGCTCACGACCCGCATGGCGGACTCCGGCGAGGCTGCCACCGAGGACGGACGCCTGGGCTTCACCCGCGCCGGCTTCGAGGAGCGCGTGCGCGCGCTCGGCACCCGCGAGAGCGGCGACATCATCGTGTCGCAGCTCGCCAGCGCGAACGTCCTGGCCGTTGGCAAGACCTCTGCGGATGGCCTCGGCTCCCAGTTCCAGATCCGCGTCGGCAATCCGCCGTCGCTCCCGAGGGACTTCGACGAGTCGCGCATCACCCGTTCGATCGTCGAGGCGGTCACCCGCGAGTTCGCGAAGGAACTCGACGTGCGCCTGCCGCTCGCCTTCGCTGGCGCCGAGACGAAGGATCACACCGCCTTCACCCGCCCCCTTGAGAAGACGCTCGTCGGCGCATCCGTGGGCCGCACGTCGGTGGCGCAGGAGCCGGTGGCGGAGTTCCGCGGCGGCGTCGCCATCGTGATCGACCAGCTCGATCCGCCGGTGACGACCACCGACGTCACGGAGCGCATTCTCCGCATGCGTTCGCAGCCGGACTGGTCATCGACCGCGGGCCGCAAGACGAAGGTCGTCGGCCTCGAGCCGGCCGACCCAGGGGCGCCGCAAGGGCTTCAGAAGGCCGTCGCCGTCCTCGTCAGCGACCCCGTTCTGAACAGCCTCGAGACCGAACTCGAGATCTGGGATCGCGACCTCGCGGCCCCCGAGTGGCAGCTCGTCCAGCAGGCGCTCACCCAGCAGGCGAGCCTCGACCAGGTGTCGAGCTTCAGCCCGATCGTCGCGGAGAACCTCGCCGCCACGGCCGTGGTGGCGGTGATCCTCAGCCTCATCGGCATGCTGGCGTACATCTGGGTCCGGTTCGGAAGCTTCCGCTTCTCGACGGCCTCGATCATCAGCCTCACCTTCAACGTCGTCGTCTGCCTCGGCTTCCTGTCGCTCTCGATACCGCTGGCGAAGACAGGCCTGGGAGCCGCGCTCTACATCGAGGAGTACCGCATCGACCTGAACGTCGTCTCGGGCCTCCTGACGATCATCGGCTACTCGATCAACGACACCGTGGTCATCCTCGACCGCATCCGCGAGAACCGCGGCAAGCGCACGTGGATCAGCCGCGACACCGTCAACCTGTCGATCAACCAGACCTTCAGCCGAACCATCCTCACGGGTGGAAGCACGCTCGCCACAGCGATCGTGCTGATCGTGCTCGGCGGCACGGGCATCCGCCCGTTCGCCTACACATTCCTCATCGGCCTGATCGCAGGTACGTTCAGCTCGGTGGCAATTGCTGCGCCGCTGGTGTACAGTCGCAAGGAGGAAGAGGTCGAGCGTGCAAAGGCGGCAATCGCCCCGTTGAGCGCGAAGCCTCTGACTGCGTGAAGCATGCGCGAGTGACGGCTGTGTATTTCAGCTGATTCTCGGGCAAAAACATTGATTTTCGCGGGCGCTCGCCGGAACGGATGCCGGAGCACGAGTCCCGTTCGCACTTGCGATACCGTCGCACAATCGAGCACACCATGCCGACCGGTACCAAGATCGCTGTCATCGTCGCCGTCATTCTTCTTGGAGCAGCAGGGCTCTACTACGCCTTCGTCGCTCCACCCGCCTCCAACACCTCGGCCTCGAAGCCGTCGACCTCCGCGAACGGACTTTCAGCCCAGACGCCGTCGACCCTTGCACCGACCATCCCGAGCGTCGGAGCTCCGCCATCCTCGGCAAGCTCGACCCCGGCGGTCGGCGCGCTCGGACAGAACCCGGGCTCGTCCGCGATCCCGACCCCGACCGGACTTCCGGCGGGAACCGGCACGACCGCAGGTCGCGAGCAGCCTGGCTTCACCCCGGGGTCGCTCTCGAGCAACAGCGGCGGCAAGGGCGACTTCCCCGGCGTGACCGGCGGTAGCCGTCCGACCGCAGCGCCGGCCCCCGGCGCCGGCTCGGGCACCATCAACGGGCTCCCCATGGGCGGAACCGGCGTGGCTGGATCGAACTCGACCTCGACCGGCACGCCGGCCGCAGGCACCACCGTCGGGACGACCGTGGGCGCGCCGCGTCCGACCTCGCCGACCCCGGTCGGCACGGTTCCGAACGCTCCGGTCGGTGGCACCTCGACGGGCACGACCGGCGCGACCGGCTCGACGTCGCCAACCACTCCGATTGGTTCGAGCACTGCCACCACGGCTTCCAGCGAGACGGTCCACACCGTCGCGTCGGGTGAGACCCTGAGCAGCATTGCGAAGCGCTACCTTGGCAGCGAGAACGCGTGGCGCGCCATTGCGAAGGCGAACCCGACCGTCGATCCGACGGCCATGAAGATCGGTACCAAGCTCAAGATCCCCGCTCGGGAGAGCGGCTCGACGGCGTCGTCCGGCGGCTCGTCTGGGTCTACGACCACCACGGCGTCGCGCAGCGCGCCGGCCACCGGTGGCGCCTCTGGCGACATGCACACGGTCGCCTCCGGCGACACGCTGGCGTCGATCGCCCGTCGGTACTACGGCAACAGCAAGTACTGGCAGCGGATCTACGACGCGAACCGCAACCTGATCGGTTCTGACCCCGCGGCGCTCAAGATCGGGCAGAAGCTCTCGCTTCCGTCGAAGACCGCCGTCGTCGGCGCCGAGAAGGTCGAGCGCTGAGCACGATTGCCTCCGGAGAGGCATCGCCTTCGCGCGATGGCCGGCATCCGCGGTCCAATCGCGTGTTCCGATCTCGAGCCGATCTCGATCCGATCTCGATCCAATCGACGGCGCCTCCTCGCGGGGCGCCGTCTTCTTTCCGCCGTCTTCTTTCCGCCGTCTTCCTTCCCACGTGCCGCGCCGCGCTTGACTCGGTGACGCAGTTCCCGCAACCGCGCATTCAGCTATTCTCCGCGCGTTCCTGCGCACGCAACCCTCGCATTCACCCATGCCTACAAACGTCGTTCTCATTCCCGGTGACGGCATCGGCCCCGAAGTGGCCATCGCCGCCCAGCGCGTCCTCGACGCAGCCGGCGCCGATCTCGTCTGGACCACCACTCACGCCGGCGAAGCCGCCATCGCTGCCGGCGAGAAGCAGCTTCTGCCGCAGAAGACGCTCGACTTGATCGAGCAGTACGGCGTCGCCCTGAAGGGGCCATGCACCACGCCCGTCGGCACTGGCTTCCGTTCGGTCAACGTGCTCCTGCGCAAGACGCTCGATCTCTACGCGGCCGTGCGTCCGATCCGGTCGATGGCCGGCGTCGAGACGCGCTACCGGAACGTCGATGTCGTGATCGTGCGCGAGAACACCGAAGGGCTCTACGCGGGCATCGAGAACGAGATCACCAAGGGAGTCGCGACCAGCATCAAGGTCGCGACCGAGGGTGCGTGCCGGCGCATCGCGTCCTACGCCTTCCAATATGCGCGCGACCGCGGGCGGCGCAAGGTCAGCGTGTTCCACAAGGCGAACATCATGAAGCTGACCGACGGCATGTTCATCCGCTGCGCGCGCGAGGTGCATGAGTCGCGCTACCCGGACATCGGCTACGAAGAGGTGATCGTCGACGCCGCGTGCATGAAGATGGTGCAGGATCCGACGAAGTTCGACGTGATCCTCGCGGAGAATCTCTACGGCGACATCCTGAGCGACCTCTGTGCGGGCCTCGTCGGCGGACTCGGCGTGACGCCGGGTGCGAACATCGGAGAGAAGGGCGCCGTGTTCGAGGCCGTCCACGGATCCGCGCCCGACATCGCGGGCAAGGGCGTGGCGAACCCGCTCGCCCTCATCATGTCTGGCGTGATGATGCTCAACTGGCTCGCCGCCACGCGCAACGCGCCGCACATGCGCGAGGCCGCATCGCGCATCCGGTCGGCCTACGACCGCGCGCTTGCCGAGCGCGCCGTGACGCGCGACCTTGGCGGAACGCTCGGCACGAACGAGTTCGCCGATGCGCTGATCGCCAGGCTCTCGTGAACCTGGCGGAGCGTCCCGTGGTGGACTCCGTGAAGCACGTCTCCTATCACCCCGACTACGTCATTCCGCTTCCGGAGGGCCACGCCTTCCCGATGCGGAAGTACGAGTTCCTGCACTCGATCCTCATGGACGAGGGGCTGCTCGGCCCGTGGAACGAGCATCGGCCCGCTGAGGTTGCGTGGGAGACGCTCGCTCTCGCGCACGACGAGGCGTATCTCGCGAAGCTCCGCGATGGGACGCTGAGCGCAGACGAGCAGCGTCGGATCGGCATGGAGTGGTCGGAGCGGCTCGTGCGGCGCGCGCGCCTCGCCGTGCAGGGAACGATCGATGCGGCACAGGCGGCGCTGCGGGGTCGCGAGCATCTGGCGGCGAACCTGGCGGGAGGCACCCATCACGCGCTCCGCGACGCGGGCGAAGGCTACTGCACGTTGAACGACGTCGCCGTCGCGACGCGCTTCATGCAGCGGGAGTACGGCATCGGCCGCGTGCTCGTCGTCGATCTCGACGTCCATCACGGGAACGGCACCGCCGCGATTTTCACGGGCGATCCTTCCGTGTTCACTTTCTCGATGCACGGCGCAAAGAACTTCCCGCTGAAGAAGCCGCCCTCGAGTCTCGATGTGCCGCTTCCGGACGGCCTCGGTGACGACGACTACCTTGCGATCCTCGCGGAGCACCTGCCGCGCGCGGTCGAGCGCGCGAATGCGGATCTCGCGTTCTATCTGGCGGGAGTCGACGTGGCGAAAGGCGACCGTTTCGGTCGCCTGGCGTTGAGCGAGGCCGGCATCGCCATGCGCGATCGCCTCGTGCTCGAGCGGGTGTGGGGGCAGGGGATCGCGACCTGCATGACGCTCTCGGGCGGGTATGCCACGGGCGTCGACG
>Ga0209985_10002531_pt1 | contig 16400 bp, 10 predicted proteins | sample NOAtaG_FD_187305 | JGI IMG/M metagenome (GOLD analysis project Ga0209985, IMG submission 187305) | Freshwater lake microbial communities from Lake Erie, under a cyanobacterial bloom - NOAA_Erie_Diel6S_1000h metaG (SPAdes) (version 2) | ecosystem: Environmental > Aquatic > Freshwater > Lake ...
ACGCAGGGGGCTGGTGGTGGGTGGGATTGGTCCACGAAAGACACGAAAGGGCACGAAAAGGAGGCGGCGTCTTGAACCACGAATGAACACGAATGGGCACGAATGAGATCGGCGGCTGGACATGGATGAGTCGCATGCCAATGCAGCTCGGGCTTTAGCACGAGATCACCGAGACAGCCCCACATGGCACCCCTCGCCCCTGAAAGGGGAGAGGGGAGCATTCAGTTGTCAGTTGTCAGTTTGGAGCACTCAGCTTCGCACCTTCGCGGCTTCGCGTGCGGCATGGCCCTGCTGAGCATTCTGGTGGCTGACGTGACGGATGAGGATCAATTCATCATGCGTTATTTGTTCAGCCGCCGCATCTTTGTCAGTTGTGAATCCAGTTCCTTCATCGACAACTGCTCATACTCGCCTTCCGACAGCGTCGTGCTCAGATTGCCCGGTTGTCGGTTCTGAATCTGATCCAGTTCAGAAACCAGCCGCTGCATCCACTCCGGCGGCTCAATTCCGGAACCGCTGCGAGTTTTCATGTAGTTTGCTATGCGGATTCGCAACTTTTGAAATGTGGCTTCGGCCAGCTCGGAATTCACACCCGAATCGGCCGGACACGCTCGCGACACCATCGCAGCTATCGCATTCTGCTCAAGCACCCCCACGATCTGCTCATTAATGTGATCATGCAGTGCCGGCAGCTTCACTCCATATGACTTTTCCAGCCCGGACAACTGACTCACAAGCTCCCTCGCCTGCGACGCCGTGCTGAGCTTGATCGCGTCCTTCAGAGCCGCAGCCACACCTTCGTCCGACTTCCTCACCAGCACTTCGTGCACCAGCTGCCACGGAATATGGTTCCATTCAAACCGGTCGTACACCGCCTCCAGTTTAAGAAAGTCCAGCAGACAGTACAGACGGCTGCCATAGTCGCTGTAGGTCGTCGTCGTATTGTACTCCATGAATCGATCGAAGTTGTCGACCAGACATTCCAGCACAAACTCCGTCACCTCTTCGGCATCATCCTTATCAACCATGCCGGAATCCATATGGTCAAGCAGCATGATGGGCTGAGTGCTGGCCATTTCTTCCAGTTCGGCAAACAGCACCGAGACTCCGTGATGCAGAATGGCTCGAATGTTCCCCAGCGTCAGCATTCGTGTGTGAAACAGTTCGTCACCATACAACTTGATGAAGTCCTGCACAACCACGTCAAAGTCCCGATCCTGCAGATCCTCTACGACTGACAGTCGCATGGAGCCGCTGTGGCGGACCCACAGTGCGGCATACAATTCGGTCAGACTGCGAAGCCGCGGCTCGACAATCTCCAGCCTCTTCTCACCCTGCAGGTTTTCGCATGACTTGAGCAGGGCCTCCGTGGAATGCTGCAGTCCCAGCCGAAACAGTCTGTCAAATTCTGTCACGGCCTGGCCGGACGGTCGCGCATTGCGTTCCATTTTCAACGCAGTCTGCAGCAACACAAAGGTCTCGGTCAGCAGCCCCAGGCGAGGCAGTTGTCCCAGCAGGACTCGCAGAATCGCCTGCAGGGTCCGCGCTTTCAGAATGGCTGCCGGCTGTCCGCCATTCTCAAACGGCACATACAGCAGCGGACGCCGTCCCAGTTCCCGGCAGAACGCCGGAAACAGCTTCCGCACCTCGTCAGAGCGACGGGAAAACACTGCAGTGAAGATGGCCGAAACCAGCTGATCCAGAGTTTCCGTGTCACTGTTTTTTCCGGGACTTCCCACCACGGCCTCAATCAGCCGCTCAGCCATCAGGAATTCCACAGTCGTGGACAGCGCGTTCTGCATCAGCAGGAACCGACACTGCAGCTGTATGTCATACTCCAGATTTCCCTCAAGACCACTGCTCAGAACCGAGATTTCATAGTCGCGAACTTCGCTGACCAGTTCTCCCAGTCCCTGCAGCCGGCCGCGAATGGCGACCAGCCAGTCGCGCATCATCTCGGCGTGCTCCTGAGACACCTGGGCCTGCTGTCGCGACACCCAGACCGCCGCAATACTCCAAAGCGATCCCACGGTGTGCAGAAACTTCAGTCGAGGCTCAATCTGCCGATACAGAATCTCGAATTCTGTAGTGCCCGGAGCTGTGATGGATGAATCCATCGTGTCCCCGACATTCCCGTCGTCGGTGGAATCACGGTAGGTCACTTCATCCCAGGCTGCTGCCAGAGTGTCCTGTTCTTCGTCATTACCGTCGAACAGATGCTCGAGATCCAGTTCGTCGCCGGGCTTGCCGCGACGCCCGGTCTTTCGCTGCTGTTCCACATAGGCGTTCAGACGCGGAACCTCCCAGAATTCTCCCGCATTCGCCTCCATGAAGGCAAACAGTCGTCGCAGTCCGATCCAGCGCAGTTCCGGGGGTCCGTGCTGACACACACAATCCAGCAGTCGATGCAGCAGCCTGTGTATGGAATGCGGCCCGCTCTCCAGAGGCACGGAATCTGCCCGACTGAGCCACTGCATGAGCAGCCCCATGGCCGCCACATGATCATGACGATCCAGCAGTGAAGTGACGACCTGAGCAAAACTGGAGGGCGATGCGAATTCCTCGACATGCTGTCGCCAGAACGAAATGTCCCCGGCCGCCTCGCCCGCTTCTCGCCACCGAGCCAGTGCTCGAGCCACCTGGATGGCACTGTCCACCGACCGCTGACCCTCCACCTTCGTCAGATCATTGACCGTGGTGGTTGCATATCTGTCCCACTGTTCCGCCAGCAGCCTGAACCGCGTCAGAACATGTTCATGCACATCCATCTTTCCGGAAGCCGCCGCCTCACTCATGATCAGCGCGCAGGTATCAAACAGCAGTCCCATCAGTTCCAGCAGAGAATCGACGCGAGTGTCCGGTATGGAATCTTCGCGTGCAGAGAACAGCGGAAACAACCCCTGAAACCCAAGGATGTTCCACGGATCCACAAAGCCGCCACAGTGAATCGCCCGCTCCAGCAGTTCGAGCGATTCATCCATCAGCCGCGCTGCTTCCTCCGGCTTCCCGGCGCGCAGATGCCGCGGAATGGTCACCAGTCGAGCAGAAATCTCGGACTCAAATCGCGCCGCCAGGCTGGGAATCACCGACGCCTCTTCACGACTGGCCTGCTCATAACCCATCCGCGCGAACACCCATGACAGATGCCGATGCTGCACCTGATCCGCACCATATTTCGCCAGATACAGGTTTAACTGGTGCCGCACATGCCCGAAAGGCTGGCGAGTCGAGGTGGCAAGTCGGCGGAGCCGTTTTCGGCGTTCACCTTCCGCCTGTTCCAGCAGCTCGCTGTAAAAGCAGTCCCGCTGCCGCGCCACCATCGGCAGCAGCGACGTCAGCGACACTGAGGAGTCCCAGGTCTGCGGACCGGATCCGCTGATCGACGAGCCCATCAGGATGGTGCCCGTCAGCACGGCCGCCGCGTCATACAGACGCTCAGGATCTTCCGCTCCCAGACGTCCCTTGCCCTTTGAGATCCATGACAGCAGAGCATCGAGGATCAGACGCCGCACCACAAAGCGACGGTAATAGCCCTTCGTGTCGATCTCGTCCGGATCCCACTCCCCGAAAATGTAATTCGTCCGTTTGGTGACCGGATGCGTGTGGTCGTGAGCGCGCACATCCAGTGACAGTTCGCTGAGCCTTGCGAAGGAAAAGTGCGTGCCCGCCAGCAGCTCTTCCGGCAACCCCTGCATAAACTGAATGGCTGCGCTGATCAGTCCGTGATACCGCCCCGACGCGACTCCCACATCCACCATGTACAGCGGCAGCACACAGAATCGTTCATGGTCGTAAGGCTGCGCCCGGCGACCATTTTCCAGTACCGCCACAGGTCGATAGCCGAGAAAATGATTCAGTCTGCGAGCGGCTTCCCGCGCGGCGTCGGTCGGAGCCATTCCGGAACGCTCGGCCCGCACCGCCAGAGTCGTCTCGAACATCCGGGCCAGCAGCAGCGGACTGAAGAAATCCTCGTCTGTGCAGTGAGCCAGCAGATCACAGTGCCAGGCACGATAGGCGGGCAGCACTTCGCTGAGTGTCTGCCGGATGATCAGTTCAGCCTGATCCGTCACAGCGAAAGCTGCTGCCCCGGAACTTTGCAGAGTCTGCAGCCGGCCCAGCAGCAGCGACTGCAGCTGCTGCGGATCACTGCCGCCGCGCTGACTGAGAAACAGCTGGTTGATGCAGGCGCGAAATCGGTTGCCCGGAGTGCCATCCGAGAAATTCAGGTAGCCCAGCAGATCCCGCAGAATCTCGTCGTCTGCTGCATCCGCCGGCGAAGAAAAAAGATCAGACTGTTTTTTTGACCCGCTGCTCACGCCTGTCCCATCTGACTGTTAACCACGGAACCTGAGCCTCGGCCACACGACCTGAGGCTGCATCACCCACTACCTCGCAAATTCCACGTTGCGAGTCTCCCGCAGGACAGTCACCTTGATTTCGCCCGGATATGTCAGGGTCTGCTCAATCGCTGTGGCAATATCCCGACTCATTCTTGCCGCCTGCCGGTCATTGACTCGCGCCGAATCCACGATCACTCGCACCTCACGACCGGCCTGCACGGCAAACGCCTGCTCAACACCCGGGAACCCGCACACAAGCGCTTCCAGTTCCTCCAGTCGACGCACGTATTTCTCGAGTGTTTCGCGGCGTGCTCCGGGACGTGCGGCGGATACCGCATCAGCCGCAGCGACCAGTACCGTGTAGATGAATTCAGGGCGAATGTCATCGTGATGGCCGGCCGCAGCGTGCACCACTTCAGCACCTTCACCGTATCGCTTCAGCAGCTCAGCCCCGACTGCAGGATGCCCGCCTTCCATTTCGTGGTCAGCCGCCTTGCCGATGTCGTGCAGGAAGCCGCAGCGGCGAGCCAGATTGCCGTCCAGCCCCAGTTGCTCAGCCATCAGACCGGTCAGATGAGCCACTTCAATGGAATGCTGCCGCACATTCTGGCTGTAACTGACGCGGAAATGCAGCCGACCCATCAGATCCAGAATCTTCGGATGCAGGCCTCGAATGCCGGCTTCCTCACTGGCCTGCAGACCCAGCCTGCGAATATGCTCGTCCATCTCCTTCGTGGTCTCAGCCACAATCTCCTCGATCCGCGACGGATGAATGCGACCATCCTGAATCAGCTTGACCAGCGTGCGCTTGCCGATTTCGCGACGCACATTGTCGAAGGCTGACACGATCACCACACCAGGCGTGTCATCCACAATCACATCGACGCCCGTGGCCTTCTCAAAGGCCCGGATGTTGCGTCCCTCGCGACCAATGATGCGTCCCTTGACATCATCATTCGGGATGTCGACGGTGGAGACTGTCGTTTCGGAGGTGTGAGCGGAGGCATATCGCTGAACGGCCATGCCGATGATTTCGCGAGCCCGCCGTTCACATTCATTCCGCAGTTCGGTTTCGTGCTTCATGATCAAAGCACCGGTCTGATCGGCCAGTTCCCGATCCAGTCGCTTCAGCAGCTGTTCCGTTGCCTGCTCCTTCGACAGCTCACTGATGCGATACAGCTGATCCTGTTCTTCGCGGATCATGCGATTCAGTTCGGCGTCCCGGGCATCGATGCTGCGAGTACGATCGGCCAGCTTCTGCTGAGTGGTCTGCAGCATCTTTTCCTTCTTGCGGAAGGCATCCTGCTGCTCATCCATCTGTGCCGAGCGACGATCCAGCTCCCGCTCGCGATCACGCAGTTTTGTATGGCTTTCCTCGAGCTTGGCTTCGAGCGATTCGCGGCGTTTCAGCAACTCTTCCTTGAGCTGCAGTTCCTGGTCGCGATGCACAGTTTCGGCTTCGCGACGTGCCGCTTCGATGATGTCATCACGAGTTTTGTAAGCACGGCCTTTGATGGCCCGCTCGGCAAACAGACCGGCAGCCACGCCACCGGCAGCGGCCACCAGACCGACAATCAATTCACTCATGGCACCGTCCCTCTATTGTGAACGGTCCTGCCCTGTCCGGGTGCGGACGACAATCTGCTGCACTGAACCTGCTGAATCTTATGGAACCGTCAACAATTCCGCCGCTGCCCCGGCCGGCGCCAACCCGGTTTCCTGCAGACGCACCGCCGCAGCGGAACGAAAGCATGAACAAACGAAGGTGGACAGCGTCGGAATACAGGTCGCCGAACCGGGCCACGTCCGCGCACACCTGCCGTGATCCGCTCGCACGCCTGCTGCGGCAGCCGGCTGCGACAGCAGCAGATGCCGCAGCCGCACAGCCAGAAACAACAGCACTATGGGAATCAGATACAGCATGAGCAACCCAACGCAGCAGCCAGATGCAGCAACCAGACCTGTCGAAACTGTTAAGCCAGAAACAATCCGGAACAGTTCGCGGAATCGTCTCTGAGCCTGACCTGGAGATTCTTCTGAGGAACCTGTCCGGAGCCGTGCGCCGGAACAGGCAGTACCTGCAGATTTCGGGTGGGACCGATGACCTGTCCGAAATCCTGACAGACCACCACGACAGTCACCTGTACAGACAGTCTGTTCTCAGCCCTGAACTGTACCAGAGTGCCCCGCCAATTCAACCGGATCGGGGCCGGCACGGCGGATTCGGGTGCGAATCCGCTGAATTCGGTCTCTGTTCAGACTTTCACGGCAGCAATCCCCCGCTCGGATTTGACCCCGGCCCCCCCGGGCTCTATCGTGGAGTTCTCCGGCCCTTCGGCGCTCCTTCATTCCCACCACAGGATCACCAGACCATGAAACGCGGCTTGCTGCTGCTGGCACTGGCCTTCGTCGGCTGCCAGGTTCAGGACTCACAGACCTCCCAGACTGCCGGCAGTGCGGACGCGCCGGGCGACCCCACCACCGTCGTACCAGCACCGGACCTCTCACCTGCAGCGGAAACCCCCGTGACCGGCAGGAAGATGTCCGTGGCCTTTGTCACCAACCAGATCGCCGACTTCTGGAAGATTTCAGAAGCCGGCTGCATCACGGCGGCGAAGGAATTCGACATGGATGTGCAGGTCATCATGCCTCCGGAAGCCACCGCTGTGGTGCAGAAGCAGAAGGTTGAAGATGCCATCGCCGGTGGCATTCAGGCCATCGCCATCAGTCCGCTGGATGCCGATAATCAGATTGAATGGCTGAACAGCCTCGCTGAGAAAATGCCCCTGATCACTCACGATTCCGATGCTCCGGCCTCAGAGCGACTGGTGTATATCGGCATGGACAACTATGCCGCCGGCCGGGCCTGCGGTGAGATTCTGAAGCGCGCGGTCCCGGACGGGGGCCAGATCCTGATCTGCATCGGACGACTGGAACAGGACAACAGCCGCTATCGTCGACAGGGTGTCATTGATGTGCTGATGGGACGCGACCGCACGATTCAGTTTTACAAGGACAATCCGAGCAGCTTCGATCCGGTCGAAGAAGAACTGAAAGGTGACAAGTACACAATCGTGGCCACTCTGACCGATCAGGGCAAACCGGAGGTGGCGCTGCAGAAGGCCGAAGACGCACTGGTGAAGTACCCTGATCTCAAGGGCATGGCCGGTTTGTTTGAATACAACCCGCCGGCCTGCTACCAGGCACTCAAAAAGGCCGAACGGCTGAAGCAGATCGCGCTGGCCGGTTTTGATGAAAACGACGTGACGCTGCAGGCCATTCGCGACGGTGAATGTGCCGGAACGGTGGTGCAGAACCCCTACGAATACGGGTATCAGTCGGTGAAGGTCCTGAAGGAGATTCTCAGCGGCAATCAGCAGGTGATTCCGCCGTCCCGCTACATCGATATTGCTCCGCGGTCCATCACGGCCGAGAACGTGGACACATACTGGGAAGAGCTGAAGCGTCTGAAGGGCCAGTAGTCGTCATGGTTTCAGCAGTTGCAGCTGTTCCTCGTCTGGAAGTTCAGGAGATTGAAAAGTCCTTCCCGGGGGTGCGTGCGCTGAAGAAAGTCAGCCTGCAGGTGTTCCCGGGGGAGGTCCTTTCGGTTGTCGGTGAGAACGGCGCCGGCAAAAGTACTCTGATGAAGATCCTTGCCGGCGTACAGGCTCAGGATTCCGGGACGCTGCTGGTGGACGGTCGTCCGCAGCAGTTTACCCGGGTGGCGGACGCCATGCAGCACGGCATCGCGCTGATCCACCAGGAACTGAATCTGGCCGACAATCTGGACATCGGCGCCAACCTGTTTCTGGGTCGGGAACCGCGGCGGCTGGGACTGATCGATGAGCAGGAAATTCGGCGCCGTTCGCTTGAGCTGCTGCGTCGGATCGGGCTGAATTTCGCACCTGAAACTCTGGTGCGTGAGCTGACTGTGGGTCAGCAGCAGATGGTGGAAATCGCCAAGGCGCTGTCGATCAATGCGCGAGTGCTGATCATGGATGAGCCGACATCCAGTCTGTCCGGGGGCGAGTCCGCGCGGCTGTTCCAGGTGATTCGGGATCTGCGGCAGCAGGGCGTCAGCATTGTGTACATATCGCACAGGCTGGCGGAGGTGCAGGATCTGTCGGATCGGGCGGTGGTGCTGCGTGACGGCGCCAACGCGGGCGAACTGGAGCGGGGGCAGATCACGCATGACAATCTTGTGCGTCTGATGGTGGGGCGGGATGTGTCGCGGATTTTTTCCCGGCAGCCCTGTCAGCCGGGTCGCACAGTCCTGGAAGTTCAGGGGGTCCGCACGACGGCGTGGCCCGCGCACGCGGTCAGCTTCAGTCTCCGTGCCGGGGAGGTTGTGGGAATTGCGGGGCTGGTGGGAGCCGGTCGCACGGAACTGCTCCGCACACTTTTTGGCATCGACGCTCCGCTCGCCGGCTCCATCGTCGCTGCCGGTCAGACTCTGCAGCTGCGTTCACCTCAGGATGCGATTGCGGCCGGAATCGCGCTGGTGCCTGAGGATCGCAAGCAGCAGGGAATTGTGCTGGACATGGCGATCCGCCAGAACATCGGACTGGCCTCGGCACACCGCCATTCGAAAGCCGGCTTTCTCAGTTTTTCCACTGAGCAGGCGCAGTCGCAGGAAATGTGCAGTCGACTGCGGGTCAGGATGCCGAACGATCAGGCGCGAGTGGGCAATCTGTCGGGAGGCAATCAGCAGAAGGTGGTGCTGGGCAAGTGGCTGGCCCTGCGCCCGAACGTGCTGCTCCTCGACGAGCCGACTCGCGGCATTGACGTGGGAGCAAAACAGGAAATCTATCAGCTGATGGATGAGCTGGCGCAGCAGGGTCTGGCGGTCCTGTTCGTCAGCAGTGAGCTGGAAGAGATACTGGGAATGAGTGATCGAGTGCTGGTGATGCACGAAGGCAGAGTGACGGGGCAGTTGCAGCGTGACCAGCTTTCCGAGCAGGCCATCATGAAACTGGCGACCGGATTTTTTGCAGAACAGGCTGTTCCATGAAGGGCAAGATCCTCGGCATTTTCTCGGTGCTGGCGGCGCTGTGCGTCTGCCTCACAATGGCCACCGCGGATCCGTGGTGGAATCCAGGCCAGTCGCAGTTTTTGGCACTGGACAACATCATGAATCTGCTCAGCCGTACCGCCCTGTACGGGATTCTGGGCATCGGTGTGGCGTTTGTGATCATCACCAGCGGCATTGATCTTTCGATTGGTTCGATGGTGTGTCTGTGCGGAGTGCTGCTGTCGATTCTGCTGAAGGTGGATTATCAGCCGGAACAGCCGTTGTCGGTGGTGCGAATGACGGCAGCGGACCGCACGATTGTGGTGGATGGCAGCGTGCAGTCTCTCAGTGCCGGAGACACGGTTCGTTTTACGGGTGGAGTGGGTTCGGGATTGGTTCTGACGGTGGAATCGGCGACTGACGGGCGAATTGTGGTGCGTGAACCGCTGGCGCGGGATGAACGCGACGGCCGACTTGTCCGAATTCTGCCGCTGCAGGCATTTGCCACCGACACTCTGACTGCGACCCTGCCTGCAACCTCAGCCGCAACCAGCGACCAGTTGCAGCTGTATCGTCGGGATGGTGGTGTCACCGGACAAAAAATCACGGCGGTGCAGACCCGCGGTGATCAGTTGCTGCTGACTCTGGCCAGGGATCCCGGACCAAGATATCACTCCGAATCCTTCGCGGTGGTGCTCCGCCGGACTCAGCGATGTTCCATACCGCTGGCGATCCTGATTGTGCTGGGAACAGCCTCCGGTCTGGGGCTGATTCACGGCCTGCTGATTACCCGACTGAGACTGCAGCCGTTTGTGGTCACACTCTGCGGTCTGCTGATTTATCGTGGTGCCTCGCGCTGGCTGACCAACGACAATCCGGCGGGATTCGGTGAATTGCAAAGTGTGCTGGGGCCGGTGGCATCCGGGCGAGTCGGTCTGCTGCTGAAGGGTGATCGGATCCTGTTCGGGATTCCGATCCCGTTCTTTCTGATGACCGGTCTTGCAATTGTGGCCACCATCGTGCTGACTCGCACTGTCTGGGGACGTTATCTGCTGGCACTTGGCCGCAATGAAGAGGCGGCTCGCTTCAGCGGTATCAATACCGGTCGAGTGACAGTGATGGCTTATGTGATCTGTGCCGTGATGGCAGCCGTGGGAGGCATGCTGTTTTCTCTGGAGTACAGCTCCATTTCTCCATCCAGTTTCGGCAACTCGTTTGAACTGTATGCGATTGCCGCAGCCGTGCTTGGGGGCTGCAGTCTGCGCGGTGGAGAAGGATCAGTTCCCGGAGTTGTGATCGGAACTGCAGTGATGCAGGTGCTGAACAATATGATTATGCTGCTGCGAATTCCGCAGTCGCTGGAGTACACGATCATTGGAGCCGTGATTCTGCTGGGCGTACTGGGGGATGAGCTGGTGCGACGCACTGCAGCCCGCCGACGACTGCGTCAGAGCATTACCTGATGCCACTGACCGATTCACCCCCCGGCTTCTCCGCGCCATGCCAGCAGCAGCAATTCTGAAAACCCCGGCGCCTGTCCCTGCCGCAGGATTCCCGCACGATACAGGCGGCTGGCGGTCATAATTCCAAATCCTGTACCCGCCAGCAGCAGCAGCAGGCTCAGCACGGACTGCCACAGCGGGATTACGGCTCCTGAGCACATTCGCACGGCCATCAGCAGTGGTGTGGCGGGGGGCAGAAAGCTGGCCACTGTGGCCAGCGTCCCGTTGGGTTCCCGAATGACTGTGAACCACAGCAGCAGAGGCAGCGTCAGAACCAGCCAGACCGGCATCAGCAGGCACTGTGCTTCCCGCATCTGACTGACGCAGGCTGCCACCGACATGAATACAGAACTGAACAGCAGTACGGCCAGCAGCTGAAACATCAGCAGCCACGGCAGCAGCGACCAGGGAATACTGTCGGCGGCCCCCTGCATCCAGACCGCCACTGCCGCTGCGGTGGCATACAGCCCGAAGATGGTCATGGCACCAGCGGCGTTCCCGACCAGTTTGCCCGTCATCAGCTGCGTGGCACTGGCCGATCCCAGCAACACTTCTGAGATTCGCAGCGTCTTTTCCTCGAGCACACTTTCCAGCATCGGCTGAACGGACAGCAGGATTGCCATGAACATCATGGCCATCACACCGATCGGCAGGGCCAGTGCTGTCAGCGATGTCTGCCGGGTACCTCGCTGAATCCGCCCGTTGTCGTCCCGGTAGTACAGACCGACCGGGCCGATTCCCGTGGGTGCTGACAACTGACTGATGACGGCTGGCAACAGGGCGGGCGGCAGACTGTCAGCCAGTCTGTGCTGCAGCAGCAGCCCATCCACCAGTTGCTCGCACCACCGCCTGGTGTCCGACAGTGCGGCATCCTCCGAGACCCACATCAGCGACTCGGCAGCACCATCGGTGCCGGCAACCGGCCCGGCAGACCGCAGTACAGAACCAGGTATCTCCAGAAACGCATGCAGCGTACCTGAGCGAATTCGCTCGGACAGCAGCAGCCTGTCGGAATCATCAAAATCGTCAGCCGGCAGCGATTCAAACTCATACAGGTGACGATCCTGCATACCCAGCACTGCCAGCATGTCGTGGTGTCCGGACTGGCTGAGTTCCGGTTGTCCCTCCGACAGTTGCTGATTCCGCTGTTCTGCGGCCTGCTGCAGGGGTTGCAGCAGCACACCGGTCTGATCGATCACCGCAATTCGCCGGACTGCAGGCTGCTGCAGGCCCGACAACACAGCCGGAACACAGAGGGTTCCCAGCATCAGCAGCGGCATCACGGCCATACCGATGAGGAAAGCGCGAGTTCCGACCATGGCGCGATACTCACGCCATGCTATCACCAAAGTTTTTCGCATATGTCAAACCGAGGGATTCATCGTTGTAAGAACTTAGTTGCCGGTGTTGATCAGTGGCTTGAAGACGCTGCGAACTGACTGCCATGCTGCGGCGATCAGTGTGCCCTGGCGAATGCCCTGCCGGCCACCCGATTCTGCAATGACCGGGGCTGGCAGAGCAGCGGTGTCATCGCCGACCAGCCGCAGAAAGATCTCGTGCAGCGATGGTCGCACAATTTCGAAATGTTCGAGGTCGACTACCGCCGTCAGCTGCCGCAGAACTTCCGCGGCTGTGAGCGAACCGGACGGCAGCAGCTGCAGATACTGCCCCTGCTGGCGGACTGCAGCGACTGCCGGCAACAGAGTTGGCAGGGGCCGGCCCCCCACCGTGCGAACTCGCAATTCCCCGCTGCCGGACTGGGCAAGAATCTGCTGCACTGGTCCGTCCAGAACTTTACGACCACGATAGATCATCACAACCCGTTCACACATCCGCTGGGCGGTTTCCATTTCGTGAGTTGAGAGGATGATGGTGGTCCCCTGCTGCTGCAGTTCCTCGATGGCACCTCTCAGCAGTTCCAGATTCACCGGATCCAGCCCGCTGAAGGGTTCATCAAGAATCAGCAGACAAGGGCGAGCGATGACGGCGGCGATGAACTGAATCTTCTGACACATTCCTTTGGACAGTCCGTCAATGCGTCGCTGATCCCAGCCGTCAGCCTGCAGTCTGCGGAGCCAGCGGGTGATTTCAGGATCCGGATTGCGAACGTCCTTGAGAGCCGCGTAGTACCTGAGCAGCTCGCGAACCTTCATGCGGCGGTACAGCCCGCGTTCTTCAGGCAGGTAACCGACGCGATGATCGGCACACTCGCCACTGTCCGCTCCCAGCACCACCACTTTACCGCGATCAGGTCTGACGATCCGCAGGATCATTCGCAGGGTCGTGGTCTTGCCGGATCCGTTGGGGCCGATGAATCCGCACAATGAACCAGCGGGAATACTGAGGCTGATACCGGCCACTGCGGTACGCTGTCCAAAGCGTTTTTCTGCGTTTTCAAGCACCACAGCCATGGACTGCCGGCCATCACAACGGTGCTCTGCCCCGGTCTTTGAAGTTTCCATAATCACACCACCGAACTTCCTGGGCGGCTTGCGCCCGTGACAGACCAAAGCCTGCCGGGTGGCTGACATGTTGCAGAAAAGCAACATTCGCTGAGCAGCAGCGGTCTGTTTGCTCTAATGCAAATGGTGTGCGTGAAGCGGCAGCAACAGGTTGCGCGAAGCTGATGCGGTAACCACGCGTGCTCAGGAGGCCCAAACATGGCCACCCTGTGACGTCAGAGCGAGCCTGAGCGCTGGCGACGTGCGCGTGGGAGGGCAGAGACATGTTCGAGGATCTGGACAGGCGTTGTGAGGGACGCTGATCAGGAACTGCTGCAGAATGTTGCCGAAATGCAACACTCAAGTGGCACGCCTCAAAGAAGTTACTGATTCGCAGCGGCATTACCGGCGTTGGGGGTTTGCCGATTCAGGCTCTGCAGAGACTGCTGTCGCGACTGGTCAACCGGATTGGACTGGCTGCCGTAGAATTCTGAGATCTGTACGATGGCGGGTCCAAGCAGGAACAGAAACACTGCGGGCATCAGCAGCAAAGACACGGGAAACAGCAACTGGAACGATGCCGAGTTGGCTCGAGTGTCAGCGCGTTCCTTCAGTGTCGCGCGGATACTGTCGCTGTACTCCGTCAGGGCGCGCGACAGTGCTGTCCCGGTGACGTCGGACTGCACCAGCAGCGAGGTGAAACTGGTTACTTCCGGAGATTCAATTCTGGCGGCAAAAGCTTTCAGGGCATGAGACAGGTCACTGACTTCCGCCTGCCTTGTCACGATCCCCAGTTCGACGCCCAGTGACGGATGCACATCATTGACTTCGCGAGAGATTCGTCGGAGCGACTGCATGACGGTCAGTCCCTGGCTGACACACATATTCAGCATGTCAAGGACGTCTGGCAGACCCATCTCGATATCACGAACACGCTCACTGGCTCGCGATGCCACGACCAGCGGTGGCAGAGCCCACATCAGCAGCGGGACGATCACCAGACCACCGACAATTATCGGCTCGGCTTCCGGTGGGGCCATAATCAGCAACAGGCCCAGCAGGCTCAGTGATGAGAAGGCCATGATGAAACGCAGTGCACTGAGATTCTGCCATGCCGCGCGGGACTGATAACCGGCAGCGGTCAGGTTTTTCCGCTGCGTCAGCCGACGGGATTCGGATTCAGGCAGCATCTGAGCCAGTGCGGGTGTGGCGGCTCCGAACAGGTAATCAACTTCCTCGATCGGCAGCTCTTCCGGCTCCGGATTGCGAATGGAAAGTCGCTCTTCGGCCACGATGCTGCGAAATTCATGAAACAGCCGACGATTTTCCCACGTCGTCTGCCGCCCTTTTCCCTGATCAGAATCCACAGTAGCATCTCCAGCAGATCATCAGAAACGGGACGTGCGGCTCAGAATACGAAACACGATCAGGCTGCCCACCACCTGCAGTGCGACAGCAGTCCAGAAGGACGACCTTCCCCAGCCCGAAGCAAACAGCTTATCCAGATACTGGGGGTCCCGGGCGACATAAAATCCGATGACAATAACAGGCACCGTGATCATCATCACCGACCCAAGTCGACTGGAAATCGTGGCAGCCCGCTGACGCGCCACGAAGTGCAGCCTGTCACGGATGGCTGTCGAAAGGCGTTCCAGAACCTGAATCAGATCCCCCCCGGTTTCCTGATTGACAGACAGCGCTGCCGTGAACATTGTCAGCGTTGTCACTCCGGTCCGCGACACCAGGTCCCGACAGGCAGAGCCCACGTCCATTCCCATTTCGATTCTGCGAGCACTGACTCGCAGTTCATTTCCGAGGGGACTGGGAGTATCCGCGGCCAGCATCATGAACGCATGTTCGACGTTTCGACCGGTACGTGCAAAGCGGGCCATTTCCTCAGACATCAGCGGCAGTTGCTGCATGATCTGTGCCTGCCTGCGTGACCTGAGCACCAGTGCGTAGACGATTGGCAGCAGCAGTCCGAGTGCGGCGGTGACGGAACTCATCACCAACCGATCAGTCAGCACAAAGAACAGTCCACCGCTGGCAATCCCGCTGAGAACGCAAAGTCCCAGCCAGACGGAAGGGGCCGTCTGGATGCCGGACTGCAGCATCAGGGAATCAAACCAGCCGTTCACGGCGTCCGCTGTGCCACCGGTTCCCTCGCTGAAGCCGATCTCTTCCTTCAGCAGTCCGGCGAACGCGACGTCCCGCGGAATCGAACGCAGTTCGGGATTTGGAGCAATCATGGGGCGTCCTTCGTATAACTTCCGAGCAGCCGCATCAGGCTTTCGGTGCCGTCAGTTCTCGAGGCTCAAACAGCGGCCGGTACTGTTCCACGTTGGTCCCGGCGAGGGCCAGTCGTCGCAGTGCCACGGGCTGATAGCCGGTGGCAAAGAAGGCACCCTCCGGTCGTCCCCCTCGCATTTCACCGCTGAGTCGATAGACGAAGATGTCATCCATCCGCCACTCACCGTCCTTCAGACCGGACACCTCAGATACGCGGGTCACGCGACGTTCCCCAGTGTGCAGACGCGTCACATGAATCACGATATCAACCGCGTTGCAGATATACTGACGCGCGATTCGGGACGGCAGTTCCACACCAGCCAGCGCGATCATCAGTTCCAGTCGGTCCAGTGTTTCCCGGGCATCGTTGGCGTGCACGGTACTCATGGAACCGTCGTGCCCCGTGTTCATGGCCTGCAGCATTTCCAGTACTTCCGCACCTCGCGCTTCGCCGACGATGATCCGGTCAGGTCGCATTCGCAGTGCATTTCGCAGCAGGTCCCGCTGAGTCACCGCACCACGACCTTCCAGGTTGGGAAGTCGGGTTTCCAGTGCCACAACGTCACGCTGCTGCAGATTGAGTTCGGCCGTTTCCTCAATGGTCACGACGCGCTGGGAGTCGGAGATGTATCGGCTCATACAGTTCAGCAGTGTCGTTTTGCCGGCACCGGTACCACCGCTGACAATCACGTTCATGCGTCCCTGCACAGCCAGCACCAGAAAGTCGGCCATCGCGGGTGCCATCGTGCCGAACTGCACCAGGTCTTCCATCTGAATACGGCGATTACCGAATCGTCGAATTGACACTGTCGGGCCA
>Ga0209985_10002537_pt1 | contig 16374 bp, 17 predicted proteins | sample NOAtaG_FD_187305 | JGI IMG/M metagenome (GOLD analysis project Ga0209985, IMG submission 187305) | Freshwater lake microbial communities from Lake Erie, under a cyanobacterial bloom - NOAA_Erie_Diel6S_1000h metaG (SPAdes) (version 2) | ecosystem: Environmental > Aquatic > Freshwater > Lake ...
ACAAAGCGCTGGAAGGAACAATACCGCCCCCATACGCTTGCCGAAGCGTTGCTCAAGGGGGTCAATCATCGTGAAAAACCGGCGACGGCGCATCGGACGTGCGAAAAACAACCCACCCAGGATTAAACTGAAGGCATATCCCCAGGGAGCCTGGACCCAAACCAGCCCGGCCGTAGCCGTATATTCTGCCGTTCCGTTGAGGTATCCACCGTCCACCCAGGTGGCCCCCATCGTACCGGCAGCAATCCAAAGCGGCAAGGCCCTGCCAGCCAGTAAAACCCCGGCTGTATCGGCAGCGCTGTTTCTGGTCGCAGCATACGCACCGACCAGAAACATGGCAACATAAAAACACATCATGGTTATATATCCGCTCCAATGGATATCCCCGCCATATACCCAATAGGCAATTGCACCAGCCAATACCAAAACAAGCACCAAGAGCCCGGTAGGCCGCCATATCTGCTTATCGAATATCTTCATTTCAATGATTTTTTACACCTGCCAACCCTCCATTCGCAGCAACAATAAACAGGGAATCCGCTAAAAAAAGTTATTTCTGGCTCCCGGCCACTGGAAATATCCCAAACAGATACTAAATTAGGAAAATTTTTTAACATTCCTTAATGTACGGCCCCACGTAAGCCTGCTCCCCCGATATCCGGGAACCCGCTTACGCAGCGGCCTTCAGCGATGCGATGATGAAAAATAAAATCTTGTTTACCCAATTACCCGCGCTAGGGGTGCACTTATTTACCGCTTCGGGTATCCTTGCAGGCTTTATGGCGATCCTCGCAATCCAGGAAAAGGATTGGCAGGCTGCAGCGGTTTGGTTATTTATTTGCCAGGTAGTGGACGGGGTGGACGGCACCTTTGCCCGGTATTTTAATGTCGAAAAGACCATGCCCGGAATGGACGGAAAAGTAATTGATCAGATCATTGATTTTGTGACGTATGCAGTGATCCCGGCTTTATTTTTTTACCATTCGGAGCTCGCGCCCCATACCTGGCGGCTACCGGCTGCGTTTGCGATGCTTATCTCCGCAGCAATGTACTATGGAAAAAAAGGCATGGTGTCCGAAGAGATGCACTTCATCGGTTTCCCCGTGCTGTGGAATGTCGTAGTATTTTTTCTTTTCTTCGTTTTTCGCCTTTCGCCGGCAATCAATACCGGGCTGATCTTTGTTTTTGCAGCATTACACTTTGTACCCTTTGCATACCCCTACCCCACCCGTGCCCTGGAATACCGGACCATTACCCTGATAATCTCGGTTGCCGCCCTCATCGCCGCCGCACTGACCGTCTGGGTTTATCCCATACGCAACAATATTTTCTCAGGTATCCTGATGATAGCACTGGTTTATTATGCGTTTCTAATGTGGCGGATAAACAAAAAAATCAAACGGTCACCAGACGGATTTTTCCCCGGTTATTCATAAATAGACTTGTCGCGACAGCATCATCCTGAGCAAAAATGGCACTTTTCCGCCCATACGATACCCTTTTTTCGGTCACCTAGCCCGGCTTACTTTCCCTCAAAAAAGCCTTCGTATGGACCAAAAGCAGCTCATTTTTCCCCTATGCGGATCTGTCACAACACATCTGATAAATTGGGTCGGCTTACTGGCCGGATATTGGCTATTTTTACGGCAGAAAAAAGCAGCATAACAATTTGGACCAGAGACCAGTTGACATACTCAAAAAATTCTGGGGGTACGACCATTTCAGGCCCTCACAGGCAGAAATCATAGCGTCCGTACTTGATGGAAAAGATACCCTGGCCTTGCTACCTACCGGAGGCGGTAAGTCAATATGCTTCCAGGTTCCTGCACTTTGCCGTCCGGGCATCTGCCTTGTGGTCTCCCCCCTTATCGCCCTGATGAAGGATCAGGTGTACCAACTTCGCAAACGCGGCATTCCCGCCGAGGCGGTGTACTCCGGAATGCCGTTCAGGGAAATTGACCGCATCCTCGACAATTGTATCTACGGCAACACCCGCTTGTTGTACCTCTCTCCCGAACGCCTGGCCACAACACTCGCGCTGGAACGCATCAAGCAGATGCAGGTCAACCTGCTTGCTGTTGACGAAGCCCACTGTATCTCTCAATGGGGCTATGACTTCAGGCCTTCCTACCTCGAAATCGCGCAAATCCGAAAATGGATGCCCCGCGTCCCGGTGCTGGCCCTCACCGCTACCGCAACCACGGAAGTGGTCAAAGACATTCAGGAAAAACTGGCTTTTCCCCGCGAGAACGTACTCCAAAAAAGCTTTTCCCGGCCTAACCTGGCGTATGTCGTACGGCATACCGAAAATAAAGAACAGCAACTGATCAATATCCTGAAAAAAGTCGGTGGCAGTGGTATCATTTATGTACGCAACCGCCGAAAAACACAGGAAACAGCATTTTTTCTGCAGCAAAACAAAATACCTGCCGATTTTTACCATGCCGGCCTACCCCATGAAACCCGATCGGAGAAACAAGACGCCTGGATCCAAAACCGCACCCGTATCATGGTTGCCACGAATGCCTTTGGAATGGGTATTGATAAGCCCGATGTGCGTGTCGTCGTGCACCTGGACCTTCCCGACAGCCTGGAGGCATATTTTCAGGAAGCTGGCCGCGGGGGCAGGGACGGACAAAAAGCATATTCCGTACTCCTTTACCATGAGAGCGACCGCCTGATGCTGGAACGGCAGTTCGAGCAGGCTTTCCCGGATATCCCGGAAATCCGAAAAACCTATTTAGCGCTCGGGAGCCATTTTCAGCTCGCTACCGGTGCGGGAAAAGGCCAGAGCTTCGATTTCGATATCGCCGAATTTTCCGCCAAACATGGCTTCAATGCTGTAACAGCTTTTAATTGCCTCAAAATCCTCGAACAGGACGAATGGCTCGAAATATCGGAAGCCGTCTATCGCCCGCCATCGCTACAAATCCTGGTCAACAAGGATCAACTATACGATTATCAGCTCAAAAACCCACGCCTGGAAAAAATCCTGAAAATTATCCTCCGCAGCTATCAGGGAGCGTTCAGCGGGCAGGTACAGCTCCAGGAAAAAAAACTGGCCGGGTTCCTGAAAATCCCGGTCGAACACCTACAGCATGGGCTGAGTACCCTGCACCAGGACCATATTTTAGAATATATCCCTCAAAAAGACAAGCCACAACTGACTTTTCTCCGCGACCGGGTGGCAGCCGAAAATCTGGAGGTCAATACCCAGCGATATATGTTCAGAAAACAACGCCAGCGCCAGCGGATCGAAAAGGCTCTGGAATATGCCACCAGCACACAGTGCCGCAGCTGTTACCTGCTCGGATATTTTGGTGAAGTACAGGCCGAAACTTGTGGGATGTGCGATATTTGCCTCTCAGAAAGCAAGAATAGCCCCCAGCGAAATACCGATTACTACGTCAGCCATATCCGCTCCATGCTGCACAAAAGGCCACTGGATGCCGCCGGGATAATTGCAGGTTTTCCTTACCCGGAAAGAGAACCCGCAGTGAACGTGCTCCATTTTCTCGTAGAAGAAGGATTTGTCATCGAAAAAGACCGCCAATTTTTCTGGAATACGCCGAAGAAAAAAAATCCATGAGCCTCCGATCCAAGCTTATCGTTTTTGCCGCTACTTCCGATCTCAACCACGACCAGCGGATGCAGCGTATCTGTTGTGCGTATTCTGAGATGGGCTACCGCGTCGTATTGTGTGGACGTAGGCTAACGGCTTCCTCCGCACCACTCTCCCCCCAGCCCTTCTTTCAATACCGTTTCCCCTGTGTTTTTACGCGCGGAAAACGCTTTTACCTCGAATTCAACTGCCGCTTGTTCTTTTATCTACTGCTCAAACGTCCAAACATTATCTGGGCAGCAGATCTCGACACCCTTTTGGCGGGCAGCCTCTTTGCATGGTTAAGCGGGGCAACGCTCGTCTATGACGCCCATGAATATTTCACCGAAACCCCGGAACTTCGGGGAAGGCCGGTGAGCAAAAAAATTTGGGAAATACTCGCAAAAGTAGCAATCCCCCGCGCCAGGATTGCGGTCACCGTTAGCCATAGCCTTGCAGAAATCCTGGGAAACAGATATCGGGTACCCTTTCTGACCATTCGGAACGTGCCGGTAATCAGGATATCTTCTCCGAAAGAAACCATAAAAATTTCTCCGCCTGTAATGCTGTACCAGGGGGTCCTCAATCGTGGACGGGGCCTCGAAACAGCCATCGCCGCGATGCGCTTGCTGCCGGAGCTTCAATTGTGGCTTGCCGGGGAAGGCGATTGTTCGGCGGCTCTGCGCGCGCTGGTGGCGCAGGAAGGCCTGGGCGACCGGGTCATATTTCTGGGCAAACTCCTGCCGGAAGCGCTGGCAGCGCTCACCCCCAGGGTTTTTGTCGGCATCAATCTACTCGACGGCGACAGCGAGAGTTACTACTATTCCCTCGCCAATAAATCGTTCGACTACGTCCAGGCTGGAATTCCCTCTGTTCACATGGACTTTCCGGAATACCGCCGGCACAATGCGCAATGGGAATGCTTTGTGCTGCTGCGCACGCTAAATCCGGAAATCCTTGCCGATACCGTCAGAAACCTGATGGATAATCCCGGGGAATATGCCCGCTTGCGGGCGAATTGCACACGCGCAGCAAGGGAATGGAACTGGGAAAAAGAAAAAGAATTGCTGCCAGAACTCTGAATCATCGCGCTATTCCGCCTGGTCCTGATTTAGCCAGACAGCACAGCAGGAATAATCGGTATAAATCCAGCAAAAACAAAAGCGCGTGCCCCCCGGAGAGTTGACGCTTAATGGCCGGGGCGAACATAGGAAAAATTGTCGCTGCTGCGCCATCCAGGCGCAAGGTGTGCAATAATTGGAAAGCTTTCCATAATCCGGAGGGAATTTGCTTTCCCTGTGATTTAAGCCGGTACAGGTTGACCACGCTATCGGCCACCTTATCCAGGTAAACCCCCGCCGGATCTATTTCCAAATGCATCAGGGGATTATCCAGATGCCGGATTTGGAAACCCGCCGCTGCAAGCGCAGTACCGAACAAAGTATCCTCATGGCCATAAGTGCGCAGTGTTTCGTCAAAGCGCACCAGCTCAAAGGCTTTTCTGTGCAAAAAAAAATGATGGGACGTGAAAGCTTTCCAACCCAGCTTTTGGCGCCGCCCGGGTGAAATCTGTTCCCGGGCCACTCCATAGTGCCATCGCAGGAAAAGCGACGGCTCCTCCGGTCGCCGTGTGGGGTAGCAACTCCCGCCCACGAGTACGGTATCGGGCGACCGTGCAGAGAGGTAAGCCGCGAGATAATCTTCCCGCATCAACTGAAAATCGGCATCCATGAACAGGAGATAATCGTAACGACTGCTAGCCGCAAGCCGGTTGCGCACTGCCGACCGGCCTGTATTATTCGGCAGGACCTCGTAACAAACACCCTCCAGGGAGGCAATTTCACGGTTTAGGGAGACATACGCCTCCTCAGATCCATCCTCGATGCACAATATTTCGAACGGCACACCAGTCCACACCGCCTGCCGGTGAAGGGCACGCAGGGAGTCCCGTATGTCCCGGTTGTAAACAGGCAAAAGGATAGAAAGCACGGATATTATTGAAAAGCTCTGAACAAGTTGCTATTGCCCTGATAGTGGTCTGTCTGCCCCATAATCAGGCGAATGAAATCAATCAGCGGAATCAGGCCAAAGAAGCCCCCGACCGTAATAAAATACCAGAAGATTATGATTAAATCTGCCTTTAGATAAACGCGGTGAAGCCCCAGGGTACCGAGGAATAAACACAGCAGCAATGCCATCGCCTGCTCAAATTGATCCGCGACAGCGGAAGCCCGGTCCGGGGTACTGCGCCAGTAGCGTTCTGCCTTCAGTTGGTTTTTTATTTCCATCTTCCTGGTGCGGGCAAATGCACGGGCTTCACTCCGCAGCATACCGCGATGGGCAGCAGTTACAGCCACTTGTTCATTCTGTACCGCATGATTCAGGTGTACGGTGGCTAAATTCGGCGTACTCCATGCCAATCCAAGTAATATGAGTACTAAACCCTTGATTTTTCCCATAATTCCGACAATCTTGATTTTGATTTGAGAATCAACAACATCTGTTTATACTTCCAAAGTGCTGCGCTAATTTCGGTAATTTAATTGTAAGCGGCAAAAGAAAATTTTGAATATTAAGCGCGTCTTCTGACGCAGTGCCACCGTTGGAATACTGCCCCTGCATTGGATAATATGTGCCTTTTCTAAATCCGAAAAGCCGGATGAGCGGGAAAAAACTAAATTTGTGGCACAAAAAGATTATTACCCTTAGAGACTCTAAAATGTACCAGACCCAGGATGCCCAACCGGAGGTAAATATCGGTGCGGCAGCATTCAAAAATAAAATAGCATAAATGTCGGAAAACACTCCCACAGGCCTTTTTGATGTGCTGCAACACTTACGCAGAACCGTTGTCCTCAATTTTCCCGAATCCCTTTGGATAAAAGCAGAAATCGCCCAAATCCGGGAATCGCGGGGGCATATTTACCTGGAAATCATCGAAAAAGACAGTGGTACCGAAGAGTGGATCGCCCAGGCTGGGGCCGTCCTTTGGCAAAACCAGCGCGTCGCCCTGACCCGAAAGCTGGGCACACAATTGCGGGCTGTCCTTCAGGAAGGAATGGAAATTTTGTGCAAGGCCCGGGTAGATTTCCACGAGCGTTATGGCCTGAAACTCGTCATCGAAGACGTTGACCCTGCTTATACCGCCGGTCAACTTGCCCTGGAGCGGCAAAAACGACTGGAAGCCTTACAGCGCGAAGGGCTCATTGGCAAAAACCGGTCTCTCCCCCTCCCGCCAGTCCTGCAGCGGGTGGCCATTCTTTCCTCTCCTCAGGCTGCAGGACTACAGGATTTCGAGCAGCAGCTCCTGCAAAACACCCTTGGCTACCGCTTTTTTACCCGCCTGTTCCCCGCCGCAATGCAAGGAAACCTACTTGAAAATGAATCCATCGCACAATTGACCCGAATCCGAGCCCAATCACAACAATTTGATTGTGTGGTCATTATACGCGGAGGAGGTTCCAAACTCGACCTTGCCGGCTTCGATAGCCTGGAATTGTGTAGGGCGATTGCACACTTTCCCCTACCGGTGTTTACCGGAATTGGACATGATATTGATCAAACGCTAACCGATTTGGTAGCACATCAGGCACTAAAAACCCCAACTGCCGTAGCGGAGTTTCTTCTGCAAAACAACCTTGCTTTTGAAACCAGTGTCCACGAAGCCTGGCAGTGGATCAGGCAGGCTGCCGGGCAGCAATTGACGCGGCAACAGTTGATGCTTGAACACTTTCAGCGGCAAGTGTTGCATTTGCCCTTAAGCCTGACCAGTGCTGCAAGCGGTAAACTCGACCTCGCTACCCAGAAAATACCACTTTTGGTGCAGGCAAAAATAGAAAAGTCCAAAATGACGCTGGATGCAGCTGAACAACTCTTCCAGCTCCTCAGTATAGAAAATACGCTGCAAAGAGGATTTACCCTCACACAGATCAATGGTAAAGCACTCGTGGAACCTTCCCAGGCTAAACGCGGTGATGTCATACTTACCACTACTGCAAACGGGCAATTGAAGAGTGAGGTGTACTAGAATAAACGCGGTATTCGTTGATTTTACTCCGCAAAATCAACGAATACCGCGTTCATCCAGCTTGCGCTGCAAAATATTATTCTCTGGTCAATTGTTCAGGGTGCCTGGTCCGCCTTCGGCAGCAAAATTAATTTTTCAGAGTGCTGTTTTCATTGATTTTGCAAAGCAAAAGCAATGAAAACAGCACTCTGAAAAATATTCTCGGCGGCGCAAGCCGCTAAATGAAAGGCCGGATATTCCCTGATCTATTCAGACCAACATGCAACTGAGATCCTACGGAAATTTTCTCTTCTATCTGACCCTGAGTTTCCCTGCGGCAGGATTTTTCGTCCTGATCTCCGGTTTGGAGGTTAAAAAAACGCTCCCTGCACGACAGGGCCTAGAAATCTGTGAGAATGCACTGGACGATGACCAGGATGGCTGGATTGACCTGAATGATCCCGACTGTATTTGTGCAGATACCCGGCCTGTTTCCCTGATCCCCAACCCCTCTTTTGAGGAAAAAGTATGTTGTCCGGATGACCGTAGTCAACTGAATTGCGCCAAGACCTGGATTCAGGCCTCGGAGGCTACTACAGATTACGTGCATATTTGCGGATGGAAAGGATGGAATGCCATGCCCCCGCCACTACCCTTTCCCGATGGAGAAGCGGTAATTGGTTTTCGCAACGGACGTTATGCGTCCAGCAGGGCGCCCAATTGGAAGGAATACGCGGGGGCCTGTCTGAATGCTCCTATGAAAGCCGGCACCACCTATCTCATTCGATTTTACATTGGCTTTACCCGGCCGGAACACTCCCCTCCCTTAGATATCGTTTTTTATGGTACAACCGACTGCAAATTTTTGCCTTTTGGTGTCGGGAACCCCGATTTTGGCTGCCCGACCAATGGACAGGGTTGGACCGAACTGGGGAAGGTTTATGCCAGCGGACAGAATGAATGGCAATTGAAAGAAATACAAATTTCGCCCAAAACGGATATCCATGCAATTGCTATCGGGCCGGATTGTCTTCCCGTCACTACTTTTTTTGACACCTATTATTTTTTAGATCATCTGGTCCTTGCCGATGAGAAGGCATTTGGGCTGGTCATCAGTCCCTCCGGCAATCCCTGTAGCGACACCTTCTCCCTGGAAACCCTCAACATTCCCGGCAGACGCTATCAGTGGTTCAAGGAAGGGATTGCCCTTCCGGGCGAAACCATGCCCCGTTTGAAGGTCAAAACCGGTGAAGGCGACTACCAGGTGCGCATCTCCGATGGCAGCGGATGTAAAGTTACCCCGCCATTTCTTTACCGCAAACCATTTGCGCAGACCCGCAAACGCTCCAATTTCTGCCAGGGATCGAACTTTTTGTTCAATGGCGTACCAATTAGCCGCCCGGGGGAATATCTGGATACCCTGCGCAGCAAAAATGGATGTGACAGTATCGTAATGCTGGACCTCGTGGAAATAAGCGACACCAGGGACACCCTTCAAATTAAAGTCTTCCCCGATGAACTTTTCCAGGCCGAGGGAAAAAAATTCAGGGCGCCCGGCAGTCATACCCTTCGTCTGCGTTCGGTGTATGGCTGTGACAGCCTGGTCGTATTGCAGCTATCCCTTTATCAAATATATTTCCCCAGTGCCTTTTCCCCCAATGGCGACGGTATCAACGACCGCTTTAACCTGATGGGGGGAAAAGACCTTGAGCTAATCAGCTCCCTCAGGGTCTATGACCGTTGGGGAGGGGTGATATTTGAAAGACAAAGCCTCCTGCCCGATATGCAGGAAGGATGGGATGGGACGGTGAACGGCCAGCCAGTGCCCGCAGGGCTTTATGCATTCACCGCCGTGGTAAAAATGGATGATTCCCGGGAGCGCCCCATTTCCGGTGCGGTACAGTTAATACGATGACTATCCGGATACCCCAACACAGTAGCTCAATTGGTGCATGAAGTATCTTAAAAGTTGTACCTTTGCAAAATGGAAAAGTTAAATTATCAATCTGCTTATGACGAACTTCAAGCCATCGTCCAGGCCATGCAGGATAATTCCATTAGCATTGACGAGCTACCCGCTGCATTGGAGCGCGCTTCTATGCTGATCCGCTTTTGCCGGGAGCATCTGCGGAATACGGAATCCCAAATCCAAAACCTGCTGGAGGAAAATAGCTGATGAAGGGAGCTGTTGGCAAACACGCCCATCTTGCATACTTAGGTCTGGGATCCAATATCGGCGATAAAATGGCGTACTTAAACCAGGCGATAGCATCTATTGATGCGAATCTCGGCACGGTATGTGCCCAATCCTCTGTATTCCTTACTGATCCCTGGGGCTTGTACGACCAGCCGACTTTCCTGAACCAGGTCGTGTTGGTCGAAACGTGGTTAGAACCCGAATTGCTGCTTCAGGGCATACAGGTAATCGAACGGCAGATGGGCAGAGAGCGGATTACGAAATGGGACAGCCGAATTATTGACATTGATATCTTGTTTTATGATCAGATGATCTATCAAAGCGAGACCCTCCAGATTCCCCATCCCTGGCTCGAGCAGCGGAACTTCGTCCTTGCCCCTTTGGCAGAAATTGCACCGGCATTTGTCCACCCGGTTAGTAAAAAAACCATTCAGGAACTCCTGGAATCCTCTACTGACCCACTCAGTGCCATACCTATTGAAATATGAATGCCTTTCCCTATAAATTCATTGCCGTAGAAGGCAATATCGGTGCAGGCAAAACCACCTTGTGCCGGATGCTGGCCGAAGACCACGGCTGCCGCCTTATTCTGGAACAATTTTCCGAAAACCCTTTCCTGCCTTTTTTCTATGAAAACCCCGAACGTTACGCTTTCTCCGTAGAATTGTTTTTCATGACCGAACGGCATAAACAACTACAGGAGGAGCTACAACAGACCAATCTTTTCCACGGTACGGTTGTAGCGGATTATTTTTTCCTAAAAACGTTGCTTTTTGCTAAAAACAACCTCCCTGCGGAGGAATACCGGTTGTTCCAGCGGCTTTTTCAGATACTCAACGCACAATTTCCCAAGCCGGAGCTCCTGGTGTATATCCACCGCCCGGTGGAGTACCTGCTGGAAAATATCCGGAAGCGGGGACGTACTTTTGAAAGTGATATCAGTGGAAGTTATCTTCAGCAAATCCAGCAGGCTTATCTCGATTTTTTCCGTGCCGACCTTACACAACCCACCCTGATTATCGAGATGGAAGGACATGACTTTATCCAGTCACCCCAAATTTATCGTCGCATTGTCGAGATGCTCAGGCATCAATATGCACCCGGCATAACGATTGAGATCCTTTGATACCCGGCAAGCAGAGAGGGAGTCCCATAATTATCCTGCCGCCTACGGCGCCAAATGAAGACCTCCGGCCTTTTTACACAACCCCATTAAATTTCAGAGCCGCGTTTTCAACGATTTTGCTTCGCAAAATCGTTGAAAACGCGGCTCTGAAAAAATATTCTTTGGCGGCGTAAGCCGCCAGGGAACATGCCGGAGGCTTTTACACAACCCCAGGACTTATGAGACAGCTTCTTATTTAAAATTTTATTTTGCCACTTTTGACAGCAAAATACTTTTCACACACTTGAACCTTACTTCGCCAACACCAGATTGATCTCCAGGTCAAACTCGTCGTAAATCGTCTTGTCGCCCAGGTTTTCAAAGAACGTACCGGAGCCATAGCGGATATCGTACTCGGAACGGTCCAGCGTGATTTTCGCCATACCGGTCGTCTTGCCATTTTCTTCTTTCATATCCGCGTTAAAACGAATTTCCTTTGTCGTTTCCTTGATGGTCAGGTTGCCGATGATTTTGTATGCACCGGGCGTACCACGGCTTACCACCTTCGTAATCTGAAACTTAGCTGTAGGATATTTTTCCACGCCGAAGAAATCTGCAGACATCAGGTGGCCGCGCAGTTTGTCGGCACCGCCGCCAGTGATATCTTCTACGGAGATAGACTTCATGTCCAGCACGAAAGAACCACCGGTCAGATTGCCGTTGGAATACTCCAGGCTACCGCTCTGTAAACGCACTTTGCCAAAATGCTTGCCCGTTACCTTGTAACCCGTCCACTGTACATAGCTCGCCTTGGTATCAACAGCAACCGGTGCGGGCGCATTGGATGTCGTAAATGCAAAGCCGAGGGCAACGGCCAGGAAAAGAACAAAAGATACTTTTTTCATTGTAGTTAAAAATTTTTAGTTTACGAATAAATAGAAAATCCAGTCAAATTGTTTAGCCACAGCATAAGATTAGCAGAATAGCTTACCAGTATTTAGCCTCGCATCTTGTCCAAAAGATCGTTCAGCATGGCAGCTTCGCTTTCCCCCAACAAGATGAACGACTGCTCCAGGTCGTTTTCCATGGCCACGCTTGCATCGGCAAGCAGGGAAAGCCCTTTCTCCGTGATCTGTACATCCACCCGCCTTCTGTCCAAAGGGCATTCACTGCGTTCAACCAAGCCCTTCTGCCGCAGTTTCTCCACCAGGCGGGAAGCATTGGACGTTTTGTCAATCATCCTTTCGGTCAATGTCTTCACCGTCGCCGGCTCCGGGTGCATGCCCCGCAGAATGCGCAAAAGATTGTATTGCTCGGGCGAAATGCCGAACGGGCGAAGCAATTTTCCGGTAATTTGATTTAGCCACGAGGCCGAATACAGGAGATTGACCACGAGCTTCTGATACTCCGACCTGAATTTTTTCTGATGTATGGCTTGTTCAATCCGCATAATGAGCACAAATATATGTATATACATTTAATGTTGCAACTTATGTTTTGATTTTTTCTTTGTTGGACTTATGGAAAAATTGCTACGGAGGGTTTTGAAAAGGTAAACAATGGATTATACAATCCTAAAAAGATCATTTGATAAAAATTTTCACCGTAGATTCGGTGGAAGCCGAAAGAATCAAGGGTACGCTCAATAAGCCCCATGCCCACCCTTTTGAAGCGCTTATCATTGGTGTCGTGGGTCAATTGGAGCACTTCATTGATTTCAAAACAACGATCTTCGAAGCGCCCTTCATCAGTTTTGTGCCTAAAGGGAAAGTCCACCGGGTAAAACCCTTGTTGAAGGACGGAAATTGCAAAATGTGGGTGCTGCGTTTTAAAAGTGAGTTCATCCCGGACGAGGACCATCAACCACTGACCAACTTTTCCAGCCAGGGAAGGGCTTTTCAACTTTCTATTCCTTCTCCCGAGCATTATCTGCTGCTGCTTTACTCCCTTGCCCTGAAGGATAAAAACGAGACCATCACGCTGTACAATGACAAGCCCCTCGCAGGTTCCCTGACCATGACAAGCTTGAAAATCGACAGGGCTTAAAGGGTCTTCACAAGGCAAATGCCAGGTAGCGGTCAGAAGACTTCGTTCCCAGCTTCCCACCGCCGCAGGCGATTACAAGGAAATCTTTGCCTTTCCAGCGGTATAGGGCAGGGGTAGCAAATCCTGGAGCAGGGAGCGTATATTCCCACAACAGTTTTCCTGAATACTTATTAAAAGCCCGGATTTTACCATCTCTGGCGGCTGCGATGAATACCAATCCACTTTGGGTTACAATAGGGCCACCATAGTTTTCCGTGCCTGTAGGTGGGGCACCTTTTGCTTTGAACTCCTCATATTCCCCCAAAGGTACAGACCAGCGGATACTTCCTTGATTGAGGTCAATCGCATTTAGTGTGCCAAAAGGCGGTGTAAAGGCAGGCAGGCCCTCCGGACTCAGGAATTTGTTGTAGCCCATCATGTGATAAGGCATCCAGTGTATGCTATCGGCATAATTGAGCTTTCGGGTATATTTATTCTTCTGTTCGGTTTTAAGGTCTGCAACAAAACTGATAATCGCCTTTTTATCTTCCTCCGGAAGGTAGGCAAACCCTGGCATCATCCTTCTGCCTATGTTGATATGCTGGAGCAGGGAATCTGCTGTAAAGCGCGCACCGGTTTGCAGTAGCGACGGATTATTGCCCGTCCCTTTCAGGTCGGCACCATGGCAGGATTGGCAGTGCCGGGCATACAGGCGTTTGCCAGCTTCGAGCCAGGTTTCTTTTGGGGGCGGCTGAAAGGGGTTTTCGCGCATCTGCAGGACCCAGGCCATTTCATTTGCGTTGACATATAGCAGCCCGGTCTGCGGATCGAATGCGGGTCCGCCCCATTCCGCGCCACCATCAAACCCTGGAAAAACGAGAACAGGTTTAAGACCAGGCGGATTAAACATACCGCCCCAGCGGAACCCGGCCATCTGACGGCGGACAGCATTTTTACTGGAATCCGGCAGATAGGGGTTCACATCATTGGCAGTTAGCTTTTGGCGCACAAAAGCAGGGGGGCGCAGCGGAACGGGTTGGGTAGGCCACAATTGTTCTCCGACCAGCTCACTGACGGTATCTACTGCCATCTCGACGATATCAAAGATGGGCTTTCCCGTTTCCCGCTCAAAAACATATACCATGCCGTTTTTAGTTGGTTGTGCCACGGCATCAATCACTTTTCCATTCCGCTTTAAGGTAACCAGTGCCGGCGGGGTAGGGAGGTCCTTATCCCAAACGTCGTGGTGCATGAATTGGAAATGCCAGAGGCGTTTACCGGTAGCGGCATCGAGGGCGAGGAGACAATTGGCAAAGAGATTAGCACCCTTTCTTTTCCCTCCATAAAAATCATAAACTGCAGATCCTGTCGGGGCAAAGAGGATACCGCGCTTTTGGTCCAGTGAAAACCCACTCCATACATTGGCCCCTCCGGCGTATTTCCAGCTTTCCTTATCTTCCCAGGTATCATAGCCGTATTCGCCAGGGTGGGGAATGGTGTGAAATATCCATTTCCTTTTTCCAGTCCGGACATCGTAGGCCCGGATATGTCCGGGTGCGGCAGGTGGTGCCTCGTCCAGGCGAGTACCCATGATGAGGAGGTCTTTATAAATCATCCCGGGTGAAGTGGCGGTAACGAGCAGATGCCCGGATTCGCGGTCCAGATCGTTGTGGAGGTCTAAATAGCCGGACGTTCCGAAGGTTGGAATAGGTTTGCCATTTTCTGCATTTATGGCAAAAGTCAGCGCGCCTGCTGTATAAAAAAGCCGCTGGTCTTTTTTTCCATCCGTCCAGTAACTCACCCCACGCACGTTGCCAATGCCCTGTTTCGGCGCGCCATTCTCTGGGTCATTGGGATCAAATATCCATTGTTGTTCCCCGGTAGCCGCATCGAGGGCAAACAGCTTCATTTGAGGGCTTACCCCATATAGTACCCCATTGATTACGATCGGATTGCACTGTATCTGGGAATGCGCAGCGGTATCTACATCGCCGGAACTATAGCTCCAGGCGAGTTTGAGTTGTGCCACATTTAAGGTGTCTATACTGGATAGCGTGGAATATCGGATCATTTCCGGGGATCCACCATAATGGGGCCAGGAATCATAACCTGGACCATTATTTTGACAAGAGACAAAAATGAGGCCGGCGGTGAATGGGGCCAAAATGTATTTGATCATTTGATGGCGTATTTCATTTAATCTTCTTGTGAAGGGGTACACATTTTCCGATGAAGCAATCGGAGGAAGTTCTTTGAAAAGTCGGGAAAGAGAAAAATGGAGGGTAAATGTTTGTTTCTCACGCATAAATCCCCCCTACTATGCGCCGAAGTACACACAAAGATATTGTCAAATTTCTTTTCAGGTTATTTCTCAAGCCAATAAAGGTCAATTTTATCGCAGGACTTGTCTGATGGCGAGCCTGATCCGGGCATGTATCTACAATGGGCACTCCCGCACACAGACAACCACTGGCCATTCGTGCTACGGACAGCAGCCAAATGATATTTCCGCCGAAGGCGGCGGAATACTTTTCACACAACCCCACCATGTATTCTGCCACCGATATCCTTATCTTTACCTTAAAACCCAAACAACATGAAAATACTGATCATCGGAGGCGGCAATATGGGCCTCACCTACGCGCAGAGTTTCCTGCGCAGCCACATCTGTAGCCAGGCAGATATGATGCTATTGGAAAAATCGCCGGAACGGGCGGCGGTACTGGCACAAAAAGCAATCGGCACGGTATATGGGACACCGGAAGATTGCCTCCGCGCCGCTGACCTGGTCATTCTGGCGGTCAAGCCGCAGGATGTACCTGCATTATTCGGGCATATTGCCCCAATGACCGACCCACAGCAGGTGTTTCTATCTATTATGGCTGGGGTGAAAATACAAACGATCCGCGAAGGCTTAGGGGTATCCAAGGTCATTCGTGCGATGCCCAACTTACCCGCCCAACTCGGACAAGGCATGACGGCTTTTACCTCTTCAGAAGAGGTGACGCGCATCGAGCTGGTCACGGTACAGAACCTGCTCAACACAACAGGCAAAACGCTATATGTAGAAAAAGAAGAAGCTATTGACGCGGCCACCGCGGTTTCGGGCAGCGGGCCTGCTTATGTATTTTACTTCATGGAAGCGATGATGCAGGCTGCCCGGGAAATGGGTTTCTCCCCCTCCGAAGCCGGTTTGCTGGTCGGCCAGACTTTCCTGGGGGCGACGGAACTCTACCTCGCCTCCGGCCTTTCTACCCAGGAATGGATCCAGCGGGTGGCCTCCAAAGGAGGCACTACCGAAGCGGCCATTGCCAGATTCGGGGAAGACCTGCTCGATAAACGGATCGGCGATGGCCTGAAAGCTGCACTGACGCGGGCAGGAGAGCTGGGGGGACGGTAGACGGGGGACGGTGGACGGTGGACGGTAGACGGGGGACGGG
>Ga0209985_10002545_pt1 | contig 16340 bp, 18 predicted proteins | sample NOAtaG_FD_187305 | JGI IMG/M metagenome (GOLD analysis project Ga0209985, IMG submission 187305) | Freshwater lake microbial communities from Lake Erie, under a cyanobacterial bloom - NOAA_Erie_Diel6S_1000h metaG (SPAdes) (version 2) | ecosystem: Environmental > Aquatic > Freshwater > Lake ...
ATGGCCTTCAGCGTGGTGGTCTTGCCGGCGCCGTTGGCGCCGATCAGCGTCACGAGTTCTCCGGCGCGGATCTCCAGATCCACGCCCTTGACGGCTTGAATGCCGCCGTACGCGACCTTCAGCGCTTCGACGCGTAGGACGACTTCGCTCACCGGAGGACCCTCTCGCCGCCGACCGGGCCCGCGCCGTTGGGGCGGCTCGGCGGCAAAACGGGACACGCTTCGCGCTGCGCGCTCAGGGATTCGCCCTTGGGGCGGCCCGGCGGGCTCATTGGATTACCCTCGCGCTGCGCGCTCAGGGATTCGCCCTTGGGGCGGCCCGGCGGGCTCATCGGATTACCCTCGCGCTGCGCGCTCAGGGATTCGCCCTTGGGGCGGCCCGGCGGGCTCATGCCGCGTCCTTCGTCGCTACGTTTTGGTGGGCGCCGCCCAGGTAGGCCTCGATCACCGCCGGATCGCGCTGCACCTCGTAGGGTGAGCCGGCGGCGATCACCTTGCCGTAGTCGAGCACGGTCACGCGGTCGGTGAGTCCCATGACGAGCTTCACGTCGTGCTCGATCAGCAGGATGGTCACGCCGTCCTTGCGGATGTTCTCCAGCAGGCCGCGCAGCGCCAGTTTCTCGGTGGCGTTCATTCCGGCGGCCGGCTCGTCGAGCGCCAGCAGCTTGGGGTCGGTGGCGAGCGCGCGGGCGATCTCCAACCGCCGCTGGTCGCCGTAGGCCAGGGTACGTGCCTGAAAGTCGGCGTACTTGGCCACCCCGACGTAGGCGAGCAAGTCGGCGGCACGCTGGCGAATCGCCTCTTCCTCGCGCCGCGTGGCGCGGGTACGCAGGACGGCGCCCAGCGCCGTGGAATGGGTGCGCACATGGCGCCCCACCATCACGTTCTCGAGCGCGGTCATCTCCGGAAACAGCCGGATGTTCTGGAAGGTGCGCGCGATCCCGGCCGCGGCCACCCTGTGCGGCTCGCTCGGCGAGTACGGCTTGCCGTCGAGCTCGAAGCTGCCCGAGTCGGGCGAGTACAGCCCGGTGATGACGTTGAAGAAGGTGGTCTTGCCGGCGCCATTGGGACCGATCAGGCCGTATATCTGGCCGCGCTCGATCTCGATGCCGACGTCTGACAGCGCCTGCAGGCCGCCGAAGCGCTTGTTGACGCCGGCCACGCGCAAGAGGGGTGTGGTGCTCATCAGACGATCGACGCGCTGGGCGCGTTCTCCGCGGTGCCCGGCCGCTGCTTGCCATGCTCGGGTGCCGGCCACAGGCCCTTGGGCCGGTACAGCATCACCAGCACCATCGCCAGGCCGTAGAGCATCATGCGCAGCACTTCGGCATCGACCACCACCTCGCCGAACAGCGCGCGTTGCACCGGCACCGCGGTGGCGCGCAGGAACTCCGGCAGCATGGCCAGCATCACCGCACCGAGGATGACGCCGGGGATGTGGCCGATGCCTCCGAGCACCACCATCGCCAGCACGATGATCGACTCGTGCAGCGTGAAGCTCTCGGGCGAGATGAAGCCCTGGAACGCCGAGAACATGGCGCCGGCCACGCCGCCGAAGGTGGCGCCGAGCGCGAAGGCCAGCAGCTTCACGTTGCGGGTGTTGATACCCATCGCCTTGGCGGCGACCTCGTCCTCGCGGATCGCCATCCAGGCCCGGCCCAACCGCGACTCCTGCAGCCGGATGCTGATGACGACCGACACAACGGCCAGCAGCACGAACAGGTAGTAGTAAAGATAGACCGACGGCAGGCTGATACCGAAGAAGTTGGCCGGCCGCGCCAGGCTGACGCCCAGGATGGACACCGGATCGATCAGCGTGATGCCCTGCGGCCCGTTGGTGAGGTTGACCGGCTGGTTCAGGTTGAGCAGGAAGATGCGGATGATCTCGCCGAACCCGAGCGTCACGATGGCCAGGTAATCGCCGCGCAACTTGAGGACCGGCGCGCCCAGTACAACGCCGAAGAACGCTGCCAGAGCGGCGCCCAGCGGGATCACCAGCCAGATCGAACTGTGGAAGCCGTCCGGAAAGGCGGCCGCCAGGGCGGGGAAGTTGTTGGTCAGGTGCGGCGAGGCTAGCAAGGCATACATGTACGCGCCAACCGCATAGAAGGCGATGTAGCCGAGGTCGAGCAGCCCGGCGAAGCCGACCACGATGTTGAGGCCGAGCGCCAGCATCACGTAGAGGGCGGCAAAGGCAAGGGCGCGGACCCAGGCGTTGCCGATCTCGCTGGCAACGAACGGCAGCAGCACGAGGCAGGCGCCGACCACGAAGGTCGCGACGATGGCCGCCGCCTTGCTGTGGCGCCACTGCGGGAAGAAAAGCCGCATCGCGCCGCTCTCCTAGGCCCGGTCGGCCACGCGCTCGCCGAGCAGGCCCTGCGGCCGCAGGATGAGCACGCCGCACAGGACGATGAACGCAAACACGTCCTGATAATGCGAGCCGAGCACGCCGCCGGTGAGCTGACCGATGTAGCCCGCGCCCAGCGACTCGATCAGGCCCAGAAGCAGGCCGCCGACCATCGCACCCGGAATGTTGCCGATACCGCCGAGCACCGCAGCCGTGAAGGCCTTCAGCCCCGGCATGAACCCCATGTAGAAGTGGGCCACCGCGTAGTTGGCGGCGATCATCACGCCGGCCACTGCGGCCAGCGAGGCCCCGATTGCAAAGGTCACTGCGATCACGTAGTTGGGATTCACGCCCATCAGGCCGGCCACGCGCGGGTTTTCGGCGGTGGCGCGCATCGCCCGGCCGAGGCGCGTGCGGTTCACCAGCAGCATCAGCGCCACCATGATCAGCGCCGACAGGACGACGATCGCCAGCTTGGTCACCGTGATGGTGGCGCCCAGGATGTGGATCGGCTCGCCTGGCAGCAGTTGCGGAAACTGCATGTAGTTGCGGCCCCAGATCAGCATGGCCAGGGTCTGCAGGATGATCGAAACGCCGATGGCCGTGATGAGTGGCGCCAGCCGCGGCGCATTGCGCAGCGGCCGGTAGGCCACGCGCTCGATCACGAGGCTCACCACCACGCACACCGGGATGGCCGTGGCAAGCCCGCACAGCATGAGCAGCCAGCCGGGCGCGTCAGGGAAGTGGGCCTTGAGAACCAGGATGGTCGACAGCGCCGTCAGGGCTCCCACCATCAGTACGTCGCCGTGGGCGAAGTTGATCAGGTTGAGGATGCCGTAGACCATCGTGTAGCCGAGCGCGATCAGCGAATAGACGCTGCCCAGCACCAGGCCATTGATCACTTGCTGAATGAAGGTTTCCATCAGGCAATCCGACGCGGCAGACGTTCGTGCGGGACCAGGGTGACAGCAAGCGCGGCCAGACCGATCCGGGATCGTACAAGACGAAGGCCGGTCGGCACCGGTGGCGCCGCCTTACCCATTGCACAAAAGGAAACGGCACCCGCAGGTGCCGTTTCCGCAAACAGGTCCGCTGGCACGCGGCCGCGGCCGCGCGGCTGGCGGGTTGCCTTAGCGCGACGTCGAGATGTAGCTCAGCTTGCCATCCTTGACGGTGAACATGGAGATGGCGCCGCCCTTGACGTCGCCTTTCTCGTCGAAGGCGATGGTGCCGGTCACGCCGCTGTAGTTGGTGGTCGGCATGGCCGCGGTGATGGCAGCGCGGTCGGTGCTGCCCGCGCGCTTCATGGCGTCGGCGATGACGTACACGGCGTCATAGGAGTAGGGCGAATAGACCTGCACGTCCTGGTTGAACTTGGCCTTGTACTTCTGCACGAAGTCCGGGCCTTTGGCCAGCTGCTCGACAGCCTCGCCAGCCTTGGAGCAGGTCAGGCGGCCCGCTGCGTCGCCAGCCAGTTCGATGAACTTGGGCGAGCACACGCCGTCACCGGCCAGCAGCGGGGCCTTGATGCCGAGTTGGGCCATCTGCTTGGCCGCCGGCGCAGCGGTGGCGTCCATGCCGCCCCAGAACACGACGTCCGGGCGGGTGCCGCGGATCTTGGTCAGGATGGCATTGAAGTCGGTTGCCTTGTCGTTGGTGAACTCGCGCGCCACGACCTTGAGGCCCTTTTCCTTGGCCACGCGCTCGAACACGTCCGCCAGGCCCTGACCATAGGCAGTGCGATCGTCGACGATGGCCACGGTCTTGGCCTTCATCTCGGTGGCCGCGTAAGTGGCCAGCACGGTACCCTGCTGGATGTCATTGGCCACGACGCGGAAAGTGGTCTTGAATCCCTGGTTGGTGTAGTTCGGATTGGTCGACGAGGGTGAGATCTGCGTGATGTTGTTGTCGGCGTAGATCTTCGAGGCCGGGATCGACACGCCCGAATTCAGGTGGCCCACGACGGCGACGACACCGGCGTCAACGAACTTCTGCGCCACCAGCGTGCCCTCTTTCGGGTCGGCCTTGTCGTCCTCGGCCACCAGCTCAAGCTTGATGGTCCTGTCGCCGACCTTGATGCCGCCGGCGGCATTGATCTCCTCGACCGCTAGCCGCGCGCCGTTCTCGTTGTCCTTGCCCAGGTGGGCGATGCCGCCGGTCAGCGGGGCGGCGTGGCCGATCTTGACCATGACCTCCGCCGGAGCGGCCTTTTTCTCCTCTTTCTTGGCGACCGGCTCTTCCTTCTTGCCGCAGGCAGCCAGCGCGACGGCCGCCGCCAGGGCGATCGGCGCGATCTTGATCAGGTGATTCATGACTTGTTCTCCTCGAATGCGTTCGAAGCGGTGGGTGCGAAAAACTGCGCGAAACTAGACCCTGTATCGTCCGGCGCGCGAATGCTTGCGGTGCTGCCGAGAGGGCGCCCCACTCCGTGTCGGGATCATGTCGGGGATCGTCTCGCGGGCGCCGGATTCTACCCGCGGAAGGCTCTCGGGCAACTGCCCGCGCAGTAGCGTCGCCGCCGCCCGACAGGGGGGGGGCAAGATAACGGGCGCCGCAGCGCCCGTTATCTTGGCCGGGCTGGTGCAGCTACTTGATGGTGAGAACCCAGCGCGCCAGAGTGAGCGCCTCGGCTTCGGTCACTTGCGGGTTGGCCGGCATCGGAATCTGGCCCCAGACGCCGACGCCACCCTCGCGAATCTTTCGGGCCAGCTTGGCGGCTGCGTCCTTGTCGCTGGAGTACTTGGCGGCGACGTCCTTGTAGGACGGACCGACCAGCTTCCTGTCGTTGGCGTGGCAGGCCATGCAGTTCTTGGCCTTGGCCAGGTCGGCGCTGGCAAGGGCGGCACCGCTGGTCAGCGACAGACCGACGGCGGCAGCGATCAACAGCTTCTTCATTGCGTGCTCCATGGGAGGAAGGTAGAAAAAACTCTCCAGAACTGGCGAACTTGCTGGCGAGTGTAACGGGGACGCCGGACCTGAGTTGACTCGCGGGCGGTGCGGCGCACTAGCCCGCGTCATAATGGGGTGCGCGGCGCGCGGTGCGCCGCCCTCAACGGCGTGAGGGTGCGACCATGTGGCTGGTCTGGGGCGGCGTGATTTTCGCGGTGCTGTGGTACTTCGAAGTGGGCTGGACGGCACAGATTTCGGGTTGGTGGGTACTGGCGCCGTTCGCCGCGGCCTTCGTCTGGTTCGAGGTGTTCGAGCGGTATCTGGGCCTCGACAAGAAGGCCGCGCACGATGAGTTGGAGCGTGCCAAGAAGACGCGAATCCAGAGGAACATGGAGCAGCTGAAGAACTTCCGGGCACGTCGTTGAGGGTCGAGGGACAAGGCCGGAGGACGGGTGCAGCGCAATCGAGCCGCTACTCTGGGAAGAGGCTTTCGTCGGTGATCGCGCCTTTGCTGGCCGTTGAAGTCAGCTTCGCAAATTTCGCAAGAACTCCTCGGGTGTAGCGCGGTGCCGGCTGCTTCCAGGCGGCCCGGCGGCGCGCCAGCTCCTTGTCCGGCACGTTCAGCTGCAGCATCAGCCGGTGTGCATCGATGGTGATGGAGTCGCCCTCCTGGACGAGCGCCAGGTTGCCTCCAACATAGGCCTCGGGCGCAACATGGCCCACCACCATGCCCCAGGTGCCGCCGGAAAAGCGGCCGTCGGTGATGAGTCCGACGCTTTCGCCCAGCCCCTTGCCGATGATGGCGCTGGTCGGGCTCAGCATCTCGCGCATGCCCGGACCGCCCTTGGGGCCTTCATAGCGGATGACGACGACATCGCCGGCCTTGACCCGGTCGGCCAAGATCGCTTCCATCGCCGCATCCTCGCTGTCGTACACGCGCGCCGGGCCGGTGATGACCGGATTCTTCAGTCCGGTGATCTTGGCCACGCAGCCCTCCTGCGCCAGGTTGCCCTTGAGGATGGCCAGATGCCCCTGCGCGTAGATCGGCTTGCCGAAGGGGCGGATCACGTCCTGGTCGGCGCGCGGCTCAGCCGGAACGTTGGCCAGTTCCTCGGCCATCGTCCTGCCGGTGATCGTCATGCAGTCGCCGTGCAGCAGGCCGTTGGCCAGCAGGATCTTGAGTACCTGGGGGATGCCGCCCGCCCGGTGCAGGTCGGTGGCCACGTACTTGCCCGAGGGCTTCAGATCGCACAGCACCGGCACCTTGCACCGGACGCGCTCGAAGTCGTCGATGGTCCACTCGATGCCCGCACAGTGCGCGAGCGCCAGGTAGTGCAGCACTGCGTTGGTCGAGCCGCCCACGGCCATGATCAGGCTCACGGCGTTCTCGATCGACTGGCGGGTGATGATGTCCAGGGGCTTCAGGTTGTTGCGGATGGCGCGCACCAGCACGCGCGCGCTCTCGGCGCTGGAGTCGACCTTCTCCGGGTCAGGATTGGCCATCGTCGAGGAGTACATGAGGCTCATGCCGAGCGCCTCGAACGACGAGCTCATGGTGTTGGCGGTGTACATGCCGCCGCATGAGCCGGAGCCTGGAATGCAGCGCCGCTCGATCTCCTTGAAGTCGGTCTGCGACAGCCGGCCTGCGGTGAACTCGCCCACCGCCTCGAAGGCGGAGACGATGGTCAGGTCCTTGCCCTTGTAGTGGCCGGGCTTGACGGTGCCGCCGTAGACATAGATGGCCGGCACGTTGCAGCGGGCAATTGCCATCATGCCGCCGGGCATGTTCTTGTCGCAGCCGCCGATGACGATGACCCCGTCCATCCACTGCCCGTTGACGCAGGTCTCGATGCCGTCGGCAATCACCTCGCGGCTGACGAGCGAGTACTTCATCCCCTCGGTGCCCATGCCGATGCCGTCGGAGATGGTGGGGACACCGAACACCTGCGAGTTGGCGTTGCACTCGGCGATCGCCGCGATCGCCGCGTCGGCGAGCCTCTGCAGGCCCGAGTTGCAGGGCGTGATGGTCGAGTGGCCGTTGGCCACCCCGACCATCGGCTTGTCGAAGTCCTCGTCCTTGTAGCCCATCGCGTAGTACATGGCGCGGTTGGCCGAGCGGGCGACTCCCTGGGTGACGGCTTTGGATCGGTCGTTATGGGGCATCTGCGATTCCGGTTTCGAGACGGGCGGTTCGGGCCATGGCGCGCGGCGCTGCGTTCGCGTCGGCAAAGCTGCGCTGGATTGTAGGAGCTTGACGGTAGGATGCGGTCGCAGCCGAAGCACCCGCCGACTCCGGAGCGCCGAACCCCATGCTGGTCCACCCCCAGTTCGATCCCATCGCCTTCGCCATCGGCCCCGTGTCCGTGCGCTGGTACGGGCTCATGTACCTGCTGGGCTTCGCGCTGTTCCTGATCCTCGGCCGGCTGCGCGCCGGCGACGCGTGGCGCGGGATGAGCAAGCAGGACGTGGATGACCTGCTCTTCTGGGGTGTCATCGGCGTGATCGTCGGCGGGCGGCTCGGCCACGTGGTCTTCTACGGGCCGCTGACGCACTACCTGGCCCACCCGCTCGAGATCTTCATGGTGTGGAAGGGCGGCATGGCCTCGCACGGCGGCATCGTCGGCGTGATCGTCGCGATGTGGCTGTGGTCGCGCGCCCGCGGCAAGTCGTTCCTGAAGGTGGCGGACTTCGTCGTGCCGCTGGTGCCGCTGGGCCTCGGCGCCGGGCGCATCGGCAACTTCATCAACGGCGAACTGTGGGGCCGGGTGGCCGATCCGGCCGTCTGGCCGTGGGCCATGGTCTTCCCGCAGGCGAGGGACAATCTGCCGCGCCACCCCTCGCAGCTCTATCAGTTTGCGCTGGAGGGCATCGCGCTGTTCGTGCTGCTCTGGTGGTTCTCGCGCAAGCAGCGCGCACCGGGTGTGGTCGGTGCCCTGTTCCTGGTCGGCTACGGCGTGCAGCGGGTGATCGCCGAGATGTTCCGTGAGCCCGAGGCGCTCTATGGGGCGATGCCGCTGGGATTGTCGGCCGGACAAGTGCTCTCTTTGCCGATGATCGTCATCGGCCTGTGGCTGCTGGTGATGTTGCAGCGCACGCCGGCCCGGCGGTCTTGATCCCGGTAGGATCGAGTCAAGGCTGCCTCCTCCCTCGGTGCGGCCGAGTTTCGACAAGAAACGGGGGTTTGCACGCACGCCGTCGGCCCCGCGCACTCGACCAGGAGACCGACCATGCATCGCCGCCACCTGCTGGCCGCCGCCGCCGGCGTGCCGCTCGCCAGCCTCGCCACGCCAGCCCGCGCGCAGCCGGGCTGGCCCAACAAGCCCATGACCTTCGTCGTGCCATTCCCGCCCGGCGGCGGCACCGATGCCTTTGCGCGCCCTCTTGCTGCCCAGCTGTCCAAGCAACTCGGGCAGCAGATCGTGATCGACAACCGGGGCGGTGCCGGCGGCACCGTCGGCGCCGCGCTGGCAGCCAAGGCCGCCCCCGACGGCTACACCTTCTTCATCGGTGCCGTGCATCACGCGATCGCGCCGAGCTTCTATCCCAAGCTCGACTACGACATCGAGAAGGACCTGGTGCCCATGACCACCATCGCCAGCCCGCCGCAGGTGGTCGTGGTCAATCCCAACCGTATCAAGGCCGGCAACCTGCAGGAGTTCCTCGCCTTCGTGCGCGCCAACCCGGCCAGGCTTAACTACGGCTCGGCCGGCAACGGCACCTCGCACCACCTGGCCGGCGAGTTGTTCAAGCAGTTGTCGAAGACCTTCATCGTCCACATTCCGTACCGCGGCGCCGGTCCGGCGCTGCAGGACCTGATTGCCGGCAACGTCGACATGATGTTCGACGGTCTGGGCTCCTCGGCGCAGCACATCCGCGGCGGCCGCATTCGTGCGCTGGCCGTGGCGGCACCGAAGCGGGTGGCCGCGTTCCCCGATCTGCCGACGGCCGCCGAGGCGGGCCTGCCGGGCTACGAAGTGGCCACCTGGTACGGCATCTGGGCGGTGCGCGGTACGCCGCAGCCGGTGGTCGGTCGCATGTACGACGAGGTGCTCAAGGCGCTGGCGCAACCCGACCTGCGCACCACCTGGGCCAACAACGGCTCGGAGGTCGCGACACAGCGGCCGGAGGAGTTCGCGCGCTTTCTGAACAGCGAGATCAGGCGCTGGGCGCAGGTCACCAAGACCTCGGGTGCCAAGCTCGATTAGCGGGCGACGGTGGCAGGCACGGTCCGGCTGCAACGCGCAGGCGCGGTCGCGCGCCTGTGGCTCGACTCGCCCGGCAAGCTCAATGCGATCAGCGTGGCCATGTGGCGCGAGCTCGGCGCGCACTGCGCCGCGCTCGCGGCCGAAGAATCGGTCCACTGCGTCGTGTTGCGCGGCGCGGGTGGCCAGTTTGCCGCCGGGGCCGACATCGAGGAGTTTGCGCAGGTCCGCCACGACGTCGACAGCGGGCGCCGCTATCACCTCGATCTGATGGCGCCGGTGCTGCAGGCGCTGCGCACGCTGCCCATGCCGGTGGTCGCGGCGATCGAAGGCAGCTGCATCGGCGGCGGGCTGGAGATCGCCCTGGCGTGCGACCTGCGCGTGGCCCGTGCCGATGCGCGCCTGGGGGCCCCGGTCGGACGCCTCGGCTTTCCGCTGGCGGTCCCCGAGTTGGCCGCCCTGCTGCAGCGGGTGAGCCCGGCCGTGGCCGCAGAGCTGCTCCTGGCCGGCCGGGTGCTCGGGGCCGCAGAGGCCGAGCGCATGGGGCTCGTCGGCCGCGCAGTGCCACCGGAGCAGTTTGAGGCTGTCCTCGAAGAGACCGTGGCCGGCGTGCTCGCCGGCTCGCCGCGGGCGGCGCGGCTGAACAAGGCCAATCTGGCCCGTCTGCAGGAGGGCCCGCCGCTGTCGCAAGCCGAGATCGCGGCCAGCTTCGGATTCTTTGCCTCCGAGGATTACGCCGAGGGCGTGCGGGCCTTCCTGGCCCGTCGCCCGCCGCGCTTCTCGGGCCGCTGATTCGGCCGTAGAGTGGGCGGCTAACGGGGCCTGCCGGCTGGGCCGCTGAGGGGGCCGCTACGCCGGTCCTCGGCTGCCGACGCGCGCCGCTGGCACAGGTTCGCCGGTTGCGCCGCCGCAGCGAGTGATGCTGCGGCAACGCCGCACCCGGCCCCAGCCGCCTGCCGGGCTGAACCGTTGCGAGGCCGTCTGCCCCGCGGTGCGTCGGACGGTCTGACCCGCCGGTCCGTCTGTCTGCCGCGCTAGAGGCCCGATTCGGACGCCATCGGCACGCTTCGCCATTAAGCTTCGCGGCCAATGATGTTCCGGGTTGTCCCGGATACTGTGCCATGAAGAACGAAAACCTGTTTGCACTGATCGACGCCCGTCTGCCGCGCGACCTTGGGGGCCGCTTCCTGGAAACGCTGGACAGTCTGGCCTACAGTTGGCGCGACCTGCTGCACGCCACCGGCAGGCTGGCCGGCTGGCTGGCCAGCCTGCAGTTGCCGGCCGAGGCGGACGGCACGCCGGCGCGCGTCATGGTGCAGGTGGAAAAGTCGCCGGAAGCGCTGCTGCTCTACTTGGCTACGCTGCGCGCCGGCCTGGCCTACGTGCCGCTGAACCCGGCCTACCAGCAGGGCGAGGTCGAGTACTTCCTGAACGACGCCCGGCCGGCGCTGTTCGTCTGCTCGCCGCAGCGACAGGCCGCCCTGGAGCCGGTCGCGCGGGCGGCCGGGGTGGCCCACGTGTTCACCCTAGGCGAGGGGCGCAACGGCAGTGTGCTCGAAGCGGCTGCGCCGTTTCCGGACGCGTTCTTCACCGTGCGCCGGCGCGCCGATGACCTGGCGGCCATCCTGTACACCTCGGGCACCACCGGTCGCAGCAAGGGCGCGATGTTGTCGCACGGCAACCTGAGCGCCAACGCGCTGGTGCTGGACGAGTTCTGGGGCTTCAAGGAGGAGCGCGACGCCGGCGACCAGGATGTCCTGCTGCATGCGCTGCCGCTGTTCCACGTGCATGGCCTGTTCGTGGCCGCCCACGCGGCGCTGCTGGCGGGCAGCCGCATGCTGTTCATGAACCGGTTCGATCCGCCGGCGGTGGTGCGCTGGCTGCCCAAGGCCACCGTGTTCATGGGCGTGCCCACGATGTACACGCGGCTGCTGGCGGAACCGGGCTTCGACCGCCACGCCTGCCGCAACATGCGGCTGTTCATCTCCGGCTCGGCACCCCTGCTGACCGAGACCTTCGAGCAGTTTCGCCGCCGTACCGGGCGCGCCATCGTCGAGCGCTACGGCATGAGCGAGACGGTGATGCTGGTGTCCAACCCCTACTTCGGGGTGGCTGCCGATCGGGTGGCCGGCACCGTCGGCCTGCCGCTGCCGGGGGTCGAGGTGCGTATCGTCAAGGACGACGGCAGCGCCTGCCGCACCGGCGAAGTCGGCCAGGTGCAGGTGCGCGGGCCCAGCGTGTTCTCGGGCTACTGGCGCATGCCGGAGAAGACCACCGAGGACTTCACCGCCGACGGGTTCTTCCGCACTGGCGACGTGGGCCATTTTGGTGGCAGTGGCCGGCCGGAGGGTTACCTCACCCTGGTCGGGCGCGCCAAGGACCTCATCATCTCCGGGGGATACAACGTGTATCCAAAGGAGATCGAGGGCTACATCGACGAGATGCCGGGGGTGGCCGAATCAGCTGTGATCGGGCTGCCGCATCCAGACTTTGGCGAGGCTGTGGCCGCCGTCGTCGTGGCCAAGGCCACCGCGCCGCTGGATGCTGCCGCCATCATGGCCGGACTGCGTGCGCGCATCGCCAACTTCAAGGTTCCCAAGCGCGTGTGGGTGGTCGAAGACCTGCCGCGCAATGCGATGGGCAAGGTGCAGAAGAACGTACTGCGCGAGCGGTATCGGGAGGCCTTTGCCTAGCCGCCGGCCGCCGGGCCGTGCTGCCGGGATTGGTGGCCGCGGCCTCAGCGGCCGAGGATCGAGTCGATGAAGCTCGACTTGCCGTTGGCGTAGGCGACCGCATCGCCCGGTCTGGCGCGCAGCAGGTCGAGCTTGACGGCGGCGTACTGGTGCGCCAGCGCCGCGTCCGCGCGCAGCAAGTCGCGGAACAGCAGGATGCGGTGCCAGGCGTCGCCATGGCTCTCGACCACCTGCACGTGATGGGTCACCAGCCCCCGCACCTGCCGCGTCAGCATGCGTGGGGCGTAAGGCTCGGCGTACGGTTGGGCCGTCGTTCCTATTAGCACATAACCGAAATTGGCCAGCCGGCCGGCGAGCGGATCCACCAGCTTGGGCATCGGCAACCCGACCAGCACATCGATAACCGGGCGCGCCGCCAGTTGCGGCACCGCCGTGCTGCCGCAGTGCTCGATCACGGGCGTCAAGACGGCCAGGGCGACCCTCAGCACTTCGGCCTCGACGCGGAAGCGCGCCGGCCAGCTGGGTTGATAGGGCGACAGCGTCAGCGCTGCCGCCGGCAAGGCGGATCCAGCGGGCGGGCGGGCGGGCGTACTGGCGGCGAGCTCGGCGAACACGGCGTTCTCCTCGGCCCGCTGGGCGGGCGTCAAGCCGAAGTGTCGTGTCCTGGGCAAGGGCCCGCATCCGAGGAAGCCTCAGCAAGGTGCCTGAAGATTCACGCGTCTCCAAGTCGGCACGGCGCGGCCGTTACCGGGACTGGCGCTCTCACGCCCGGGTCGCGTGGCGCTTGCAGAGATCGGTGGACCGCAGCGGCCCGAACTGGATGCGGCAACTGCCGGCGGCCGGGTGGCGCCAGTCGGCGCACTACCAACGCGCCGGCGGCTTGCGGTTGATGGTGATGATCCGGTCGACCACCGTGACGTAGCCGCCGATGGTGAGGTCCTTGAAAATGCGGCTGATCATGTCGCGCGAGGCGCCGACGCGGTCGGCGATGTCCTGCTGGGTCATTCGCTCCGGCACCACCAGCCGGCCGTCGGGCTGCTCCCGCGCCAGCGACAGCAGCAGGCGCGCTACGCGGCCGTAGACGTCCATCAGCGCCAGGTTCTTGACGTTGTCGGTGGCGATACGCGCACGGTCGATCAGCGTGTCGATCAGCTTCATTGCGAAGTCCGGGCTCGAGGCAACCGCTTCCTTGAGCGAGTCGCGGGTGACCACCGAGCAGGTGGTGGGTTCGAGCGTCATCACGGACGCGGAGCGCGGCCGGCCGTCGAGCGACATCTCGCCGACGTAGTCGCCGGCGCCGTAGATGTCGAGAATCATCTCGCGGCCGTCATCATCCGAGACGTACACCTTAACCTTGCCGCTGAGGATCACGAACAGCGATTCGCCGCGGTCGCCCTCGTTGATGATCACGGTGTTCTTCGGAAAGCTGCGCACGCTGCCGCGGTTGGCGAGCTCGCGCACCATGGGGTCGCTCAGCGCTGCGATCAGTTCTGCCGACATATCCGTCCCCTCGCCCGGCTGTGTCTGTGACATGTGTGACCGCACATTTCGGTCAGCGCCGCATTATCCGACGAGCCGTCCCCGCTGACCACTGGGCGTTGCGGCCACGGCGCGTTCAGTGCGTCCGCAGGCCCTTGTACAACATGTAACCGGCCAGCAGGTAGAGCAGGCCGGCGAAGACTCGCGTCAGCGCGCGCACATCCAGCGCGTGGGCCACGCGCGCCCCGAGCGGCGCCAGCAGCATGCTGGCGGCGGCGGTCACGACCAGTGCCGGCAGGTACACGAAGCCGATCGAGCAGTCGGGCACGGTGGCCTGGGCGCAGGGCCGCAGCCCCGTCTCGCGCAACCCGGCGATCACATAGCCCAGGGTGCCGGCTGCCGCGATCGGGAAGCCGAGCGCAGCCGAAGTGCCGACCGCCTGGTGGATGCGCACGTTGCACCAGAGCATGAAGGGCACCGAGATGAAGCCCCCGCCGGCACCAACCAGGCTGGACAGCACGCCGATGCCGCCCCCGACGCCGAACAGCCCCGCGGAAGCCGGCAGGTCGCGGTGGGGCGCCGGCTTGCGGTCCAGCAGCATCTGGGTGGCCGAGAAGCCGACGAAGCCGGCAAACAGCAGCGCCAGCACCGCGGTCGGCAAGGCGCCGGCAACCTGGGCGCCGATCAGCGCGCCCAGCAGGATGCCGGGGGCGAGCAGGCGCAGGATGTCCCAGCGCACCGCGCCGTGTCCGTGATGGGCGCGCAGCGACGTCACTGAGGTGAACAGGATCGTCGCCAGCGAGGTGGCCAGCGCCATGTGCACCACGTGCTCCACGGGCAGGCCGCGAGCGCTGAGCAGCATGGTGAGAAAGGGCACCAGCAGCATGCCGCCGCCGATGCCGAGCAGGCCGGCCGCAAAGCCGGTCGCCGCGCCCAGCAGCAGCAGCAGGCCGACGAAGCCGGCGTCGATCACGCGGCGCCCATTTTCAGCCGCTGCGCGCCAGGCGCGTGGTGATGTGACGCCACTGCTCTGCCGTGACCGGAGTGATCGACAGCCGGTTGCCGCGGCGCAGGATCACCAGATCGGCGAGCGCCGGGGCGGCGCGCAGCTCGCCGATGCCGATCAGCCGCGTCTTGGCCAGCGCCTTGACGTCGACCATCCACCAGCGCGGCTCATCCGGGCGGGCGCCGCCGTCGAAGTACTTGCTGCGGCGGTCGAACTGCGTCGGGTCGGGGTAGGGGGCGCTCGCCACCTCGGCGATGCCGGCCACACCCGGTTCAGGGCAACTGGAGTGGTAGAACAGCACGCCGTCGCCCACGCGCATCTGGCGCCACATGAAGTTGCGCGCCTGGTAGTTGCGCACGCCGGTCCAGGGCACCGTGGCATTCGAGGCCGCCAGTGCATCGTCGATCGAGCACTCGTGCGGCTCGGACTTCATCAGCCAGTAGCTTTTCTTGTTGGCCATCCGCAAGAAAACAACGGCGCCTGACGCGCCGTCGCTCCCCGTTGCTTGCATGTCGCGGCCGAGGCACGGTGGCACCTCCCGGCCGCACCCGGGGCGGCCCGCCTCAACGACCCGATCGAGCTTTGCAACGCCGCCAGTGGGCGCGCAAGCACGATCGACCCTGATCATCCCCGCCTGTGCCGCCCGGCCCGATGTCCTGAACCATGGGTTCAGGGTGGTCGTTGTCCGCGACGCTTAGGTTCAGCAGACGCGTGCCGATCAGCACCACGCCGCGAGGCCAACGACCTTGCGCAAAGCGCATTGGTTCAAGGAACTAAAGGGCCTTTGCGCGAGCACCGCAGGGTTCTCGAATTGTACCCGGCGTGGCGCTGCCAGTCGTGCGGCGGCCCGTCTGCCGGTCAGGTCGACCGGGCCCGTTCAAGACGCCTCAGAAGAGCTTTTCCTGCGGGACCAGCATCTCGTCGGCGATCTGGTTCATGTCGCGCAGGCGCCGGCGCAGCTCGCCGACCGACAGACCGTCGGCGGCCCGCGCGCTCATGTGCTCCTGGGCGATCTGCAGCGCCGCCAGCACGGCGACGTTGTCCAGCCCCATGACCTTGCCGCCGTCGCGAATCGCCGCCATCTTCTGGTCGACGTAGCGGGCGCAATGCAGAAGGTCGTCCTTCTCCTCGGGTCGGCAGGCAAGACGGAACTCGCGTCCCTGCAGCGTGACGGTGAGGGATACCGTGTCGGCCATCAGTGCTCTCCTTCGAGCCGGCTGGACGAGGACATCGGCGCGCGCTCGCTGCGACGCTCGGGTTCCGGCAAGCGGTCGAGCAGCACGTCGATGCGCTGCATGGCCGCCGAAGCCTTGCTGCGCAGCGCATCGCTGTCGGCTTGCGCCCTGGCGAGCTGTGCGCGCAACTGCTGGTTCTCCTCGCGCAGGGCACGCACGCGAAACTTCAATTCGCCTAGTTTGGCCACAAGCGCGTCGAGTTCCTCAAGCATGCGGATGATGCTAACACCGGGCCCCGCTCGACCTCCTGGAAGCACGCCGCGCCGGCCGCAAGCCCTGAGCTAGACTTTCGGCGTCAAGGTGCCCTGACATCCGGGGAGGATGGTCAGGGTGAAACGGGAAACAGGGATCGATTGATTTTCAGCGGCGCGCGGCCATGCATCGCGCGTAACGATCAACCTGTGCTGCCCCCGCAACGGTAAGCAGTCGCAGCGCCACACCGGTGCTGCCGCTTTCGATGATCGCCACTGCCCGCATCCCTCAACGCGGG
>Ga0209985_10002546_pt1 | contig 16335 bp, 12 predicted proteins | sample NOAtaG_FD_187305 | JGI IMG/M metagenome (GOLD analysis project Ga0209985, IMG submission 187305) | Freshwater lake microbial communities from Lake Erie, under a cyanobacterial bloom - NOAA_Erie_Diel6S_1000h metaG (SPAdes) (version 2) | ecosystem: Environmental > Aquatic > Freshwater > Lake ...
GACTGGTTGCGGCGGACAAGGAGCGTGGCCAGCTGCGCCTGGATGGCGGGCGGGGGCGCGAGCGCCGCGAGAATCGCGGGAATCCGGCCATCATAGGCCTCCCAGGCATAGTCGAAGATGAGGGCAAAGGCCGCCGGGCGGAGGGCGAGGGCCCGTTGCATCAGCATAAAGGAGGCCTCGCGGTCCCCGGCCCGCAGGAGATGATTGGCAAATGCCCAGTGGGTATCGAAATAGTTGGGAGCGAGCTGGAGGGCCCGTTCGAAGGCCGGGCGCGCCTCCGCCGGGGCGCCGACCCGATCGAGCGCCCGCCCAAGCGCAAGCCAGATCCGGTAGTCGGTGGGGGCAGCGAGAGCCGCCTGACGGATCTCGTCGACGGCGCGTCCGCCCCATTCCTCATTGCCCTCGTCGGTCGCCGCGGCAATGTATCGTCCGCCACGGCGCAGCCGGATGAAGGGGTCGAATGGCGCATAGTGGGCGGCCAGATCCATCGCTTCAAGCTGGGCCGCCGTGGAGAGGGTGGGGGTGCGCTCGACATAGCTGGCAAAGCTGTCGCCAAGGGCAGTCAGAACCACTCGCTGACCAACGGCGATTCCGCCGCCGAGCAGCAACAGGAAGATGGCGAGACGAATGATGAGCGGACGGATGGAGATATTGACCATAACTTGTCGGCGCCAGCGGTGCTTGTCTGGAGACCAAAGGAGAGCGTACTCAATTCATCGTTGATCGGCAAGTGGCGGGAGCTGGCTCCCGGATGTGCCGCAGCGGCCAAAGGAGGCGAAAATATTGATCGATTGACAGCTCTTGATTCGATCAGCGATACTGAGACTGATAGTGGAAAATATCTATTAAATCGTGTTATGACACACTTTTAGGCACTGCGAAGGGTTTGTGTTCGCCAGCCTCGACGGCGCGACGGTCCGCAAAGTTCCGGCCGCTCGTTGGTCGGGGTCGATTGGCGAGACGACCCAGATCAGTATCGATCAGCCAGAACGCTTGACCGGAACGCCGGAACAATTGAATTGATTGGTCTGATTGCATAATTGGGTCTGGTTACATGATTGGTCTGGTTGAAATGGATGGCCGGAAACCGTGCCGTCCCGGAGGGAGCCTGATGGACCAGAAGTTTGGCCAAATGGTTGGGTTCGAGTCGTTGCCGGTTTTGCTGGCGGCCCGGGGCTGGCGGAAGATCGCCCCTCTGTTTCTGGCGGGGTTCCTGCTGGTCTGCGGCCAGGCGGGTTTGGCGCAGCGCCCGGAGGCGCGGCCAGAACCGGGGATCGCCAAGGTTGGCCAGGCTGGAACAGCGGCTCCCGACGGCCCGCTGCGACTGGCCGAGGACGACAGCTACCAGATCGGACCGGGTGATCTGCTCGATGTGCGAGTCTATGGGCGGGCCGAGCTGACACGCGAGGTCCGGGTGACCAACCAGGGGACGATCCGGCTTCCCTTTCTGGATGAGATAAAGGTGGCGTGTCAGACTGAAGCGCAGCTGGCGCAGCTGATTGGCGAGCGGTATCGAAAGTATCTCCGCGATCCGCAGGTCGACGTCTTCGTGCGGGAGTACAAGAGCCAGCCGGTCTCGGTGATCGGTTCAGTCATGCAACCTGGGCGATTTCAGCTGCAGCGGCGGGTGCGCCTGCTCGAGTTGCTGACCTTTGCCGGCGGACCGGGGGGGAATGCCGGCGGAGTCGTCCACGTGATCAGGGGCAGTGCGCCGGACTTCTGCGATCCGGATTCACCAGTGATGGAGCTGGCCCGCGCGGAGAGCGGGATCCAGCCAGTCTCGACCAATGGCGTGGCCGCGCAGTCGACGGCGGAGGCGGCAGGACGGAGCGAACAGCTGAAGGGCGAGCAATTGAATCTGGACCGGACGATTGCCGCGAGTCAGGCGACCATTCCGGTCTCGGTCGATCATGGTGACGCGAAACTGGTCGCCTATCGACTCCGCGATGTGCTGGTGGGCACGCCCGATTCGAATCCGTTCATCCGCCCGGGAGACATCATCAGCATTCCGGAGACCGACCAGATCTTCGTCACGGGGGCGGTGGTCAAGCCCGGAGCGACGCCGATGCGGAGTCGCCTCACGCTTGTCCAGGCGCTGGGAATCGCCGGCGGTTTTGCGCCCGATGCCGCCCGGAGCCGGGTCCGCATTGTTCGCCAGGATCCAGGTTCGAAGGTCCACCAGGAGTTTGTCTACAATGTGGATGACATTCAGCGGCGGAAGGCCGAGGATATCGTCCTCCTTCCCAATGATGTCGTGCATGTCCCCTCCTCCCTGCCGAAGAGCATGGGGCGGGGAGTTCTCAGCGTGAGCGTCAATCTGCTCAACACCATTCCCTTCCTGATCACCCGCTGACGGGGGAGAAGATGGCGGTGCGGAGATGGCACAACGATCGACCGGATTGAGACAATGCAGGAAGAGAACAAAGTAAAGCTGGTGACGATCGAGGAGGCGACGGCCGCCCTCGACGCGCGCCGGGAGGCCGGAACCTATGGGTACGGTCGCGGGCAGGCCTCGGGCGTCGAGCAGGTCCACCTCCGCGACTACTGGCGAATCATCCGCCGGCGGCTCTGGATTCCGATCAGCGTCGTGCTGATCATCGTCACCCTGACGACGATCTACAATCTGCGTCTGCCATCGATCTATGAGGGAGTGACCAAGATCGAGATCGGGCGTGAAGATCGCGCGGTCAATATCAAAGATGTGCAGATCAGCATGGGGGGCGGGGACGACACGCAGTATCTCAACACCCAGCTGAAGATCCTGCAGAGTCCGAAGATTGCGTGGCTGGTGGCGAAGCGGCTCGACCTCGAGCACAACAGTGAGTTCGACCCCGGCCTCTCGCGGCCAATCGACCTGCAGGCGGAATCGGTCGAGGTTGCCGATGGCGAGACGGATGAGCAGGCCGAGATGCAGCGCCTCGAGCCCTTCACGGCCATCCTGCTCAGAAATGTCGAGATTCGTCCGGTTCGCGATACGCGGCTGATCGAGATCCGCTATCGCCATCGCGTCCCGGATCTGGCCAGGAAGATCGCCGACAACTGGGCGGAAGCCTACAAAGACAACAATTTTAACGACATCTACAACACGAACAAGGACTCCGGGAAGTTCCTCGCCAAGACGATCAACGATTACAAGATCAAGGTCCAACAGTCGGAGGAGCGTCTGCTCAACTTCCGGCGGGCCAATGAAGTGATCGATTTCGGGGAGCGGGAGAACACGGTCATCGCCCGTCTGGGGTCGCTCAACCAGTCACTGTTGCAGGCGGAGAATGAGCGGAAGAACGCGCAGCTGACATTTGAGCTGAGTCGCAAGATTCCGGACATCACGACGCTGCCGGAGATTCAGCGCGATCCGCTCGTGCAGGATCTCAACAAGCGGATCACCGATCTGCGGGCCCTGCGTGAGCAGTTGCTGGTCGAGTTCACGCCGGAGTGGCCGGAAGTGAAGAAGATCAGCCAGCAGATCTCGCAGCTTGAAGGGGAGCTGCGGGTCGCCCACCAACGGATCCTGAACACGCTCGAGAATCTCTACCAGACCGCACTGCAGCGGGAAGATTCGCTGCGCAAGGCCTTCAACCAGCAGCGCGTCGAGACATTGCAGCAGAGTGAGGGGGCGATTCAGGCCAAGATGCTGCAGCAGGAGATCGACACCAACCGGCAGATGCTCGACCGGCTGCTGCAGAGTCAGCAGGGTGTCGAGCTTTCGACGGCCGGGCTCTTCAAGAACAGCATTCGGGTGATCGAGAACGCGGCCCGGCCAAAGATTCCGGTGGAGCCAAAGCGGGCCCAGAACATCTTCCTGAGCGCCCTGCTGGCGCTGATTGGCGGGTTGGGTCTGGTCCTCTTTCTGGACTATATCAACAACAAGATTCAGTCGGTCGAGGATATTGACCGGTACATGCGGCTGCCGGCGCTGGGCGTGATCCCGATGCTCGAGAGTGGAGCGAAGGGGCGGCGGCTGCTCGGCGGGGGTGGCGAGAAGGATGCGGCGCTCTCTCCGGCCTCCAATGGGAGCCTCATCCTGACCCAGGTCGAGGCCAACTCCTCGATGGCCGAGAGTTATCGCCAGCTCCGGACGGCCCTGCTTCTCTCCTCGGCCGGACATGCGCCGCGAACGATCCTCTTCACCAGCAGTCAGCCGGCCGAAGGGAAGACGACGACAGCCGTCAACACGGCGATCTCGCTGGCGCAGACTGGGGCGGCGGTGCTGGTGATCGACGCCGATCTGCGGCGGCCGCGGGTGCACAAGGTCTTCTCACTGAAGAACAACAGCGGACTGAGCAGCTTTCTGGCCGGTGACGGCGAGCTGGCGGCGCAGATCCAGGTGGCGATGCCCAACCTCTTCGTGCTCCCGGTCGGACCACTCCCCCCCAACCCCGCCGAGCTTCTGGGATCCGCACGGATGAAGCAGGTCCTCGAGACGTTGGCGGCCAACTTTGACCATATCATCATCGACTCACCGCCCGTCGCCTCTTTTGCCGACAGTCTGATCCTCTCCGCCCTGGTGGATGGGGTGATCATCGTCGTCAAGGGCGGAGTGACCCCACGCGAGATGGCCCAGCGCACCCAAGCCCATCTGCGCAGCGTCGGAGCAAGAATTCTTGGCGTGGTGATCAATCAGATCAAACTTCAGCCTCACGACTACTACTACTATTCAACTTACTACAGCCGCTACTACTACGGTGGTGACAAAGCCGGGGACGAGAGTGAGTAAGAGCGGATGCACACCGGACGTCCCGGAAGTGAGGGCTCCGGGCTCTCTTTTGGCTCAAATCCAAACTGCCTCGCGATGAGGTTTCCTTCAAGGTCAAGGTCTGGGGAGATCTCTGTGCCTGGATGGTCGGTGGTGAAGATATGTGCGGCATCTTTGGCGTAGTCACAACACGCGGCCGGGGCGAGGTGGAAGAGATCGTCCGGCGCGCGGTCGGCGCCCTGGCCCATCGGGGGCCGGATGACGAGGGGATCGAGATCATAGCCGACGAAGGGCGTGGCTTGACGATCGGTCTGGCGCACCGCCGGCTGGCGATCCTCGATCTCTCGGCGGCGGGCCATCAGCCGATGATCGATGAGGAGACGGGGAACCGGATCGTCTACAACGGCGAGGTCTTCAATTTTTCTGAAGTGCGGCGGCAGATGGAGGCGCACGGAACGGTCTTCCATTCGGAGACGGACACCGAGGTCGTCCTGAAGAGCTTTGGGCGGAGCGGGGAGCGGTGGGTGGAAGCGCTCGAGCCGTGGCGGGGGATGTTTGCCTTTGGACTCTGGAACCGCAGGAGCGGGGAGCTCAGCCTGGTGCGCGATCGGCTGGGGATCAAGCCGCTCTACTACCACGTCGGGGCCGACTTTCTGGTCTTTGCCTCGGAGATTCGCACCCTGATTGCGAGCGGGCTGGTGGCGCGGCGGTTGTCACGGGTCGCGGTGGAGAGCTTTCTGAGTCAGGGTTCGGTCGAGGGCCCGCTGACGATCCTCGCCGATGTCTACGCGGTTCTGCCCGGCCACCATCTTCGTTATGCCAGGGGGAGGGTCGAGTCGATTCCCTACTGGCCGAAGTGGTCGGATCCGGCGTCGACGGAGAGAAAGACGGAGCCGCTGGCGCCGCGTGGTGAGATGGCCCGCGCCGAGCTGGTCGCCGAGATCCGCGAGCTGACGCGGGATGCGGTCAGATACTGGACGGTCGCCGATGTGCCGATCAGTCTCTTTCTGAGTGGCGGAATCGATTCGAGCGCGCTGGTCGCGCTGCTCCGCCAGGCGGGAATCGGTGATGTCCGGACCTTCTCGGTCAACTTTCCGGAAGCGGAGTACAACGAGCAGTCATACGCCGAGCTGGTCGCCCGGCAGTACGGGACCGTGCACACCTCGGTCATGCTCAGTGAGGCGGAGGTTCTGGCGAGGGTGCCGCGGGCGCTGGCGGCCGTCGATCAGCCCTCGATCGATGGCATCAACACCTGGGTTGTCGCGGAGGCGACGGCGGCGGCAGGGATGAAGGTCGCGTTGTCGGGGCTTGGCGGTGACGAGGTCTTCCTTGGGTATCGTTTCTACCAGACGCTGGTCCGTGACGAACGGCTGCGCCGTTTGGCCGCGTCGATCCCGGAAGGGGTGCGCCACCTCGCCGGGCGGGCGATCCGTCTTGGGTCACGTGGGGCGGCGGGGGTCAAACTGGGGGAGTTGCTTGAGAGCGACGAACTTGGTCTCCACACCGTCAGGTTGCGGCGCCAGCTCTTCAGCCAGCGGCAGCGGGCCGAGCTGCTGGGTGAGCCGGGAGGCTGGTCGCTGGCACGGGCGGCAGAGGCGACGGCGCGGCAGATGCTTGGCGCGTGGAACGATCGCCAGTTGGCGCAGACGGCGGGGATGGATCCGCTCAATCGGGCGGCGGCGCTGGAGCTGGGTGGCTATCTCGCCAACACCCTCCTGCGTGATACGGATGTGATGAGCATGGCCCACGGGCTGGAGGTGCGGGTGCCGCTGCTCGATCATCTGCTGATCGAGCGACTGATGCAGGTGCCGGGCCGGATAAAACTGGGGACGGGATTGGAGCAGAGAGCGGAGGAGCGATCGAAGTGGCTGCTCGTCGGGGCCGCCGGTGATCTGCCGCCGGAGATCATCCAGCGCCGGAAGAAGGGGTTCGAGTTGCCCTTTCGCCACTGGCTCACCGGAGCGTTGCGGCCGCTGGCCGGGGATCTGCTGGCGCGCTCGCGAGCCCAGGGTCTTCTTGAGCCATCAGAGGTCGAGTCGATCTGGAATAGTTTTCGCGCTGGTCGGACCACCTGGTCACGCGTCTGGGCACTGATCGTTCTGACCCACTGGATCGATGTCAATATCGGTTCCAACCAGGCGGGAGGGATGAGTTGAATCAGCCATCGACCGCCAAACACCCCACGCCGGCGATACCACGGATAGTCATCGAGCCGGCGCGTGGCTGGAAGCCGCTCGAGCTGCACGATCTGTGGCGTTACCGCGAACTCTTCTTTTTTCTGATCTGGCGGGACGTGAAGGTGCGCTACAAGCAGACGGCGCTGGGCGTGGTCTGGGCGGTGCTCCAGCCGCTGGGCAACATGCTGATCTTCGCGGTGCTCTTCGGGCGGCTGGCGCGGCTGCCATCGGACGGGATTCCCTACCCGCTCTTCGCCTTCGCCGGGCTGCTTCCGTGGACCTTCTTTGCCAATGCGCTCGGGAGCGCCGCGGGAAGCCTCGTCGGCAGCACCCATCTGATCACCAAGGTCTACTTTCCGCGAATGATCATTCCGACCGCGGCCGTGCTGGCCGGGCTGGTCGATCTGCTGATCTCACTGCTGGTGATGGGTGGACTGATGGCCTGGTACGGGGTGCGACCGGGCGGGTCGATCGCCCTGCTCCCCGTGCTGTTGCTGCTGACAATCGTGGTGGCGCTGGGGGTCGGAATGTGGCTGGCGGCCCTCCACGTGAAGTACCGGGATGTGCGGTATGTGATCCCTTTTCTGACACAGTTCTGGATGTTTGCGACGCCGGTCATCTATCCGGCGAGTCTGGTGCCGGAGCAGTTCCGACTATTCTACTTCCTCAACCCGCTCAGCGGGCTGATCGAAGCGTGGCGGGTCGTTCTGCTTGGCGGAGTCAACGGAGGAAGGCTGAACTGGGAGGCGCTGGGGAGCGCGGCAATCGTCGCCGTCCTGCTCCTGGTCTATGCGGCCTATGATTTCCGGCGGATGGAGCGCCATTTCGCCGACCTGGTCTGACCGGGGCGATCTGCATTGAACGATGGACGAATCTTTGACCACCGCGCCATTTGCCATCAGACCATTTGCCATCAGAGTTGAGGGAGTCTCGAAGCGTTACCAGCTGGGCGGGCGCGTGGAGAGCAATCCGACGCTGCGCGATCGCGTGGTCGAGCTGGCGAGACAGTTGCGCCGTGGCGGGCGAAGAACGGAACCGGAGCTGCTGTGGGCGCTGGCGGGGGTCGACTTCGAGATCAAACCGGGTGAGGTGGTGGGCATCATCGGGCGCAATGGAGCGGGAAAGAGCACCCTGCTCAAGGTGCTTTCGCGGATCACGGCGCCAACCGCGGGGCGAATCGAGATTCTTGGGCGGGTCGGGAGCCTGCTCGAGGTCGGCACCGGCTTCCACCCGGAGCTGAGCGGCCGGGAGAACATCTTCCTCAACGGCTCGATCCTCGGCATGACGCGGCGGGAGATCAGCCGCAAATTTGATGAGATCGTCGCGTTTGCCGAACTGGAGCGCTTCATCGATACGCCGGTGAAGCGGTACAGCAGCGGCATGTATATCCGACTGGCGTTTGCGGTCGCCGCGCATCTGGAGCCGGAGATCCTGCTGATCGACGAAGTGCTCGCGGTTGGAGACGCCGCCTTTCAGAAGAAGTGCCTCGGGAAGATGGGGGAGATCTCGCGCCACGGGCGGACGATCCTCTTTGTGAGCCACAATACGGCGGCGATGCTCAATCTCTGTCAGCGCGGGATCCTCATCGAGCGCGGCCGCGTGGCGGCCGATGGGCCGATCGAGCCGGTCATCCAGCAGTATCTGCGCGGACTGCGGGTCGCGACTCCGTGGGATCTGCGGCAGTGTCGCGAACGTGAAGGGCGCGGACGGGTTCGTTTCACGCGGGTCAGCTTTGAGGATGAACAGGGGCAGCCGGTCGAACAGGGAGTCTCCGGGCGGCCGCTGGTGATTGCCCTCGACTATGAGGCGGAGGATGGTCAGCCCCTTCCGAACTGTCGCGCCTCGGTGGCCTTTTATGATGGCCTCGGCCAGACGCTCTTCAACTGTTCGAGTGAACTGGTGATTCGCGATCCACTCGACCTGCCTCCCCGCGGAACGCTGCGCTGCCTGATTCCGCAGCTGCCGCTCAGTCAGAACCACTATGTGCTGACCCTCTTCCTCGAGGTCAATCGCGAGGTTGAGGACTGGATACTCAACGGGATCGAGCTGGATGTGGTCGATGGTGACTTCTATGGCACCGGGCGACTCTATCCCGATGGCTGGCGGGGCAAGGGTGTTCTGGTTCCCCACCAGTGGTCGATCAGCGGTCAGGATTGAGGAGTCAGAAGTGAAATGATCGATTCCCTGCCCCCACCTTTGAATCGAGCGCCAGGCAATGGTCAGGAGTGGCCGTGGGCGGGAGGGCTGGCAACGGCCTTCGGAGCGGAGCGGTCCTGGCCGCGGATCACGGTCATCACCCCATCCTTCAACCAGGCGGAGTTTCTGGAGATGACGATCCGCTCGGTTCTCGGGCAGGGATATCCGAATCTCGAATACCTGGTCATGGATGGCGGGAGTCGGGATGGAAGCGTGCAGATTCTCGAACACTACTCTCCGTGGTTGAGCGGGTGGGAGAGCGAGCCTGATCGTGGTCAGAGCCACGCCATCAACAAAGGGCTGGCGCGGGCAACGGGGGAGATCGTCTGCTGGCTGAACAGCGACGACTTCTACCTTCCGGGGACGCTCGAGGTGGTGGGGCGCCTGCTCAGCCGGGAGTCCGGAGCCAGAGCAATCGCCGGACACGTCGACAAAGTCTATCTGGATGGTCGGGAGCCGGTGCGGCTCGAAGGGCGCTACGAGGGGCGGCGCCAGTTGCTCGAGATCTGGCGACCATACCAGATGCACCAGGCGGCGATCTTCTGGCGGCGTGAGCTGACCGAAGAGATCGGTCTGCTGCGGGAGGATCTGAACCTGATCATGGACTTCGACTACTGGGTGCGGTTGTCGCGAGTGACCAGTTTTGTCAATGTCGACCGGGTGCTCGCGGGCTGCCATTATCACGCGGCGGCGAAGACAGGCGACGACTATGCCGCCTACCATGCGGCGCGACGCCGCCGGGTCTGGCGTTACTGGGGCTCGCCGGCGCGGCTGGAGTTCTGGGATCTCGCCCTGCGCACCTTGAAGAACAGCTGGTGGCCAGCCTGGCGGGGATAAAGATCGAGATGGAAGAACCGGAACTGCAGCACGGATCGCCCGACCTCGTCTCGGTCGTCGTGCCGGTCTGGAATGGGGCCGCGACGATCGGCCGAACGATCGAGGCGCTTCTCGCCCAGACGCGCCCGGCGAGCGAGATCATCGTGGTCGATGATGGTTCAACCGATCAGACCGCGCAGGCGCTCACCCGATTTGGCGAGCGGGTCCGGGTGGTCCACCGCGTCAATGGCGGTCCGGCGGCGGCGCGGAATAGCGGAATCGAAGTGGCGCGGGGTGGATTGATCGCCTTCACCGACAGTGACTGTGAACCGGCGACGGACTGGCTGGCCAGTCTGTCGGCCGGTTTTGACGACGACGCGGAACGGAAGATCGCCGGGGTGGGCGGAGTCGTGCGGGGCGACGGAGCGACGCTGACCGACCAGTATATCGACCTGATTCGTCTGCTCGATCCGGAGCCTGACGCGCGTGGCCAGATCCCCTACCTGATTACCGCCAACGCCTGTTTCCGGCGTCAGGCGCTGGTCGAGGTGGGCGGCTTCGATGAAGGTTTCCGGAAACCAGGCGGAGAGGAGGCCGAACTGGGATACCGGTTGCGGCGGGCCGGCTATGAGTTTCGTTTTACACCGGCAGCGATCGTCCGGCACCGGCACCGGCAGAATCCCGGCGACCTGCTGCGGACACTGGCCAACTACGGTGAAGGGGCGGCAAGGATTGGGCGCCGCTGGCCGGAGCTGCGCATCGACGATCCGGGAAGGCTCTTGCTGCGCCAATTGATCAGTCCGCGGGCCCTGGGGCGGCGTCTCCGGCAGCGGGTCGCCGGCCACGGCTGGCGGAGCGGGCTCTACTTTGCGGGGCTCGACCAACTGCGCTATCCATCATTCCTGCTGGGTTACTATCGTGGTGAACGACAGACGGCGCGTCAGCGTCATCATTCCCTGCTATAACGCCGCCCCATACATTGGCGCGACGATCGAGAGCGTCCTTGCCCAGACCCTGCCGGCGGCGGAGATTCTGGTAGTCGATGACGGCTCGCACGACGATTCCCTGGCGGTGCTGGCCGGGTTTGGCGAGCAGGTGCGGATCCTGACGCGACCGAATGGCGGCCCGGCAGCGGCGCGAAATATGGCGATTGCCCACGCCAGCGGTGACTTCATCGCCTTTCTCGACAGCGACGATCTGTGGGAGCCGGAGAAGCTGGCCCGCCAGATGGCCGAGTTCAGCGCCCATCCGGAGACGGGGCTCGTCTTCAGTGAGGCGATCATGTTTCGCGAAGAGAATGGTGCGCGCACTGCCCTCCAGCGCATCGGCTTCACCGGAGATCCGACCTTTCGACAGCTCCTCTTTGGCGACTACATTCCGAACTCGACCGTGGTGGTGCGGCGTGAGGTGATCGAAGCGACCGGGCCACTCAACGAAAGCCGGGAACTGGTGGGCGCGGAAGACTACGAGTACTGGATGCGGATCGCGTTGCGCCACCGGCTGCGCGGCATTCCCGCCTCGCTCGCCTGGTACCGGATCCGGCCCGGCAATCTGATGGGCGCGGGAGAAGATATCGAGAAGGGGCTCCGGCTGGCGAAGCTGGCGCTCGAGGCGGTCGAGGAGCGGGAGCCGTCGATCTGGCCATCTATTTGGCCATCGATTTGGCCATCTATTTGGGAAGCCCATGGCGTTGACCGGGCGCAACTCTTCGCGCGGCTCCACCTGCGGGCTGGCCACGCCTGGCGCCAGCGGGGCGAGTGGCGCCGCTGGCTGGGGCATAATCTCATCGCGCTTGGGCAGTGCCGGCAGCCGCAGACGACGCTACGGATCCTGAGGTGGATGATCGCCGCGGCGGTTCTGCGCCGGTGGTCCTGAGCGTGAGTGTGGCGGAGGAGCAGGCGTGCGCATAACTTTTGTCCTGCCGATGTTTCTCGAGAGCCCCGCCGGCGGCTTCAAGGTGGTCTATGAGTATGCCAATCGGTTGCAGCGGCGCGGACACGAAGTGACGATCATCCACCCGCGCCACATCGAGTCACCGTCGGGCTTGATCGACCAGTTGAAGCGTCCGCTCTGGCGCTGGCGTCTCCGCTGGCGCCATCGCCACGAGCCGGTTCCGTGGTTCAAGCTCGATGCCCGGGTCAAGGTCAGACTGGTGAGCGATCTGCGCGAACGCGCCATTCCGAATGGAGACGCCATCATCGCGACCGCCTTTCAGACAGCCGGGCCGGTCGCCGGTTACGGAGCAGAGAAGGGGCGCGGCTTCTACCTGATCCAGTCATACGAGGACTGGATGGGCAATGAGGACGAGGTTCGGGCAACCTGGCGGTTGCCGCTGCAAAAGATCGTCGTCTCGCGGTGGCTGGAGCGGATGGCGACTAGGCTGGGAGTGGCGGAGTCGACGACCCTCATTCCGCTCGGGCTCGATTTCGGACTATTCCGGATCAACCGTCCGCCCGGTGATCAGCGACGTCCGCGAGTTGGAATGCTCGCCCATCCATTGCCGATCAAGGGGACAGCCGACGGGTTGGCGGCGCTGACCGCGGTTCGCCGCGACCTCCCGGAGATCGAGGCGGTCCTCTTTGGAACAGAGCCGCGGCCGGCGGACCTTCCGGACTGGATCGAGTATCACCAACGGCCTGACCCAACCGCGCTGGTCGAGATCTACAACTCCTGCCGGATCTTCCTCCATCCGAGTCGGCTCGAGGGGTGGGGGCTGCCGGCCGCCGAGGCGATGGCCTGTGGATGCGCGCTCGTCGCCGCCCACAACGAGGGGGTCGACGAGTTTGCGGTCGATGGTCAGAACGCCCTGCTCGCGCCGGTCGAAGCTCCGTCGATCCTCGCCCGTCAGCTGCGCCGGTTGCTGACCGACCACGTCCTCTGTGAAGAGCTGGCGCGACGCGGGGCGAGCGACATTCAGCGCTTCGACTGGGAGAGATCGACCGGGCAGATGGAGGCCTTGCTGCAACGACCAGCGCAGAACGCGACGGAGAACCAATGATTGGGGTGATCATCGTCAACTACAATGGCGCCCGGTGGATTGGAGAATGCCTGACGGCGCTGCGCCGGACGGCAGAGGTCGATTACCGGACGATTGTCGTCGACAATGGCTCGACCGATCAGAGCGTGCCGATCGTCACCCGGAACTTTCCGGAGGTCGAGCTGGTTCGCGCCGAACGCAATCTCGGTTTTTGCGAGGGGAACAATCTGGGGATTGCCCGGGCGCTTGCCAGCGGATGCGACCAGATCGCCCTGCTCAATCCTGACACGCGGGTTGAACCAGAGTGGTTGCGGGAGCTGCGCGACGCGCTCGAAGAGGATGGCGAGCGGGCCATTGCCGGGGCCGTCCAAATGCGCTATGAGGACGACGAGTTCAACAGTTGGACGAAGACGGCCTTCCCCACCCTGCTCGAAGAGCTGCGGACTCCCGGGACGGCGCGCCGCTGGATCGAGGTCGACTGGGTCGAAGGCGCCTGTCTGCTGATCACCCGGAGGGCGCTCGAAGAGATCGGCTGGCTCGACCCAATCTTCTTCGCCTTCTACGAAGAGATCGACCTCTGTCGCCGCGCGCGGGCCCACGGCTACCAGGTTGGACTGGTTGCGCGGAGTCGCATCCATCATCATCGCGGGGGAAGCTGGGAGGCGACTCCGGAGATGAAGCGGCAGCGGGACCGGCGCTGTGACCGGAGCCAGTTCATCTACGTCCTGACAGACCCACAGCGAAGCCGCCGTGCCAACCTGCTGGCCGGACTGCGGACCGTAGCGACAAAGACGAAAATGGCGGTCAGCGAGCGTTCCCTGGGGCGGCTGATCGACCTGGCGGGCATCCTGATCGAGATCGTCGGCATCGGCCGATCGATCGAACGAAAGTGGGCCGCAGACAGCCGGAGAATCAACAAGATGAAGGGGCAGATGAAGGGCAGCAAATGGATCAGGTCGGAAGGAGCGCGATGAACAGCGATAACCAGCCGATCGACGTCAGCATCGTCATTCCAACACGCAATCGAGCGGAGGATCTGCGTCGCTGCCTCGGGGCGCTGGCGGAACAGAGCTACCCGCTGACGCGGGTGGAGATTCTGGTCTGTGACGATGGATCGACCGAATCGCTCGAAGCAACGATCGCGACCGGGCAGGAGCTTGGACTGCCGGTACGCCTGCTGCGCCAGGCGCCCGCCGGCCCCGCGGCGGCCCGTAATCTGGGGATCCGCGCCGCGCGGGGCGCGATCATCGCCCTGACCGACAGCGACACGATTCCCGACCCGGCCTGGCTGGAGCGGCTGATCGAGGCCCTGACGGCCCACCCGGAAGCGGCGGGGGTCGAGGGGCGCGTTGAGGCCAACAACGAGGGGGAGTTTGAACCGCTGGGCGAAGGGCCGGTCAACGTGCGGGGCGGAGTATTTCTGACCTGCAACTGCGCCTACCGGCGGTCGGCCCTCGTGGCCGCCGGCGGATTCGACGAGACCTTTCCTTTCCCGGCCTATGAGGACACCGAGCTGGCGGCGCGGATCACCCCGGAAGGTCCGATCATCTGGCAGCCGGAGGCGCTCGTGCTCCACCCGCGGCGTCCGTTGACGGCCAGGACCGTGGTCAAGAAACTGGGCCACTGGGAGTATGTGCTGCTGATGGGAATGCGCTATGGCTACCTGGGCTGGAAACATTACCCGGTGCGCCATCCTCGCGGTCGGGTCGCCCTGCTTGCGGTCATCGCCCTGCCGCTCGCCAAGTTCCGGACAGCCTGGCAATGGGCGGGACGGCGCCCGCTGGCGGCGCTCCGTCTGGCTGGTCTCGGCGTCGTCGAAGCAGTCGGCGCCCTCTTCATCGTCGTCCCGCGCGCGCTCTGTGGCAACTTTCGCGACCGCGTCATCCGGCGACGCTATCTCGACGAGTAGATCGATCATTCCATGGCTCCTTCGGTCTTCATCATTATTCTCAACTACCGCATGCGCGACCAGGTGGCCGACTGCCTGCGTTCACTGCGGACTCTCCGCTATCCAGACTATCGGCTGATCGTCGTCGACAACGACTCGGGGGATGGTCTCGAGTCGCTGCTCCGGTCAGAATTTCCGGAGGTCATCTTCATCCAGACCGGCGCCAATGAGGGATATACCGGGGGGAACAATCGGGGTCTCGAGTATGCTTTGGCGGAGGGCGCCGACTACGCGTTGATTCTCAATCCCGACACCGTCGTCATCAATCCGGACTTTGTGAGCCGGATGGTTGAGCATCTCGAAGCGAGCCCGCAGGTCGGGATCGCCGGTCCGCGAGTCTATCTGCGGCAGCCGGGCGAGCTGCAGAATACCGTGCTCTATGCCCCGCGCCTCTGGCGAAATCTGCAGCACTGGTTTCTCTATCGTCTCCGCCCGACGGCGCTGATCCACTCCGGTGACGAGGTGGTCGAGGCCGAGGTCCTCAATGGGGTCTGTCTGCTCATCCGCCTCGCCTGCCTGCGCGAGATCGGACTCTTTGATGAGTTCTACTTTATGTATATCGAGGACGCGGATATGGACTGCCGGGCCCGCCGGGCCGGCTGGCAGATCCACTACCTGCCGATCGAGAGCATTGTCCATCGCCAGAAACGCGAGGGCTACCAGCCAAACGGTCCGGTCGATTTTCTGCTGAAGCGCAACTCGTTCTATTATCTGGTCAAGCAAGGGCGTCGTCGCGAGGCGATCGGATTCGCCTTCTTTGCGCTGGTGGTAATATGGTCGCGTGGTCTATTGACCCGGAAGTGGCAAGGTCTGCGCGACGCTCTCGATTTTGGCCATCGGCTCGTCGGAGCCTGGCGGGCGATCATTCGCGCCAGTGCTCGCGGATGAGGCATTAACACGGAGTTTGTGTTTGAAGAAGTTGTTGTCTGTTCTGGCTGTTCTCAGTCATCTCTCATTGATCTTTCTCTTCCCCGCGCGGCAAGTCATGGCGCAAGCGGGTGGGGCCGAAACGCCCGTCCCGCCGCAAGTATCGGGGATCAGGGGAGCGACCCGCCGGCAGCTCGGCGAGATCCCCCCGCGCCCGTTGCCGCTGGCGGCCCACTGGAATCTTGGTGAAGAGCGTGACGGCTATACGCCAAGCTACCAGCTCAATCTGATCCGGCAGGGGCGTCACCTCATTCCCTCTTTTCTGATGCCCAATTTTTACGCCGATCCTGACGATCGGCGGTGGATCGAGTACTATCAGGAGGCGCTCCAGACGGCGGCGCGCTGGCGACTGCCGATCGCGCTGGTCAGCACGCAGTGGGAGGCGCCGCTCTCGAACCTCGACGAATATCTTCTGCTGCCGCCAGAGCAGAATCCGAACGTCATCCAGACTGATGGGCGCGTCCGGCGGGAAGTCTCGCCATTCGGGGCGCTCGACCCGTGGCGCCAGATCGGCCGACGCTGGGGCGGCAGTCGGATGATGCAGCGACTGCAGGAGATCTATCCGGATCCGCCTCTGATTCTGCTGATCTCGAACAATGAG
>Ga0209985_10002550_pt1 | contig 16324 bp, 18 predicted proteins | sample NOAtaG_FD_187305 | JGI IMG/M metagenome (GOLD analysis project Ga0209985, IMG submission 187305) | Freshwater lake microbial communities from Lake Erie, under a cyanobacterial bloom - NOAA_Erie_Diel6S_1000h metaG (SPAdes) (version 2) | ecosystem: Environmental > Aquatic > Freshwater > Lake ...
ATTTGAGCTACGCATTTTTTTTCACGTAACTCATTTTGATGAATCAAAAATACAATATCACTGCCCTTGCTCCAAATACTTCACAATCATTTTGTTATCTGAAAATTTCTTAAAAGCGATTTCCCTGGATAATCACGACAATTGAATGGGTATACTGGATTTGCATGTTCTCGATGGCCTTTTGGTATATGTGGTCAGGTAAGTGGCAAACTACCTCCTTTATCAGAAAATAAAGCCAACCAAAAACGCCAAATTTGAACTCGCAAAAGTCTTGTCGCCAATGCCACTGACTTCACCTCTTCGATTGTCTTGTTCATACTCTATTCCAATAGTAATCCGGTTTTTCCTGTTGGTTGGCAAGTCAAGCGCATAGCCGATACCCACTGCATAGCCACTGCCGATGGCAAACTGATGATTAAATTCTAAATTTGCAGTGGATCGATATTTTTGAGTAAACTGAGTTATGAAAAAATAATCAGCTTGTAAGAATAGCCCCCGATGAGCCATTTTGTGAAAGGGAAAGTAACGTGCCGACACGGCAACGCCCCAATAATTAAAGAACATCTCGCGCCCATTATCCCCTTTTGAAGGTGCTGCTCCCAGCGATTTGTACTTCATTCCAATTACGGTGTGATTGATTTTTTTAAACTTGTGGTAAGCTGCTAGGGTTGCGAGAAAGCCGCCCGAACTGCTGAAGTTTCCGGCTTCATAGTCTTCAGAAAGTCCTTCTCCAAAATAATTCGTTCCGTAACCAAATCGAATTTCTGCAAATGTAAACGATGTATCCCTCTTTACATTTTGCGCGTATGTACTGCCTGCCAGCACGATCAAGATGAAGATATACAACGGGTGTTTGAACGATGAGCAAATCATAAATTTTTGTTTTGAATAATAAATTTTTTGATGGCTCAAATTTGGAACACATCATGCAAAGAATGAATTGATTTGAGTTAACTTCAGTGAATTCGCTTCTTTACTTAACCCAAATCAAGCGAATACTGTCTGGGCAATTGACTCTAATTAAGAAATTGCCTCAAGTATCATCGGTCAGTTTGTACTAAAGCCTCCCATTGAGGGCAATCTTATCAAGAAAGTGCAGGGGGTATCTTAGAAAATTTGGATATTCGCCAATGTTTCCAATTGCTAAAACTCCAACGCATAAAAAACATTTGTAGAGATGAGTAAGCGATGGCGCTTAATCTTTATGCCCTCGATAGCCTTTTGGTACATGCTGTCAGGAGGGTGGAAACCAGGGGCGCGTTGTAACACTTTTTTAACTTCTCACCTTTCCTTAAATTTGAAAGAGTTTAATTAAACCATATGTATACAACCTATCATTTGAATTCGGCTGAAGAGGTTAACTCAGATTTACTAGATTCTATTAAGGCTACATTTAAGTCTAAGCCCATCACAATAGTCGTGGAAGAAGATGATTTGGAGCTAACTCCTGAGATGAAAGAAATTTTAGATGAAAGATTGAAGGAAAACGAGAAAGACTACGTCAGTTCAGAAGAGTCTATTCGTCAACTAAACCAAAAATATGGTTTATAAAGTAATCGTGTCTCCGAGAGCTCAAAAAGAAATAGAAAATTCGATCGATTATTACACAGCGAATAGTACTAATGCCCCTCAAAATTTTGTTGCGTCTTTGAAAAATAGTTACTCTCAGTTGGCAGTCAATCCATATTGTAGACTGCGATATAAAGATGTACGGTCTTTAAAGCTTCGAAAGTTCCCCTTTTCTCTATACTTCGTTATTCATGAATCCAGCAATACCGTAAGAGTACTTTCGTGTTTTCATGATAAGCGAGACCCCGTAAAACTTCCTAGAAGCTGATTAAATCACTCAAGGCCTGTTTTAGATCAGCAATCAAACTATTGCTATCTTCTAAGCCCACACTCAATCGAATCAAGTTATCTGGTGTTGGTGAATCCGGGCCTTCCACACTCTTGCGATGCTCCAATAAACTTTCCGTGCCACCCAAACTGGTAGCGTTGGTAAATACTTTTACACGCTGGGCTACTTTGATAGCATCATCTTTGGTGCCTTTTACTAAAAATGACACCATCGCTCCGAAATCGCTCATTTGTTTTTTCGCAACTTCGTGTCCTGCGTGCGTGGGCAATCCGGGATACAATACTTTTTCTACGTTGGGATGAGTTGATAAAAATAGTGCCACTGCTTTAGCGTTGCTCAGGTGCTGCGTCATGCGAGGAACAAAACTCCGTATGCCCCGCATCAACAACCAACAATCAAATGGACTCGGTATCGCACCCTGTATGTGTTGAATGTGACGAATGCGTTCCCACATTTCATCTTTCCTTGCTGTAATCAACGCGCCTCCCGTCATATCACTATGTCCACCTAAATATTTGGTGGTGCTGTGCATCACAATATTTGCACCCAGCACTATTGGATTCTGTAAGGCGGGGGTGGCAAACGTATTATCGACAGCCACTTTGATATGATGTCGCTTGCAAATGGAGATCACTGAAATTAAATCTACAATTCGAAGTTGTGGATTGGTGGGCGATTCAGTCCATACCAACTTTGTGTTTGGTTGAATCGATTTAGGTAGATTGTTGATATCACTCAGGTCAACAAATGTTACTTGTAATCCCCATGGCATAAAGATATCACGAAGCATGGTGCGAATCCCGGCATATGCATCGAAGTTGATGATTACATGATCGCTTGGCCGTAAACTTAAAAAGACGGCATTGGCGGCTGCGCTGCCACTGCTGAATGCGGCTGCATCTTCGCCTTGTTCCAATTGTGCCAATATTGTTTCAAGAGAGGTGCGTGTTGGGTTTGATTCGCGACTGTAAATATGCCCACTTGGGTATTCGCCTGTGGGCGGATAATGAAATGTAGATGAAAAATAAAGGGGAGATGTAACAGCTCCCGTTGAAGGATCGGGTGTGGCGCCAGCATGGGCGCAAATGTTCTTGAAGTGCTCGGTCATTTCAATTTTCTTTTTTCAAAGTTAATTTATTAGTCAGTATTGATTGGTTCATTCATTTTTATTCTTCCTCAAAAAATCACAACTTGGGTTTGTTAAGTAATCATAAACCCTGACAAATCATGAAAAAGGTTATTCTTCTCAGTTTATTCTTGTTCTTTGGGTTAGCCATCAAAGGCTTTAGCCAAACAGTGTATGCTTCTAAGGGAGGCGAAAAGTATCACACAGCCGATTGCAAACTTTCGGGCGATGCCGATGGAATGACGTTGGCCGCTGCTAAGAAAGCAAGCAAGGGTCCTTGTGGTGTTTGTAAACCTGACGATCACACCAAAGACAAGGTAGCTCAATGCGCAGGAAAAACAGCCGATGGCACTAAGTGCAAACGCATGACTGCAAGCAAATCAGGCAAGTGCTATCAACACAATAAATCATGACCCTTCAACCACTCCACTCAAAAGGACCAAGTTTTTCGCGCATCATCACCGGTGTATGGCGGTGGCACACGTTGTCTACTGAAACGGTGGAACGTTTGATTCATACTTCGCTAGATGAAGGTATCACCACTTTCGACCATGCCGATATTTATGGAGATCATAGTTGTGAAGAGTTGTTTGGCAACGCATTGAAAAAAGACGCGTCTCTTCGAGAGAAGATTCAGCTTGTCACAAAATGTGGCATCAAGTTTAGTTCTGCCAAGCGGCCTGCTACCTGGGTCAAACATTACGACACATCGGAAGAGCATATCACCTGGTCGGTTGAGAATTCATTAAAGATGTTGCATACCGATCATCTTGACTTGCTGTTAATTCACCGACCCGATCCACTTCTTGATCCGCATGAAGTATCGGAAACATTTGTGAAGTTAAAGGCAGCTGGTAAGGTCTTGCACTTTGGCGTTTCGAATTTCACGCCCTCACAATTTGAAATGCTGCAGCATTTTTTACCGTTCCCATTGGTCACTAATCAAATTGAGATTTCGCTTTCGCGGATCGATCCACTTTTCAATGGAGATTTGGACTTGATGTTGAAGCATGGGGCAAGCGCCATGGCGTGGTCACCACTGGGTGGCGGAAAGCTCCATTTTGAAGAACGCGTTTGGTTTGCAAAAACCGCTAAGTACAATGCTTCTTATAGTCAGTTGGCATTGGCCTGGTTGCTTAAACATCCATCGACTATTTTTCCAATACTTGGCACCACCAAACCAGAGCGAATCTCTGAAGCGGCCAAATCGGTTGACATCAATTTAGACAGACAGGATTGGTTTGAAATGTTGAAGTGGGTGATGGGGAGGGAAGTTGATTGAGTTCTTGATTCAAAATTTAATGTTTAAAATTCCTATTTTAAATCTTGAACATTGAATCTTGACTTAGTTTTCGAGCTCTACAATAATTTCTATCTCTACGGCCATGCCCATGGGAAGTGCATACATTCCCACTGCAGAGCGCGCGTGTTTTCCTTTCTCGCCAAAAACGGCCACCATTAAATCTGAAAAACCATTGATCACTTTCGGTTGGTCTCCAAACGTTTCGGTGCAATTCACCATGCCTAGGACCTTCACAATTCTCTTTACTTTATTTAAATCGCCAATTTCGGATTTCAACGTAGAGAGAAGAGATATCCCGGTCTGCCTTGCTGCATCATACCCTTGCTCGATGGTCAAGTCCTTCCCCACCTTGCCAATAATGTTGCTGCCATCCGCTTTTGTAGGGCCATGGCCTGACAAGTAAAGTAAGTTGCCCGTTCTTACGGCTTTCACATAATTGGCAATAGGCTTGCCGGGCGTAAAGAGTTCGATGTTTAAGTCTTTCAACTTCTTATCGAAGTCAATATTTTGAGCGAAGCAATCGCTTAACAATAACAATGCGATACAGGCAAAAAGTAACTTTTTCATAAATTAAGACTTTACGATCACATACTACTTAGCCTTCAGCAATTACGCTTTCAACAATCCTTTATTTTTCAAAATGCTAGTTAGAAACTTCCGTTCGTTTTCAGTAGTAAATATTCTAAAGGGTAAATGAATCAATTGCGCTTTATTCACAAAAAGAACAAATGCTTCTTTGGTGACCTTTGCACTTTTGATTTGATCCCACTTCATCGGCATGCCCTCACGGGCATTCAACTTCATCACAATTTGTTGACTGGTAATTTCGTAAGAGAATCGCTCAAAAAGCATCTTGCCTTGCTCTAATTGCGTGACCCCGTAAAATTGGATCCACCAAAAAAGTAAATACAACCCCGCAGCTGTAAATGCGCCAATGAACCACCAAATGCTTGGGATCCACAAATACAAAAGGCAGATGGCTACCACAATCAAACTTACCCACCACTGCTGAAGCAGGATGTTTCGCAACGCCATGCGGATATAGTCTTTCTTTTCTAAGCGATAGTTTTTGGTCTTAACAAGCATAATTCTAACTGAATGGGTCGCAAAAATAGCTGATTTTTTGGAAGGATGTATAGTTAGTTTGGGGGTGTATTTCAAATTGACGCGCCTTTTCTACCCTCACCCTATTGAGGTACTACGTTCACGCAGTTCATCATCCCCGCTCCCCCAGGAGAGGGACATACAAGCTATATGTAATGGAAGAGTTTAAATGGGTGAGGGCAATGAAGAAAACTACTGCAATAATTCAAAATGCACCTGTTTCAAGCAAAGAAGGAAACTGCCCTTAGGTCATTTAACCACCTTTAGACTCAGGTCAAGGCTTTTGGTAGAATGCGTCAGCGCACCCATTGAAATAAAATCTACACCTGTTTCGGCCACTGCACGCAATGTGTTTTCGGTAATTCCCCCACTTGCTTCCGTTTTGTATTTTCCATTAATCAAGTGGACGGACTTTCGCATATCATTTAAGCTCATGTTATCCAACATGATCGTATCTACACCTCCCACACGGATTACTTCTTCCACTTCTTTGAGGTTACGTACCTCAATCTCAATTTTTAAATCTTTATTTTTCTCCTTGAGGTATCGGTGAGCATTTTCAATGGCTTTTTGCACACCCCCGGCCATGTCAATGTGATTGTCTTTGAGCATTACCATGTCATACAAAGCAAACCGATGATTCTGACCTCCTCCAATTGCCACCGCCCACTTTTCCATGGCGCGAAAATTCGGAGTCGTCTTGCGCGTGTCGAGCAGTTTGGTGGAAGTCCCTTCAAGCATTTGACAAAGCGCTTTTGTGTGGGTAGCTATACCGCTCATCCGCTGCATACAATTGAGTACTAAACGTTCGGCCGATAAAATGGACTGTGCCTGACCGGTGACTTCAAAAGCAACTTCACCCCGGTGAACCAAGTCTCCATCGTGCTTGAAATAGGTTACTTGAAGGGCGGGATCAACTTGCTGAAATATTTTTTCTGCCAACGAAAGGCCGGCAATCACACCCTCATCTTTCACCAATAAACGCGCCTTGCATGGAGTATTTTTCGGGATGGCGCCTAGAGAGGAGTGATCTCCTTCACCAATGTCTTCCCCTAAAGCGGACTGTATAAATAAATGAATGGCCTCCTCTGTGAGGTACGCTGGTGAAATCATTCTTTGATAAAGCTGATTTCGTGAACAAAGTATTTTTTGTCTGATTCTTTTACGCGCATGAGTACGCTGTAGCTATCGCTGCCACTTTGATATTTGCCAATAGCAAACTTAAGCCCGCTCGGTGAAGAGCCTGTGTGGACAATGTTGAAGTCTGCAACCGGATGTTTCTTGAAAAAATCGCCCAAAACAAACTCCGCCTGAGCTTTGCTATAATTGTTTACCTCTCCCTCAATGTTGATATCAGCCGATTGATTGAAGAACTTTACTGCTTCTTTGGCATTATTGGCCTTAATGGCATCTTTGATAGGCGCGAAAATTTCCGCCTGCCCCCAAACATTTGCCAGGGGAATAGCCAAAAAAACAATCCATAACCACTTTTTCGTTCTCATAGGCTCTAAGATAGACCAAAAGTATGCCATAATCGGGGTTTGAAAAAGATATTAATGGTCAAATTAGCAGGAACATTCAAGATTAACATCGCAGCTACTCATTGGCATAGTTTTGATCAGCTATTATCATGAATGAGCCTATATTTGAAAATTATTTAAAATGATTATGAATAAAAAAGTGCTATTGATGATTTTGGATGGCTGGGGCATTGCTAAAAACCTAAGAGTTTCTGCCATCGACCACGCCCAGACTCCCTACATCAACTCTTTATACCACAAGTATCCACATAGTAAATTAGAGGCCTCTGGTTTGGCGGTAGGGCTTCCTGCCGGGCAAATGGGCAACTCTGAAGTAGGCCACATGAATATTGGTGCGGGAAGAGTAGTTTATCAAGACTTAGTGCGAATCAACAAAGCTGTAGAAGAAAAAGAGTTAGATGAAAATCCAACACTGCTGTCCGCGTTTGATCATGCAAAAGCGAATAACAAGTCCGTGCATCTCATTGGTCTTGTTAGTGACGGTGGCGTTCACTCACACGTAGAGCACGTCAAGGGGCTTTGCACGATTGCAAAAAATCTGAACGTAAAAAATCTATTTATCCACGCCTTTACCGATGGGCGAGATACCGACCCGAAAGGCGGATTTGGATACCTGTCTGATTTACAAAATCACCTGAAAAAAACAACCGGTCAATTAGCAAGTATTGTGGGCCGCTACTTTGCAATGGATCGCGACAAGAGATGGGAGCGCGTGAAGTTAGCTTACGATCTTTTGGTAAAAGGCGAAGGCGAAAAGTCGTCAGATTTGTTGACCTCATTGCAAAAATCCTACGAGGCTGGAGTCACCGATGAGTTCATCAAACCCATCGTTGCAGTTGATGCAAACGGAAAGGCAATTACAACTATACAGGAAGGCGATGTAGTGATTTGTTTTAATTTTCGCACTGACCGTGGACGAGAAATTACCATGGCATTGACACAGCAAGACTATCCCGAGCAGGGGATGAAGAAATTGAAACTCTATTACGTAACACTCACTAACTACGATGACTCTTTCAACGATGTGAAGGTGATGTTCGATAAAGATAATTTGGAAAATACGTTAGGAGAAATCGTTTCGAAGGCAGGCAAGAAACAAATTCGTATTGCAGAAACAGAAAAGTATCCACATGTGACGTTTTTCTTCTCGGGAGGACGGGAAGATGTATTTGAAGGCGAGTCGCGATTAATGTGCCCCTCACCAAAAGTGGCCACCTACGATCTAAAGCCGGAGATGAGTGCCAACGATATCAAAGACAAAATCATTCCTGAATTAGAAAAAGGATCAACAGATTTTATTTGCTTAAACTTCGCTAATCCTGACATGGTTGGCCACACTGGCGTATTTTCAGCGGCCGTTAAGGCAGTGGAGACGGTTGATAAATGTAATGAGGCGGTAACAGAAGTTGCGCGCAAAAATGGCTATGCCATTATTATTATTGCCGATCATGGCAATGCAGATATTATGATCAATGAAGACGGCAGCCCAAATACTGCACACACCACTAACCTGGTACCTTGCATTTTAGTAGATGACTCCAAGACCTATTCTAAAATCAATGACGGCAAACTGGGTGATTTGGCACCTACTATACTTACTCTAATGGGAATTCCGATTCCAAGTGAAATGACGGGAAAGGTTTTAGTGCAAAAATAGTATCTCAGGGAATATGATTCAGTTAAAGTTCGGTGCCTGCCTTTTTGTGTTAGGTATTATCACGTTTTCCTGCCGGCAGGCTAATCTAAAATACGACAAGCCTTACTTCGATTTTGACAGTCTGGTCAATGTTCAAATTAGCTATCTGGCCAATCGCAAAGATTCGGTTCACAAAAAAGCTAGCATCGATGGTAAGGAAGGTGAATCATCCTTTCTGGTGGATAGTGCACAGCTGGCCCATGAATGGGATGTTTTTCGGCAGTTAGATGTGATCAATAAACCGACCTACAAGGGTCATTACCTTTTAACTGAAGAAAAGGATTCGAAAAGTAATCTAACCGTAAGACGCTATACATGTGACATCAAATCTTCTGTCCCGGTAGTTCGATTCTATTTTCAAAATCAATTTTCTAATCTCAAACGCATAGAATCACAATACATCGAACAGAATGCCCTTTACTATACAACAAGGGAATTAATGCTGTCACTGGAGGGAACCCAAGGGCAGATTTATGTCTCTGACTATGCGATCAAAGGCGTTCAAAAAATGATCCTGAGCGACTCTGTTCAATTTTCTATACATGCCTATATTTCAAAATAGCCGATGGCCAAGCGCACATTTTTAGAGGAAGGAGAAAAGAAGAAGCTGAACAAAGAGGGAATCCGTAAGCTGCTGGGCATTTTCAGATTTGTTATCCCCTATCGAAAGACGTTTATTCTTGGGTTAGTTTCTCTCGCGCTCTCCAGCGGCACACTATTGTCCTTTCCCTACTTTGCCGGAAAGCTTCTTGATGTAGCCCAAGGCAAAGGAGGCTTTGTACTTACCAGCATAAACCAAATTGCTCTGGCGCTTGTCGGCATCTTGGCTGTTCAAAGTGTTTTTTCTTTCATTCGGGTGTACACTTTTACCATTGTAAGTGAACGCTCGCTAGCAGATTTGCGCCAAGCGGTGTATTCCAAAATGATTTGGTTGCCACTTTCTTTTTTTGACAGTCGAAGAGTTGGTGAGTTGACGAGTCGAATTACGTCCGATGTGGGGACACTTTACGACACATTCACTTTTACACTAGCAGAACTGTTGAGACAGGTATTAGTGTTACTCATTGGTATTCCACTCATCTTTATCCTCACTCCCAAGCTTACCATTTTCATGCTGCTTACTTTCCCTGTGTTAGTAATAGCCGCCTTATTTTTTGGGAAGTTCATTCGTAAACTTTCGAAGAAGACTCAAGATCAACTAGCCAGCGCGAATGTAATTGTGGAAGAAACGTTGCAGTCCATTGCGGTTGTCAAATCTTTTACCAATGAGCTGTTTGAGATTGGCCGTTATAAAAAGTCCTTAACTGAAGTAGTGAAAACATCGATTCATGCCTCAAAGTACAGGGGGCTTTTTATCTCGTTTACCATACTCGCCCTTTTTGGAGGAATTGTGGCCGTTAGTTGGTATGGGGCCTATCTTCTACAAAACGGCCAGTCCACGGTAGGCGAATTGTTCTCGTTTATTTTATACACTTCCTTCATAGGAGGTTCGATTGCCGGCCTGGGCGATATTTACAGTTCACTGCAGCGTTCCATTGGCGCTTCTGAGCGGGTATTGGAAATACTGGACGAGAAAGATGAGAGCACCACGTCAGTGCAATCGCTCAAATTGAAAGGCAGGGTGGAGTTTAAAAACGTGTCATTTACTTACCCAACACGCACTGATTTTGAAGTTCTTAAATCAGTCGATTTCACCGTTGAGCGCGGGGAAAGAATTGCACTGGTTGGACCGAGCGGATCGGGTAAATCAACCATCATTAATTTACTGATGCGGTTTTATTCTGCCTCCTCTGGAAGCATCGAAGTGGACAATGAAGAGGTGTCACAATTCAGCCTTACAGATTTCCGCAGGAACATTGGCATTGTGCCCCAAGAAGTAATGCTTTTTGGAGGAACCATTCGCGAGAATATTGCTTATGGAAAAGCATATGCCACAGAATCAGAAATTAAAGACGCGGCCCGCAAGGCAAATGCGTGGGAGTTTATTGAGAGTTTTCCGGAAAAGCTGGATACATTAGTTGGCGACAGAGGCGTAAAACTATCGGGTGGCCAAAAGCAGCGAGTAGCTATTGCAAGAGCCATACTGAAAGACCCATCCATATTAATATTGGACGAAGCTACCAGTTCGCTGGATGCGAAATCCGAAAGTCTGGTGCAAAACGCACTGGAAAAACTGATGGAAAACCGTACCACGATTGTAATTGCCCACCGACTTAGTACCATTCGTAAAGTGGATCGAATCCTGGTCATAAAAGACGGGCAAATTGCAGAAGCCGGCACTCACCTGGAACTTAACCAGCGCGACAATGGTATTTATCGTAACTTGCTTGAACTACAAATGGATCGTTAAAATTGGCTTACCCAATGAAAGCGGAGCAAAAAATATTGCAAGATTTTGATCTGCGAAAGACCAACAGCCGAACAGCTATTCTTAGTCTTTTTCTTAAGAAGCCTTTTGCATTGTCCTATTCCGATTTGGAAGAACAAATTGCAGAGGACTACGACCGTGTGACAGTATATCGCACGCTAAAAACCTTTGTTGACAAAGGCGTAGTTCATAAGGTGCTCGATGATGGCGGGAGCCTAAAGTATGCACTTTGCAATGATTTGTGCTCGTCCTCGGCACATCACCATGAGCACGTGCATTTCAAGTGCTCTGTTTGTGGTGAAACCAGCTGCCTCGATCAAGTAAACATACCTCAGGTTGAATTGCCTAGGGGTTATGAAGCACGAGAAATCAACTTGCTGATTCAGGGGAAATGCCAAAAATGTGCCTAATTAGAGGTAATTGCTGGTTTCCTTTTGCTGGGAATTGATATCAAATTCAACCTGTGTTTACTTCTGAAATATATTTGTAGATTTGATATTGTTTTAATCAAACCCCACTTGAAAAGTTCCATTTGGCTCCTTTTTTAAACCCTCTAACCTTTCTGTCGTTCGATGCTTCTCTTTTCATTGTTTAGAAACCAAAGCCACGAGGAAACAATATTATTTGGCGTTTTTGCGAGCGTTATCTTAGTATTCCTGTTGATCGATTTAGGGGTTTTTAACAAGTCTGCCCACAAAATCACAACCAAATCGGCCCTTTATCAGTCGATTTTCTGGGTGTTCGTCTCAACCGTGTTTGGCTGTCTGTTATATTTTTTCGATCCGGGAAAAGACGTGGCAATGGTCGAGTACTTCTCAGCTTATTTGACCGAGTACGCGCTTTCAGTAGATAATATTTTTGTCATTCTTCTTATCTTAAAATACTTTGCAGTTAAGGAGGAGTATTACCACCGCATCCTTTTCTGGGGGATTTTAGGTGCTGTTTTTTTTCGTGGCATTTTCATATTTGTGGGGGCGCTACTTATCGCTCAGTGGCATTGGATTCTTTATATTTTTGGGGTATTTCTGCTGTACTCAGGTATTAAGATTTACTTCGAAGACAGTGATGAAAAAATTGACCCTGAGAAGAATCCGATTCTTAAACTTTGCAGAAAGTATCTGCCCATTACTAACGATGAAATGGGTGGAAAATTTTTGGCTAAGGTGGGTGGAAAATGGATGTTCACGCCACTGTTTCTGATCATTGTTTTAATCGAAACCACGGATTTAATATTTGCCGTTGACTCTATCCCGGCTGCTTTTGCGATTACCCAAAACGAGTTTTTGATCTACACGTCAAATATTTTTGCGGTGATGGGGCTTCGTGCGATGTTCTTTTTGCTTTCTGGTATTATCGATAAGTTTTATCTGTTACAAAAGGGTCTGTCGATTATCCTTTTCTTTATTGGTGCAAAAATGCTTTTAGAGATAATTCCTTACGAAATATCTCCGGAGCTTTCATTTGCAGTAATCATCATTACGTTAACTCTTTCTATTGTCTTTTCAATTGTAATACCCCGAAAGGAGAAACCTTCAGAGGAAATTGGCTGATTAAACTTCAGCGAAAAAATTGGTTGGTAAAATTCTCATTAGAACAGGAAGTGTTAAAAAACGCTGAGGGAGAGATATCACCACAAACGTGGGAATCGCTTTCAATACCACGATTAATTGTTCTTGCATTGCCTTCTTTTCAGTATCCGTTAGCTCACTTGATTTTGCCTTTTTGAGAAGGGCGAGCAAGTCTTTGTTTCCCTGAACCTCTTTGAGAAGTTTGCTCTTATGGTTGGCCGTGACGCGAGACAGCCTCTTTATAAAGCGCTCACTCACCTGATCGTAGTCTTGTTTGTTTTGCAGATAGTTCAGCTTTTCCCAGTGTTCTAACACAAATCCCTCAATGGCCATCATACTATTCTCTAAGTCATCTTCCGAGAATGTAAGATGTGCACACAATCTCCTCAAAAATTCTTGTTCATTCCCGTCAACCTTTTTATCTGCCCAAATAGTAAGAATTGCCATCTCTAAGAAATACTTTTTCAATATCCATGAATTGTTGGTTGGCAAATTTATTTCTTCTACCTGGATGCCCTTTTCAAAAATAGAGACAGCTTCCTTTTTCTTATCTGCAGAGAGGTTGGCACTTTGAAGAAAATACTCCAATAGTTTGCGCTCTTCAAACTCCACCGCCTGATTGGCATGTGCAGCCGCTGCAATTACTTTTACTACCGAAAAGCGAAGCTCTTCGCGTTCGTACTTAAAGAAATCGGAGACGATTCGGTCTGCATTGGTATGAATCCATTGACCAAAAATAAATATGTCCAGGAAAAGGAGGCTATTATGGAAGAATTGAGCCCAAAAATTATTTTTAAACTCTTCTGTAATCTCAATGCGCTTATCTAGTATCTTCTCCGCTAACTCCAACGGTGTTTTTCTTTTGCCGAACAATGTTTTCGCGGGCGTTGCTAATTCAGGAAAAATAGTGTTGTAGAAATTTCCGATACTGTCAAGCGTTTTCAAAATAACCTCAGACAGTTCCTCAGTACTTTTGATTTGTTTATTGTAAAAAAGAAAAGAGCTACTAATGAGACTTTCGGCCAACAAAATTTTCATTCTTTCTTTGTTGCTCCAATCATTGGAATTGGGATAGTCAAGCGATAGAATCGCCTGACCATACATTAATCCTGTGGGCTGAATCACCCTATACAATGCCTGCTCGGGGTGAGCCGTTTTGATTGTACCTAGTTGTACCTCCTTAAGAGAATCCATCCTCAACTCAAGGTATTCCTTTAGCCAGCCCTTTTCACTCGGTTTCATAACACCATTCAAATCGTTAGGTCAAATCAGTCCTGCCACCCTCAGTTTAATTCGCTATTTAGTCAAATCACTTTTCCATCCGGCATGCTCCCACTGTTTTACTTGCGCTTCAACTTTGTCACGAAGATTATGTTTGTAGGTGTCTAACTTTGTTGCAACTACTTCATTGGCGGTACCAATAATCTGTGCGGCTAGTATGCCCGCGTTCTTTGCCCCATTGAGTGCTACGGTTGCTACTGGTACACCGCCAGGCATTTGAAGAATGGACAAGACAGAATCCCAGCCATCAATTGAATTGGTTGATTTGATAGGGACTCCAATAACTGGCAATGAAGTGAGCGAAGCTACCATACCTGGCAAATGGGCTGCACCACCCGCTCCTGCTACTATTACTTTTAGGCCGCGCGCTTTCGCAGAAGAGGCATATGAAACCATCCGCTCGGGAGTTCGGTGAGCGGAAACGATCGTTATCTCAAAGGGGATTTCTAGCTCCTCCAAAAAGTCAGCAGCTTCCTTCATGACCCTTAAATCAGATTGACTACCCATAATGATTCCCACTACCGGTTTGCTCATGCTACGACTTTTAGAGTTTGTTTAACAAAGTTGGCTTTCTTTTTTAAACTTTCAATATCCTCATCTAGAATGGTTACATGCCCCATCTTGCGAAATGGCTTTGTCAATCTTTTTCCATAAAGATGAATATGAGTGCCCGCAGTCTGAAGAACTTCTGCCAGGCCATCGTATTTCGCTTCACCCGAATAGCCTTCCTCCCCTAGTAAGTTGACCATCGCGCTGAATTGGTAGGCAGCGGTGCTTCCTAAGGGTAAATCTAAAATAGCCCGTAGGTGTTGTTCATATTGTGAGGTTGCATTTGCTTCGATCGTTTGATGGCCGCTATTGTGAGGGCGGGGGGCGATTTCATTAACTAATACTTTTCCCTCTTTCGTCACAAACATTTCGACAGCTAAAAGTCCCACCATCTCTAGCTTTTCAATGATTGATCTAGCAATGGCGTTCGCTTCCATTGCAACTTGTAATGAAATAGCCGCTGGCGAGAAAAGGTATTCCACCAGATTGGCCGTTGGGTGAAAGACCATCTCTACAGCAGGATAGCTCACCACCTCACCACTTTCGCTGCGCGCCACGATAACTGCAATTTCTTTTTCAAAATCAATCAATTTTTCCAGAAGTCCAGGAGCATCAAATGCTTTCTCCAGATCGTTCTCGGTTCGCAATAACTGGACTCCCCTTCCATCATAGCCCTCTTTTCCCAGTTTATTGACGGCTGGCAAGAAAGATTTGTTGTCGATAACATCTTGTCTACTTGAGGTGAGAATAAATTCAGCAGTTGGAATCCCGTTCGTTTTGTAAAACTCCTTTTGCGTTCGTTTGTCCTGAATCAATTCGATCACTTCTGGCTGTGGAAATACTTTCTTTCCTTGCTTAACCAAGGCTTTTAGAGCAAGTACGTTTACATTTTCTATTTCAATAGTAATGAGATCACAAGTACGACCAAAGTCAACTACCGTTTGATAATCGGTTAGCTTACCATGCGTAAAGGTTGAGATTGAATGGCAGGGTGCCGTTGCATCGGGATCAAGAACCGAAAAGTGAATATTAAAATCAATTCCTGATTGGATAAGCATGCGACCCAATTGGCCGCCACCTAGAATACCGATGCATTGGTTTATCGATTCAGGCATTTTTTACGTACGATTTTCGAGGTACAAAGTACGATTTTCGAGTGTGGTAGGAAAATCATCTTGTGCTTCGTACCTCGTACTTCAATTAGTTTTTCTTCAACTGATCAAACTTTGTCTCTGTTGGTTTCTTAGGAAACACATTATCACTTAAGTTGACATCAGCCGTTGACCCTGTTGGGTCGATGATCACATTCGTGACTTCCTTCTCTTTCAAAAATGTTTTCTTCACTTCGCTTTCGTTGATTCGCCATATTTCCGCGGGAATAGTTTCTGTTTCCTTAGAGCCGTCTTTGTATGTCCATTCTATGACTACCGGTGTTACCAACCCCCCCTTGTTTTTTAGTGTAATCTCATACAAATTCTTGTCGGTCAGTTTTTTTCGTACGTCCCCATCGTTGATTTTATTTTTAAACTCTCCGTAAGCTCTATCATCTGTGTTAATAAGAGTGATCTCTTGAGAGCCGGCACTAAAATCAGTCGCTTTCTCCTTTGTCTCGGTATCTTTAGCGAGGTCGCCCGATTTCGTTTTCACTGATTTATTCTCAAGATCCTTTTGCTCTGATTTCACTTTAAACCATTTCACTTCATCCAACTCCACATCTACATTATCTACCGTGTAGAACCAACCTCTCCAAAACCAATCCAGATCCACTGCCGATGCATCTTCCATCGTTCGGAAGAAATCAGCAGGCTTGGGATGTTTAAATGCCCACCGCTGCGCGTACTCTTTGAATGCTTTGTCGAATAACTCCGGACCCATTACCGTTTCTCTCAACAAGGTTAACGCAGCAGAGGGCTTTCCATATGCGTTGGGA
>Ga0209985_10002557_pt1 | contig 16282 bp, 8 predicted proteins | sample NOAtaG_FD_187305 | JGI IMG/M metagenome (GOLD analysis project Ga0209985, IMG submission 187305) | Freshwater lake microbial communities from Lake Erie, under a cyanobacterial bloom - NOAA_Erie_Diel6S_1000h metaG (SPAdes) (version 2) | ecosystem: Environmental > Aquatic > Freshwater > Lake ...
AATAGCTGGGCCGTCCCCATCGGCATCAGGTGCGCGAAGACGAAGAGCTTGGGCGAGATGGCCAGCAACACGGCGGCATAGGCGAGGTACAGCGCGAACCAGTACCTGTGCACGAAGTCCAGCACCGGGTCGCCGACGATGCGCCGAAAGCGGCCCTGCACCAGCGGCACATCGCGGAACTGCTTGAAGAGGAGGTAGCGCCAGTCGACGTGATGCGGGTCGCGGTCGGTGTCGGAGTGGACGTGGTGGGTCACATGCGCCGTGGCCCAGGCGTAGGGAGAGCCGTACAGCATGGTCGGGCTGTAGAGCGCCATGAAGTTGTGCCAGAAGCGCGAGGTCTTGAAGCAGCCGTGGGAGAAATACCTGTGCAGGCCAGCGGAGACGATCACGGTATTGAAGGTGTGCACGACAGGCCACAGCAGCAACCAAGCCCAGTGAGCCGCGCCGGTAGCCACAAACCACAGCCCGATGGCGACCCCCGCCAGACCCAGCAGATACCCGAACCCAACATGCCACGATGCGTGCCTAACCACGGTCACCTCCTATCACCAGTGCGTATGTGCCCGGAGCAGCGACAAGTTCGTCGCCGCCCACTCGGAACGAGTCCCCAGGCTCGTGCCTGCCCAGCCCCCCGGCGCACACCAGGATGCGATCACCCTCCTGGCCAAGGAACACGCCGCCGTCCGGGTAGCGCAGGGGCGTCAGGTCAGGCAGCGCCCGCCTGTTGGCCGTGTAGTTGAAGCACCAGAACTCGGAGTCTTCGAGTGCGGTCATCGTGAGCACGCCGGGCAGCGAGTCCGGGCGCTCGCCCGAGTACATGCCTGGGGTCCTGTCGGGTATGCGCGTGCCGTTGTCCAGCACCGCCGAGATGAGCCCCGAGACGAAGTAGGTCTTGTTGGGCGCAAGGTGCCTGGGAACCGTTCCCGACGAGCGCACACGCAGCGCCGCCGTGCGCGGCATGTAATGGCGCACCACGCGCCAGCCGAACGCTTGGTACATCTCCGTGTAGACCAGCACCGGGCCTTGCGCGAACTCGGCCCGCCAGTGCCTGCGACTGGGCACACCGCTCATACGACGTACCCCGAGACCGAGCCTGGGATGGCCAGGATCTGGTCATGGTCCGTGGAGGCCGCGATCAGTTCCTTCTTGCGCCAGATGTCTTGCAGGACTTCCGTGTTGCGGCGCGAGACCTCGGCCAGCACGCCACTGAGCCACGCCTTGTACTGGGCCTGTGTCTCGAAGAAGCGGTTCTGGTTCAAAGCGTCACGCCAGAAGAGCGTGTCGGCCGGCAGCTCCGTGCCTGCGCCCTCGGCGGCGGCGATCTCGGCGAGCTTCTCGGAGATGTTAAGCCGCGACCGCTGGTCGGCCTGCACTTCGGCGCCGTCGAAGAACACGTTGGCGTTGAGCTGCGCGTCACGGTCGATGGTCAGCATCCGCAGCGCGTACGCCCTGGCGGCGGCAATCCGCTCGGCCTCAATGTCCGGCACCGGGCGCGGGCGCTCTGGCGGCATCTCGACCAGAAGGTCGGGGCGCTCCTGAGCCTGCTCCTCGGTCAGGTACACCGTCGAGGCCATATACCCATCGGCGTCGGCGTAGTAGAACGGCTTGGTCTTCATTTACTTGACCCTCATGACCTGCCACTGGATCGCGTCGACGCGGACCTGATAGATGGTGCTGAAGATGTCCCGTGGCAGCGTGACTGCAATCCGAGCGTAGAGCCGGCCGCCAGCGGGGCCTGAGGTGCCCGTGGTGTAGTGGTCGATAGCCGCGTAGACCGCCACTTCAGCGTGAATGCGGTACAACTTGTTGCCGCCTGGGGCAGTGCCCGAGTACCAGTAGGTTGTGGCGGTCACCAAGGCATTGCCGGTGAGGGCACCCTTGCGCACATCGTTGAGCGCCTCGGGGCTGTCGTAGCCGGTGTCGATCTCGAAGCTGACCACTCCGGGAGTCCACCCCGCAGGGGTGCCTGGGTAGCCTTTGCCGGCTCCAGTGCCGCCCGAGTACACAAAGACGTTGTTGGCCGACGGGTAGAACGTCCCACTGGCGACCGCTGTCGGCCGCGTGATGGTGATGTCTGTGAGCGTGCCGGCGCCCGCGACGATGCTGAAGCCCGGCGCGTAGATGTCGCCCGTGTTGGTGACTTGGAAGAAACGGTTGTTGTTGGAGTTACCCAGCAGTAAGCCGTTGGGGCCAAGATGAAAGCCCCAGTTTCCTGCCGCGGGCCAAGCCCAGCCGGTAAACGCACCTCCGTTGATAGCCCCGCGCAGCGCCACCTCGTTGAACGTCGCGGTGCCGCCCTTGTTGATCTGCCAGCCTGCTGACCCGCTGTAGTTGGTGGACTGGATCGTGTTAGCAATCTGCGCGTCGCCGATGGCGGCGTTGGCGATAAAGGTTGATGCGTTGGAGGCCGTGATCTGGTCAATGCCGCTAAACGCCCCGCCTATCGTCGGCTTCTCGTAGACCGCCTGCTCGGTGTAGGAGCGGCTGGTCTGGAGCGAAACGCTCCACCCCGCAGACCACTGGCTTTCAGCGAAGTTAGTATGACCAGCGAAGAGGTTCTTGATGGTCACCTTGGGGTATGACCAAGTGCCGGCAAACGCGCCGATTGCAATGACCGGTCGACCTGTAGGGCCGTCGACGCCAAAAATCACTCGCCGGGTGCGGCTCGGGCTTCCTCTGTAGGTGGCGTATGTGTTGTACCAGTTCCCGGTTTCAAAGTTGTACCCGCCCACCTCATAAGTCTGCAAGGACTCACTGGTGTACTCATAAATCTCAACCTCGAACCGCAGCATGGTGTTGGTCCAGCCCTGGGGGAGGATGATCCAAATTGATCCACCAACGCTGGAGTTGCCGTCGCTGAATGCGCCACCGCCGGGGTACTGAATGCGCAAACTGCTGCCGCCAGTGTTTACAACCGAGCCTGTGCCGCTGGAGAAGATTACGTTACCGCTCGCGTCCTTGATGTCGAGCCCGCGGCTGTCGATCTTGCCTGCCGTGATCGAGCCCGCGCCGATCCGGTCCGCGCTGATCGTGCCGGCCGTGATCTTGCTGGCGTTGAGGTCGTTGATCTTCGCGTTGGTGATCTGGGCATCACCGATCTTGGCAGTCGTGATCGCGGCGTCAGCGATCTTGGCGCTGTCGATGGCCGCGTTGCCGATCATCGCGTTGACGATGGCGCCGTTCTGGATGGCCGCAGTACCCACTGCGATGGCGTTGGCCGCAATCTTGTTGGCCGTGATGGCGCCGTCGACGATCAGGTCTGCGCTCACCGCCTCTTCGAGGCGTACGTCTTGGACTTCGTGGTATGTGTCGGCTGTGCCGGAATTGCTGAAGAGAATGACGAGCCGAGCCGTAACAGCGTTAGCGGGTGGAGTCAGCTCCGTCGAGACCACACGCAGCCACGCGGTGGTGACCGTCGGGACGGTGTTCGAGAAACTGATTTCCGCATTTGCAGCGTTAAACCACTGAACGCGCAGCCAGAACGAACCTACGCCGGTAGTGTCCTGAGCCCGAACGGCACAGCGGGCGCGGTACTTCTTGTTGACATCGACGGCGACCCGTCGACTTCCGACCCAAGCTCCGGCGACACCGCGCAGCGCAGTTGCCCCGGCAACTCCGTCGGTCAAAGTCACTATCGTGGGAGCAGTGCCACTCAGGGTCGACCAAGCGGACAAGTCCGAAACGCTTGGGTCATCGTTGAGCGCGGCGCCGCGACCCGTGACCAGCAACTTGTCGGTCGTGATAGCGCCCGCTGCAATCTGCGACGCACTCACAGCGCCCGCCGCGATCTTGCCCGCCGTGACAGCGTTGGCCGACAGCTCGTTGGCGGTTACCGCGCCAGCAGCGAGCTTGGCAGTCGTAACTGCACCAGCGTCAATCTTTGCCGCCGTGACGGCGTTGGCCGCGATCTTGGAGGCCAGGATGGAGCCATCAACGATGAGGTCCGCCGTCGCCTTCTCGACCAGCCGGATCGAGGTGAAACGCTGCTCACCGGCTCCGCCGCTGTAGTTCGCAAGCATGCCAACGCGGGCGTACTTGGTGCCCGGTGGGATCTGTGGCGCCTCATTCGGCCCAAAGCTGATTCGGTACTCGGTGTAGCTGGTTGGCGCGGGGGTGCCGGCCAATCCGAAGTAGTGGAACGAGCCTCCATACGGCCATCCAGCCCCGTAGGAACTGGCTGACAGGACAGCGTCATTCGCGTCGTAGAAGGCGATAAGCAAGTGCGTGGTCGCGGTGCCGCTGACCCGCTTCACCGTCATGCGCAGGTCGTAGTTCTTCGAGGCGTCAAGAGCGAACCGTTTGGTGTAGGTAGTTGCGCCTACAGAAGTCACCGCAAGCGCACTTCCGGTGGGCGAGGTGGCGTCAGCCACGATGGAAAACGTCCCGCCTTCCCAAGCACTTGCGTCAGCGGTATTCGGGTCCGGGTTTATCGCCGTCCCTTGGCCTGTGACCAACAGCTTGTCAGTGGTAATCGCGCCGGCCGCGATCTCGCTCGCACTGATGGCGCCCGCCGCGATCTGGGCCGCAGTGATGGTGTCGGCAGCGATGTTGCTGGCCGAGATGGTGTTTGCCGCGATCTTCTCGCCCGTGATGGTGGCGGCGGCGATCTCCGTGGCGGTGATGGTCCCTGCCGCGATCTTGGCAGCCGTGACCGCATTGGCGGCCAGCTTGTTGGTCGAGATCGCGCCGTCGACGATCAGGTCTGCACTCACTGCCTCTTCGAGGCGTACGTCTTGGACTTCGTGATAGCCCGCCGTGCCGCCATTGCTGAACAGGATGACGATGCGAGCGGTAATGGCGCCGGCAGGAGGTGTCAGTTCTGTGGAGACGACGCGCAGCCAAGCCGTTGTGACGGTCGGCACGTTGTTCGAAAAGCTGATTTCGACGTTCGAAGCGTTGTACCACTGAACCCGCAGCCAGAATGAACCTATTCCAGCAGTGCCGTCGGACCGAACCCAACAACGAACACGGTACTTCTTGGTGACGTCTACGGGGACTACACGACTACCCACCCATGAATTGCTTGCCGCGCGCAGAGTGGTGCGCCCGGCTGCCGGGTCAGAGATCGTCTGGATTGTGGGCGCCGGATTTTGAATCGTCGTCCAGGCCGAGATGTCGGACACGCCGGGGTCATCATTGAGCGCGGCACCGCGACCCGTGACCAGCAGCTTGTCGGTGGTGATGGCCCCGGCGCTGATCTTCGCCGCTGAGATGGCGCCGTCAACGATGAGGTCCGCCGTGGCAGCCACGTCAAGCACCACGGACGAAACCTGGGCTGCCCCCGAGAAGGTGGTGCCGCCCTCGTTGTAGATGATGAATCGAATGGTTGCAGCCTGCGGGGGGACAAGACCTTGGTTGGTCAGGTCCTGCATGCCGGAGCCTGCGGTAGAGGTCAGAATGATGTCGGTCCCGACCGCCGCCGCCGCGCTGTTGTAGAACCGCGCTTGCACGTAAACCGGCTGGTTCGCGCCGTTGTTCATCCGCGCACGAAGGCGCAGTGTGGTTCCCACAGCAGGGGCTGTGACGTTGCCGCTCCAGAGGTGCTTGCGGGCCGTACCGGGAGGGGTGGCCGACCCGCTCCACAGCGACGCCTGCTTCACCACATTCAGAGGGGCTGGGCCGCCCGCCTCAAAGAACCAGCCGTTTGCGTCAAGCAGGGTCGTCGTCCACCACGCCTCGTCGGTGAAGTACGGGTCCGGGCAGATTGAGGCCGGCATCACCAGCAGCTTCGAGGTCGTGATGGCGCCCGCCGACACCTTGGCGGCCGTCACGGCTCCAGCGTCGAGCTTGTTGGCCGTGATGGCGCCGTCGACGATGAGGGCGCCAGCGTTTCTCCGACGAACCTGGATGTTCCTGAAGTGCCAGCTTCCAGTGGCTCCGGCAGTCCCATTGATCTGGACCGCGACCATCGCGTACCGCTTGTTGGCCGGGACCAGCGCGGTGCCGGTTACCGTCTGCCACGAGTTAGTTGTCCGTGCGGCGTAGGCGGTCGTGACCCAGACGGAGTTGGTTCCACTCACATCGTCCGCAAACCGCAGCATTACTGCCGCATCGGCAGTTGGGGGGTTGTCTCCGGCCTGGGCTGGGTAGAAGGCGCCAGAAAGGTAGAACTCATCGCCCGGAGTGACATCGAACCATGGGCCAATGTAGGCGTCGCGGTTGATTGTGCGCAGGCTTTTGATCGCCGCAGACAGGCCGCCGATGCCGGTGTTTGGGCCCGTGACCACGCCAGCAGTCCAGCCGTCGACCCCAGAGTCTCCGCTCGGGTTGGGGCAGAGGTTCTCGAAGTCGCCTACCGCAATCTTGGAGGACGTGATTGAGCCGGCCGCGATCTTGTCGGTCGTGATCGCGCCGTTGGCGATGAGCGTGGTGTTCGACGTGCGGAACAGGCGCGCCTCGTCGACGTAGGCTGACCCCGCCGTGATGTTGGAGACAACCTCTACGTTCACTGTTGCCGCGCTGGCCGGCACCGTGAACGACACCGATGACTTGGTGTACGCGGTGGTCGCCGACGGGACCGTGTTGCCGGAGCCTTCAGATACGTAGGTGCCTGCTGCGTTTCTGGCAACGATGCGCACGTAGCTGCCTGTGCCGGTTGCTGAGACGTGCTTGATGTAGCCCTCGGCGTAGAAGGTCTCTCCAGGCTCGACAGCGACTAACTGCCCGTTCCGCACGGCTGAAGGAGCCGTGTGCTGCCCACGCGCAACCCAAGAGCCGCTCCTGGCGTTCGTCGCATCCGAGACGATGGTCCAGCCGGTCTCTTTGGTCCAGCCTGCATCACCCTCCTCGAAGTTCCAGTTGCGGGCCTGGACCGTGAAGTCGCTCACGGCGATCTTCGATGCGGTGACTGCCCCAGCGGCGAGCTTCAGGGCTACGATGGAGCCGTCGACAATCAGGTCAGCCCCCGACATCTCTTCGACGCGAAGGTCCTGCACCTCATGGTAGCCGGCCGATCCACCGTTGTTCAGGATGATGACGATCCTGGCGCTGACGGACCCAGCGGGAGGCGTCATTTCGCCCGTGTCTCTGCGCACCCAGGTGGCGGTATGCGTCGTGATCTGCGAGGCGTTGGTGAACCCGAGATCGGCGTTCGCGGCGTTCAGCCAGTTGACCCGCAGCCAGAAGGTTCCTGTTGCCGTAGGCGTAGGGTCTGCGCGGGCCCAGCAGCGGGCGCGGTACTTCTTGCCTACATCCACAGCGAAGGATCGGCTTCCGACCCAGGTGCTGTTGGTGCCTCTCAACGTGGTCCTGCCCGCTGCTGGGTCCGTCACCGTTTGGATGGTCGGCGCAGTTCCCGAAAGCAGAGACCAAGCGGAGATGTCAGAGACGGCCGGGTCGTCGTTGAGGGCAGCTCCTCGCCCCGTCACCAGGAGCTTGTCTGTCGAGACGGCGCCGGCCTGGATCTTTGCGGCCGTGATGGCCCCGTCGACGATCATTTCACCGTTTGCCGCTCGACGGGCAATGATCCGGGTGATGTACCAAGCCCCTACAGGGGAGGCGTTGACGTTGCTGCGGATGTAAAGGCGGATGTACGCCACCGGCAGACCAGAGACGGTCGCCGGCACAGTGACCGTGCCGCTGAAGCGTGTCCAAGTTGTGTAGCTGGTCGCCGTAAGGGTGCCGATCTGGATGCCAAGGTTAGTGCCCAGCGTGGAGTCGGCGTACCGCATCTGCGCCGCCAAAGTGCCGTTTGTGTTGGCTTCAGCGGCGGCCGTGAACTCGAAGTAGAAGGTCTCGCCCGGGGCGGCTGCAATCCAGGTGGTTGGCAAGAGGTCCGCGACCGATGTGGGCGGGACGGGCCTCGTGAAGACGTATTCCGTGGGCGCATCAGCCGGGACGCCGGCCGTTGAACGCAGAACGACGGACCCCGAAGTCCCAAGGAACAAGCCATCGGTCGAACCCCCGGCGAAGTCCGGGTTGCGCCAGATGTTGGTCATGTCCGCCACTGCGATCTTGGACGCAATGACGGCGTTGGCGGCGATCTTGTCAGCGGTGACGGCGCTGGCGCGAATCTTTGCGGCGGTCAGCGTGTTGTCCACGATAACGTTGCCGCCGAAGACCACGGTGAGCGCAGTCCACGTTCCGGCGCTGGAACGGATGCGGGTCTCGGAGTACGGCGCCGCCGAGTTGTGAAGGGTCACCGTGTCCCCGGTAATGGGAGACACGCCTCCGGCGTCTGCAATGGCCGTTGCAGCCTCTGCATCAGACCATGTGGACCCAGAGATCGCCCGGGCCGTTGTGAGCGCTCCACGGGCCCCCTCAAGCCGCCAGTAGGTGTTGGCGGTGGCCGGGAATGCTGGCGGCGTAACGGAGACGCTGGAGATGTGCGCCAGGATGCAGACCCAGCGGAACCCGTTGCGGGTCACGATGTCGCCCACGCCGTAGGCCACGGACCCGGAGGACCACTCCCCCGACAGCACGTTGCGGGTTGCGCCGGCCTGGGCCGTGGAGTCCCCGATGCGCGAGACATTGGCGTAGGCCGCGAGGCTGCCCACCGTGGCCCCGATGGACATCTGGCGGGCCGCTCCGAACTGCGCCAGGGTCAGGTAGGCCGTGTCGCCGTCCCCAGTGCCCGGGAGGCCGAAGATGTACTCCGTAATGTCGATCTGGCCCTTGTTGGTCCCCAAGGTGGCGCCCGAGGCCGCCCAGTTGGCCTCCGTGTTGTCGAGCCCCTGGCGCAACAGCGTGAACGAGATGGTCTGATCCGCAGGCGAGGCTACCCCGTCCTGGTACGTGAAACCCGCCGCGCTGGAGATGATCTGGAGCGCAGGACCATCCAGCCCGTCGACGCCGTCGTTGACATCGACGATGGTGATCTGACCCGTGGAGACTATGGGCATGTGGCCTACCTCTTGCCGCGCCTAAACACACTCGGGACCAGCACAGTGGCCGGCTGCGGGTTGCGGGTGGTACTACGCTGCATCTTTAGGACGCGGTGAACGAGGTGTTCAGCATGAAGGCGGTTTGCAGAGTGGCGCCGTTGACGTAGACCGCTCGGTAGTACCGGGTCATCACCGGCACGGACAGGTAGACGGTTGCGTTGGCAGCTACCGCCGTGTCAGCCGTGGCCCGTCGCCATGTGGTGTTGTCGTTGGAGCACTCGATGCGCAAAGTTCCGGCTTGGTCAGCAAACGCGAAGGCGTTGAACGCTGAGTAGCGGTGCACAGCGGCTGCTGCGACACCTACGTCCCGGGAGGTGCCCGTAACCGTCGCAGAAGCTGCCTGGGCGGTCGTGCTGTCGTTCCAGAAGATGTTGTCCTGCGCGGTCGCGTTAGCCGACACGGTGGGCATCGTGGTGACGGCCACCGCCAGGGCCTGACCCGCGACGGACTGCCCGCGACCAGCCGTGATCTCGGCCGTGAGTTCAGCGTAGTCCTGGCAGGCCACGTACTGAAGGGTTGCGTTCGTGCTGGACGCCGGGGCAGTGCCGCCGTTTAGCCACCGCAGCCGGATCTTGTAGAGCGCGTTGGGGTCGGGGATCTGCTGATGGCGGCGGTAGCTGTTGGCCCGACCTGATGTAGCGTCAAGCGTGGCGCTGTGGAACCAGCACTCGTCGGCAAACGGCTCGATCTCGTAGACCCCCGTGCCCGCCGTGGTGACCACGGTGGACGCCGCGCTGTCGAGCGGAGTCACACCGGAGTTCTGCACTCGGTACTTGGCCTGGGTGACTGTCGTGCCGTCGAAGAGCCAAGCGGCTGAGTGCAGGCCGTCAGGCACCCCGGTCGTTGCGTTGACCGAGACCGCCTCGACCAGGAAGGTCTGGTTGGCGATCCGCTGGGACAAGGTCAGTTGAAAGCCCACGCGGAAAGGGACCGTAAATGTCTCCTTGGACAGAACTGATGTCTCGACGCTGGCATTGGCGCCGCTTGACATGACGAGCGTGCCGGCCGTAACGGAGATGGACCCACCCGAGCCGATGGAACTGTCCCAGTTGGCGGCGTTCAGCGAAGACCCCGGGAAGCTGTCCCGGAACTTCTTCTGCACGCTCTTGACCTTCACCATGTCATCGGCTGCGTCGTAGCCCATGATTCGCTGGTGAGGAGTGTGGACACCGGCCGTGTCCGTGGTCCGCATCGTGAGCAACGTGCCCGATGCGTCCCGTACTTGAATGTTGTCTGCCATCTGCTTACTCCACGACGCCCCCGAGGCGAACCCCGGGGGCTTAGGTCATTACGGCTTGTCAGCGGAGCACACCACGGTGCCCTTGGCGTCGATGTCATGGCCGGTCAGCGCGATGGCGGTCTGCTGCGCGGCGTTCACCCCAGAGGTGGAGCGCTCACCCAACATCACAAACATCTTGCCGTTGAGGAACTCGCTGGCGGTCAGGCCACTGAAGTTGGCGCCCGGCAGCCACGCGTTCGTCGTGGGAGCGCGGACTGTGACCAAAGTGCCCGTAGCGGGGCCCGCCACCTCGAACAGCTCCGCCTTTGCGCCCAGCACGCACTTGATGATGTCGCCGGCCGCAAAGGTGATGCCGGCGCCGTCATGGGTGAAGGTGGTCGTGGTGTTTGCGGTGATCGATCGCCCTTCGGCGACTGCGGTGCGGGTGGTGTCTACAAAAGCTCCGCGCTGGTTGGCGTTGTCGAAATACTGCCAAGTGAAGGTCCAGCCAGTGCAGTTGGTCACCTTGTCCTGGCCGTAGAACACATCCGGGTAGACGTTCGTGCTCCCGACGCCGTTTTGCAGCTTGTCGCCGCCCGTTGACACGAGCCTGATCTCGTAGGGGTCCGAAACGTCATAGACCGTGAAGAAGGTCTGGTAGACGACGCTGTCCCCGTCCCGAGCCTCGACCTTGAAGACCGCGAGGTCAGCAACAGCCGCCGCGCCGACCGCAAGGCCCTTGTAGTCACCGAAAGCCCCGTCGGGCACGTTGCCCACTGCGATGGCCGCTGTTGCGGTGGCCGCGCCGGTTGCGTACTGACCAATCGTGACGGTTCTGTTGGCCCCCACCGCGGCGGTGTCCATCAGGCCGTATCTGGTGGCGACGTTGGCAAGGTTGCCATCGATCTGGTTGGCGGCCGCGTGAGGGCTCTCGAACCACTTGTAGGTGATGCTGGAGTCATCCACGCCCGAAGCGCGAATCAAGTCGGCGAAGATGCGGACGCTCTTTTTCGGTCCGGCAACGCCGTTCTCCACCGATGCAGGATTGTCAGGCTCCAGCACGTACCCATCCGGCATCCGCAGATTGATGAAGACAGCGTTCGTGCCAGTGCGGACTTGGGTGAGCGTGATCGAGGCAATCACCTTCGAGACGAGGCCCGTCACCGGGTCGGTGTAGTCGCCCTCGAAGTAGACGATCAAGGGGGCCGTCGTGCTGGCGCCGGGCTTGAGGTTCGACCGAATGTTGATCCTGTAAACGCCGCCAGAATCAGTCACGGTCTGATAGCCGATGGCGCCCGGTGTTGCACTGGTGTTGTTCCAGAGGTTCGTGTCCGCAGCGCCCGAGGCCAGGGCCGTGCCGCCCACCGTGTAGGTGAACTTCTTGTTGGTCAGTTGACCTGTAACGTCCTCGGATGAGGAGGTGCGGCCCGCGTACACGAATGCACGAAGCTCCACACCCGTGTTTGAGTTGGCCGTGGTCCAGTCCGGCGTGAAGCTGACGGTGGACTCGTCCTTGGTGTAAATCTGCTGGGCCGCAGGGGTGATCCCGATGAATGCAGTCAGCGGCCTTGCGTCGTTGTTGTCGACGATGGTTATCTGACCAGTTGAGACGATAGGCATGATGGTGGTCCTTTACGGGCTGAGGATGTCGCAGAAGAAGGTCGCTCGGGCGTTGACGGAGTCGACGTTGATCGACACTTGCCTGTACCCCGATGAATACAGACCGTTCCAGGTGGCGTCATCGTTGGGCGGCGCCTGCGCAAAGGCGGATACCCTTCGCCAACGAAACCAAGACTCAGGCGTTTGGTCCGTGACCTCCGCTCCGTTCTTGAAAAGCCTCGCCTTGAGAAGCGTCGACTGATTGCCGCCGACGCGAAAAATGGTGCCGTTGGTGGATTCGATGACCAGCAGGAACAGTTGCCCGTCGGCGAGGTACTCGACCCAGGCCAAGGGGGCGCCGGTGAGCACGTAGCTCTTGCCGTCGGTCGTGTTTTTGTAGACCGAGTTCTGCTTCCACGCGGCGCCGAGTTGCGCTTGGGTGGGGGCGGACGCGAAGGCGCCAACGTAGTTCAGGGACGGGACGAGCGCATTGGCGGCCACGTCCGAGATCAGCACGTTGTTGCTGTTGACGTTGACGTAGGCCGTCGGCGCAATCTCGCCCGTGTGGTCGAAGATCGTGTTGCCCAGCAGGTCCTTGATGTCCAGACCGCGAGAGTCGATGTCCAGCGCCTCGACCACGGAGGTGAAGTCCACGCCGTCGTAGCGATAGATCTTCGAGTCCGAGGTCTGGAAGACCGTGTTGGGGCCGGTGTACCCCAGCGCAGGCGGCAGGTTTGTAACTACGCCCAGCGGCTGATACCCGGGCGCGAAGACGCCGGACGTGATGGCGTCGCTGGCCAGCTTGCTGGTATCGACCGCACCCGCCGCGATCTGCGCTGCCTCGATGGTCCCGCTGAGGTCAACGGTCGGCACGGACGCGACGTAGGCCGTCCCATCCCAGCGGTAGAGCTTGCCGTCGGTGGTGTTGAAGACCGCGTTCGTGGACTTGGTGGTCGGCAACGAGGTCACGATGGTGACCGGCTCGATGCCAGAAGCAAACTTGGCCGTCGTCAGCGCCGCGTCCGCGATCTGCGCTGCCTCAATTTGGCCGGTCAGGTCGGTCGTCGGAACCGAGGCCACATACGCCGTGCCATTCCACCTGTAGAGCTTGCCGTCGGTGGAGTTGTAGATCGTGTTGGTCGACTTCGTCGTCGGCACCGCCGTGACCACGGACACCGGCTCAATGCCTGATGCGAACTTGGTGGCCTCAACCGCCTCCGCCGCGAGCTTTGTCGCAGTGACGGCGCCGCTGGCGAGGTTTCCGGCCTCAACAATCAACGGGCCCAGGTCGACGTTGCCGATCTTGCCCGTGGTGGCGTCGGTGCCTTCGGTGTCGTTGTACGGCCCGACCACGTCCGCCTCGGACCGGAACCGCACCCAGTAGTAGAACTTGACGCCAGTCTGCCCGACGGCGTCGTTGTAGAAGCGCGTGTCGCTGGTGCCGATGAGCACGGCATTGCCGATCACGTCAGTGGGCGAGCGCCAGATCTCCGTGTAGGCGTGGTTGCCGTAGGTCCACGCAGCCCACTCCAGGATGATCACGGCCAGCCCGGCAGTGGCCGCGAACCCGGTCGGCGCAGGAGGCGGCGTCAGGTCGGGCTCGGGGATCGAGCCCCCAGAGCCTGATCCAAGCCCTGGGGCCGGCAGAACAGAGATCGAGCCCGTGCCACCGCCGCGACCAACGACCACTGGCTCAACGATGCCGCCGTCGACCAGATCGCGGAAGGTTACCGTGCGGTCCAGCGGGTCGCCCAGCAGCCCCTCGCGCACGTCGAGCACGCCCTTGACGGCACGAGCTACGTCCCGCAGGTTGGTGTCGGTGGGCGCCGGGATGGCAGGGACGCGGGTCTTGCTCATGTTCCCCTCAGCTCTTCAGCCGAGGTTGCAATGGACGCCTGGGTGACGTCGGAGCTGCCAGTCAACTCGATCTGATAGTCCAGGGCGCGATAGCCGGACGGCAGGTGAAACAGGTTGCCGTCCGCAACAGACTTGGTGAACCTGAGCACACCGTCCCCGTACAGCTTCATGGTCACCGGGTAGGCGGACGCGACGACCTGAGACTTCGAGAAGTTCATGGCGAACGGCGCTCGAAAGGTCTTGGACCGCCAGGTGTAGCTCAGGGACGAACCGGCATCGAAGCGCACAAGGTTCGTGCTCTGGGCCAGGTAGAGCGTGTCCGTGCGGTGGTCGGCGTACAGGGCCGTCACGGCGGACGCCGAGTTCAAGTTGGTCGTGGTGAAGGTTGCGCCCTGGCCGGAGAAGTCGAAGATCAGCCAGCCACGCGCTCCTCCACCCGTCTGGTAGAGGACGTGATACCGGTTGTCATGCACGGCAGCGACCATGCTGGACGGGTTGTAGGCCTGCCACTGAGCCCGCGTCAGGAGCCCCTTGGTGATCACATCCATCCCGGAGGAGCTGATGCTCACCAAACCGTCCGGGCTTGCGTACAGGACGCCATCTCCGGTCTCGACGATGGACCTCTTGGACACACACGCCTGCGAAAGCTCCAGGCGCTCGGCGCTCATGGCGGCCGGGTCAGCGCCGCTCATCAGGTACGGCTTGCCGGTGGTCAACAGGACTGCCGATTGCCGGAACACGCCGACGCCGACAATCCGATCTTCGATCGGGTACTCGTGCGGCCACGCATGCGGGAGGTTGGGCTCCGACAGGTAGGCCGTGTTGTCTTTGAACGCGATGGCTGCGCCGTTGGGCAGGGCCTTCAAGCCCTTGAGACCAGAGGGCGGCGGATACCACTCAGTGCTGGGCAGCACCTCGCCAAGCTCGGCCTGAGACTTGGTGTCGCTGTAGGTTGCCGTGGCGACCGGGATCTCCGCCACGAACTGAAAGCTCGCAGACGCGCCAACCGTCGAGGACCTGTAGATCCTCTTGGAAGTGATGTTGTAGGCCCCTGACGGACCTGTGGGAATGCTGGTCAGCCCAACGGCTGCCGTCGGGTCAATCGTGACCAGTGCCGAGGCGGGGCTCGGCGGCCCTTCCTCTCCATACGCCGAGACGTAGGTGACGACATAGGTCCTGGTCTCAGCAGTGGACCCGGAGCCCGGCGTGAAGGTGCTGACCGTGAGCGCGGTCGTCGGCGCAGGAACGCCCAGGTTGTAGGAGCCGCCCGGGTAGGTGCCTCCAGACAGGATCAGCGTGTTCGGAGCGTACTTGGCCGTGCCGCCGTCGACCCAATACAAGCGGTCGTAGACGTCGCCCGCGATGGGCGAACGGATGATGTCGGTGTCGGCCAGGAACTCCAGCCAGTAGTCCGTCTCCGTGGCCGAGTTGCCGTAGCGGAAGATCGTCTGCGGGGCGGTCTTGGTCAGCGACTTCAAGGTCGTAGAAGACTTCAGCGCCGAAAGGGCGCCGGAGACCAGCCGAGTGTTTTCGGCCAGCACCGCGTCCGACTGCTGAAGCAGCAGGGGATCGAGGATCGGTTTGAGGCCCGCGAAGGCCTTGAGATGTATTGCGGGCACGGCGACTCCAGGTCGCCCCCGAGGATAGATGGGAGTCCGGCGCTCTCAGGCCTGGACAGGCATGCCCTGCTGGAGGGACGCCATGGTCTTGGCGTACCGCTCCTTGCGGTCCTTCAGACCGATCAGGCCGCCGTTGATTCGCTTAGTCAGCAACTCGAACTGGCCGTCATCCGCAAGCGGCCCGCAGTTGCTGGAGGACCAGAACCAACCCGCCGAGCGAGCCGCAAGACCTGGGCGCAGCAGAAGGTCTGGATCGCCCACAAGATCGACGTTCAAGGTGCGACCGCAGCGGGTGTAGTTGTCCTTGCCGGTGAGCTGCTTGAGACCCCTGCCACGGTATCTCCAGCCATCTCCGGTCTCCGGTCCGCCGTTGCCCATGCGGCTGGCGTAGACCGCGTTGGCGATCAACTCAGGCTGCCGGTGGAACCGGCGGGCAAACTCAATCGTCGGGAAGCGCTTGGGCCAGATCTTCATCAGGGCCTCGGCGCTGTAGTTCAGGTTCTCCGACAGCCAGACGAAGCCGCCGCTCTCATGCGCCGTTTGCGCCAGGAACGCGGCAACCCGCTTGGGTGTGCTGATGTCGAACTCCGCGCAGGCCGCCTGCACCGGCTGAACCCACCGCTGCGCCACCTCCGGCTTGATGCCGGCCGCGACGAGCTGGTCCAGCCCGACGATCACTTCTTCTCGTCCTTCACCCGTGAGCCGAACGAAGACCCCAGCAGGAAGCTAAACATCGACGCCATCACCGTGCCCAGCATGAAGCCAAGGATGGTGTCGGCGAAGCGCACGTTCTCCTGCGGGATCACGCTAAAGGTGATCAGTGGGATGTAGGTCATGGCAAAGATGGACCACACCGTGATGAAGTAGTAGGTGAAGCGGCGCACGAACGGGTCGCTGGAGGACATCGCGTGCTTGGCCATGTCCCGCGCATTGGCGCGGTCCTTGATCTCAGCCTCGACCATGAACTCTTCATGCTGCATGGCCCGTTCGCGCAGGTCCTTCACGTCCTCGGGCTTCATCTCCTCTTCTGGCTTGAGCTTGACGCCGAGCTTGCCCTCGACGTAGTCCACGCCCTTCTCAACAACGGCGTCGGCGAGCTTGGGCAG